>Ga0153952_1000129_pt1 | contig 21547 bp, 23 predicted proteins | sample TSNJ036MetaG_FD_104746 | JGI IMG/M metagenome (GOLD analysis project Ga0153952, IMG submission 104746) | Attine ant fungus gardens microbial communities from New Jersey, USA - TSNJ036 MetaG | ecosystem: Host-associated > Fungi > Mycelium > Unclassified | place: USA: New Jersey, Wharton State... | reverse complement strand
CACCACCATGTCGATGTTTCCCGATGCTAGAGACTTCATGATCAAGGATAGTAGATTGATTGCGCAGTCGAATACTACGAACATCACGAACCAATACGGGCGATCTGGTGAGTAGTTTTGTTTTGGCTGATGTAATGTTAGTCAATGCAGTACTAGGAATCGATATCCTCTATGAAGCCTCCGATCCAGGAGCTGTATTTGATTCTCAAGACCACTACGATCGACGCTGCTTCCCAGGTACTCGGGAACAGTATATCGGCCATCGCTCAGACATGTGCCGAGAAACTGGATTCCATCGCTTACCAACTTACTACTGCGCTTCCTGACTATCGTACCGCTGTCGATGAGAGGATCTCAAAGGATAAGAGTCTTGTTGAGAAGAAAATTCCATCTCAAATCAGATCACTGATTGTTGAGCCGATTCGGGAGCTAGAGAAGCAGGGAAAGAGAATACAACCAAAAGCCATCTTCATTGATGGATTGGATGAGTGTGAGGGCAAGGACGCACAAGCAGAAATTATCGAGATAATTGCATCCTCTGTTAGGGAGGGATCTACTCCATTGGGCCATCTTCAGTCGCGCTGAACCTCGCATAGTATCCACATTCAAGCAGGACAATATCGCTTTTGTCACTCATTCTATCGAACTCCCTATCTCTTGAGAGGCAGATGGCGAGATCAAGATGCATCTTTGGGGTGGATTCAAGAACATACTTGATCAGCAAGGCTTTCCGCAACTGCTATCATCATGGCTAACTGACAGCAATATCTGGACCCTTGTCAATGCGGCAGCATGCCTATTTGCTCACCCTGCTGCTGTCCTGCGTCATGCCGCCTATCCACGAGACTCGCAATTCCGTGAACGATTGCAGTCCGTTCTCGATACCCTCTCCGATGCAAGAGAACAGGCAGCCACATCACCCTTTTCACAACTTGATGCTTTCTATATCCACATCATGGAGCAGATTCCGGAGCACATTCTCCTGTATGCACAACTCTTTTCCCGATCTCCGGGCGGTGTCATCATATCCTGTTGCATAAATAGCATCTCAGAATATACTTTCAAAGACATCTGTCATCATTTGCATGCGGTGATTTCATACGAGCCGTCTTCTGACCCTCTGAGCTCCCTTGACCCTCGCATCGACCTCACACGGCCATATTATGACCAAGGCCAATGGTTCCATCTGGATAGGTCCATTATAGAGCATGTTCTCGGTGTTCATGGAACACTTTGTTTCTACCACAAATCTTTTGATGATTTCCTCTGCGATCCTACTCGCTCTGGTGCCTTCTGTGTCGATACCCCTGCCTTTTATTCCAAATACCTTGATCAGTTGATTCAAACTCACCATAATTATGCATCAAGCTATGCTATTGACGGTTCAAGCACGTATTTCCTCCGTTGTATCTGCCCTAAACTTACTTGTTATTCCGGACCTCGTGTTGGCACCGGGTATCATTGGCTCCTCTACCGCACTCTCTTGGCCACATGGAACCGAGTTTGTTGACTCCTGTCTCAAGTTGACTTTTTTTTCGTTCCTCTCATCAGGCTGTGTTGAGCCGTACATTTGGGGTTATTTTGAAGATGCTCCGCTCGCTATATTGCAGCGACTGGCAAATCTTGATTATCGCAAGTCTCGGATAGCGATGCGAAAGTTGTTGGAAATAGATAACTCGTCAAATCGTAAACTTTTCAACATCTCGGCGAGTGTCCGAACATCATCCCATACCATATTTGATTGTATTGGCGCCGAAGACTTTGATGAAGCGATTCCTGCTAAAATTCTTCAGGTAATTTACAAATGCGATTATCCACAATGAATACATCCAATCGCTTGCCAGGTTGTCAATAAAATGGAGAAAGCAAAGGTCATCCGGCCATATGTTCCTCTCTTTGGATCGAGCCATGTCTCAGCCCTTCTTCACATTCTCTCCCGCAAAAAGTCGGTGAGGAGGAACGGTGGGCTTTAAACTTGGACATGGGGAAAAGTCGGTGATATGGTATTGGGAGTTTGATGTGGAGAAGCGATATTTTCATCAGTTCAGAGCGATTGACTACGCAGCGGCACAAGAGTTCTATTTGGCAAACAAGTTTACGATGTGGAAAGAAGAGGGCGAGAGAGAAGACATGGATGCTGGGCAAAAGAACGATGCCAATTCCATTATCAGGGCCTTGCATGGCGGTGAGAATGGTGTCTGGTATGTCTATATTCTCCTCTCCATTGTCCTGTCCGTTGTTCTTGCATTTGGTATAAAGATCCTGAACTACAATGTAAACTAACGCTTGTACCTGAGCTATTCAAATCCTATGTATTTTGGCTTATCCAGGCTCTGTATCTTGCCTCGGAATCGAGCGACATTCATAGATGATAAACAAAAGAGAAGCTATGCGAAATTGTTCTAGAATTTCACCCAATTACTATGGGAGATATCATTTCAACAAAGCAATCAGTAATAGTAGGTTAACTTTGCATTTAATCTCTACATCCAACAGTGAAGTGGCACAAGTGTAGAAACTGGAACTGTATGCAAGACAAGTTTGCGGGAAGATGGTTCGATGATAAACATAAAGACGAGGGCTGTCAAGTCAAAATAGAAGTTCTAATCCACTCTTGAAAGTTCACCTGACAATGGTGTGGGTATGGTTATTTCCTTGCTTGACCGATGTAAGTCATTTCCTATTGTTAAATCAACTAAATGATTCTTCGAATGATTCTTCTGTGATAGCGACTGATCCAATGCCCACCTACCTCCATTACGGTCTAACCACAGAAGGACTAATAGTCACATGGAAGACCTATCTACTGACGAAGTACCTTCTGGAAGGTTCCTTTTACCTTTCGTCATTTCTCCTCATTCACTTACCATTTTATTCCAAAATGGCATGCTTTTGCCATCACCTCCATTTCATTTCATCTGTTAAATTTTCCTCCTAGCAACGAGGCCCGAGGCTCATCCATTTCGCTACAAATAGTTGTACATTTTGTCTTGTACATAAAGTGTCTGTCTGTAAGCCCTAAGGCCAGTTGTTTCTGTCTGGCCTTAGGTGTGCATACCCCCCTGTATCTCCTCTCAAATGTTTAATCCAAGTTGTTTCTGTCTGGCCTTAGGTTAGCATTCCTTTAGCTCTCGAAGATGTACCTGTGCATCTATCTTGTCAGGTTATGGTACCTGTTGGTGAAATGTACTCAATGCTAAACTTTTCCAAATTAAATGGAAGCAATTACTATGTGTGGTCAGACAACATGATGTCTGCCCTCCAAGCACAACTCCTCTGGCTCATTGTCAATGGCCAGTGACCTACTCCTCCTACTTCCTCTGCTGATCCTTCTGTCAATGCTACTTCCAAGAAACCTGTCCCTGGCTTTGATGATTACAAGGAATAGGTCCATTTATGAACCAAGCATATGCAATAGCTGGAATCTGACCTAGCTGTTATGGGATTGATGTGAGGAGCTATTGAATATGGACAATGTAAGCATGTCCAATCTGCCACTTCTTCCAAAGACATGTGGGACTGTCTTCATCAGTTTTATGTCACTCAAAGGCAGGACACTAATGTGCACTATTATTTCCAAGAGCTTTATCTCAGAAAGTAGGATGAATGCACCTCTATATCTGATCATATTGGGTCATTTTTGAATCTAAAGTGTTATATTACTGAAGCTGGTCACAAATTAGAGGATATACTTGTTGTTCATGCTATACTCCACTCTCTCTCTTGCTCCAATATCTGGGATGTTGTCAAGTGAAACCTTCTTGATAAAGGAAAAGGCCTTACTTTGGATATCTTCACTGCAGAACTCATCTCTGTGTATGAATACTCTGAGCATGATTGTCTTGCTGATAAAAAGAATAAAAAGGCCAAGTCTGACCAAATGGCTCTCTTTACCAAGTCCTCATCATCTTCAAATGACTCTAGAAAAAAGGGAAAGAAAGTAAAATACCTTGATAAAGGGAAGAAATCTCAAACTCAACCTGTAGGCATTAAGTATCATATTTGTAGCCAAGAGGGGCATTGGGCCCCAGAGTGCACATCTAGAACCAACAAGGACTTATTCTAGCCTAGAGGATCTACCAATCCTACTATTGAACAGCTATAATCTTCAGGGGTATGTAAAGTTGGCAAAATGCTTATGGTGTCTACTGATACCATTTTGAGCACCAATATCCTCCTAGATTGTGGCACTACATTAGATATATTCATTAGCAAAGAGTATTTCATTACTTACATAGAGTCCTCCAATAAATTTGTTACTGTTGGTGGCTATAACAAAGTCTCTGTTACTAGTTGAGGTTTAGTTCTTTTCTCTGCAAAACTCTCCAGTAGTCAGTTAAGCATTACTCTTTGTAATGTTCTTTATATTTTTTATCTAGATGCCAATCTTGTCAGTCTTGGTGCTCTCCATTGTCAAGGAGTATCTGTTCAAAGCTTCAATGAAGGACTTGCACTTTTCAAGAACAGTAAGAAGCTTTTCAGGGCCTCCTTAACATGCTCTACTAGAATCTTGTATTATATTCAGTGTACTTCCCCAGTCACTGGTGCTACTTATCTAGCTGGTAGTCTTTTCAGTATGTGTCTGTGGCACCAACATATGGGACACTTGAGTCCCCAAGCTATAGACTTCATGCAACATCAAAATCTAGTCAAAGGCCTTGAAATTAACATACCTTGTGAGTTTGATCATATCTGCAGTAGTTGTACAAATAGAAAATAACACTGCTTTCCCTTCTCTGACTCCAGTAGCACTTGTTATGCAAAAATGGAACTCATTGTCATGAATATTACTGGTCCAATATTGGTTCCAACCTGGTATGGCTTTCTCTATGCTTTAGTAGTTGTTGAAGTCAGCTGTAGATATCCAGTGGAAAAGCTCCTATGTACTAAGAAAGACACCAGTATAGCAGTTCATGACATTCTAGCCATGCTTAAAAGGCAATCCGGACTGAAAGTATGCCATCTATATTCTAACAATAGATCAGAGTTTGTCAATGACATTATGTATATCTTCTGCTACTACAATGGAGTCATTCACAAAACTACCATCCCCTATACTCCAGAACAGAATGGAATTGCTGAGCAAGCTATCACTATATTTTTTGAGATGGTCTATTCAATGTTATATACTATAAATGTCAACTTGCGGTACTGGGGTGAAGCTTTCTCTTATATAGTTCATATCAGGAGCATGTTTACTACTTCTGGATTAAATGATATCATTCTCTATGAGGTATGGACAGACTGTAAGCCTGATGTATCTTACTTATGAGTTTTTGGTCTATTGGGATGGGCACATGTACTGAAGTAGGTGTGTAGAGGTAAACTGGAGTCTTAGACAGTAAAAGTCCAGATACTTGGCTGGTGGGTAGATGAAGCAAAAGGCTATTGTCTTGAAGACCTCAAAAATGGCAAATTAATAGCCTCTTGAGATGTTAAATTCTTTGGAGATAACTCACCAAGTAAACTAGTGGTTATTGAAGTCCAAGACACCTCTGCCAGCAACAAAGAAATCAATACTCTAGTTGATAATGCTATTTAGAAGGATGTTACCCCACTTCCAGGTCCAAAAGATAACTCTCTCCTCAAGAAATCCCCTTCTCTATCAACTATCCCACCATCCAATGGCCCAAAAATTGACTCTTCTACAAAAGTCAGCACATCTAGTAAAGTTAAGGACTCCTCTCCTCTCCCAGCCCTATGTTGTTCTGGCTGCAAAAGAAAAGCTCCTAGCTGTTTTGAACTTATAGCTACTGATGAGATAACTATACTGGACAATGTCAATATTGCTTTTATTGCAGTTTCTAGAGAACTAAAAACTTACCAGGAGGCTATTTATTCATCACATTTGAAGCAGTAGGAGCAGACCATAAAACTGGAGTTTGTGCAGCTACAAAAATTGGATGTCTTCAAAGTGGTCAATATGTCACAAACTTTATTTGGACTATAACTCTGGGAATACTCAACTGATTTCAACAATCTAAATGGCCGTCAAAAGCTCTTAAGGAAACCTTTCAAACGGTACCAAAAATGTCTCAAGGCAATCAGTATTCACCAAGTTATCAGTAGTTCAGTTGGTGATCACTAAGTTACCAGACACTAAATTGCTGATATCTTGGGAACTGCTTGACATAATTATTCACTTCAATGACCATTGTGAAGCTCTCTTCAATGCTCTTCTTTTGGCCATAAATAGACCCCAAGGTGATAAGATCCCATGGAGATACAAGGTCCTCAATATTTGTATATGATACTGATCTTTATCCATAGATTATTATCTGTCCTTGAATAGAACAAAGGACTGCCCTAAGACAGTTAGGTTATCTCTATTTCAAGAACAATAGCACTCCTATATGTAGAACAATAGATAGTAATCATGTGGTAGACTGACCTAGTGTATAGACCACCACAATCATGTATTTAAGGACTGTATGTCTGAGGATAAACCTCAGACTTAACAACATCTTTTGCTGCTTGTCTAACTTCACTTTTTTGAGCACTTTGATTATCAAATCACTTAATCACAAATCAGTAAGTGGCCATTTGTGATAGTAAATTACAACCTTGTATTAGGGAAATGAGAGAAGGGAAAATTTGACTTAGTAGGGTGGTTAGATTCTAATTGGGCTCAAGATCATAATAATCACAGATTGACTAGTGGTTTTGTCTTTGACATTGCAGGAAGCTCTATCTCCTGGTTCTCCAAGAAACAGACCACTATAGCAACTTTCTTTGTAGAGGCTGAGTATATTGCTTTAGCCAATGCTACCAAAGAAGCCATTTGGCTTTATACTTTGCTTACTGAGCTATACTTTCCTCCTACTACAGCAACTATGATTTATGCTAACAATCAGGGGTGCATTGCCTTAGCCAATAATCCAGTATTCCACTCTCACACCAATTATATTGACATTTATCATTATTTTATTTGAGAATGTATTGAACACTAAGAGATTAAGCTCAACTATATCTCTACCAAGGACGTGTTGGCTGACATCTTTACTAAAGCCCTCCTTCACAAGGCCTTCAAAAAATTTAGGAGTCTTTTGGGAATCTTACCATTGGATTAATGTCTTAATAAGTAGGAGTGACAAAGTACCTTCTGGAAGGTTCCTTTTACCTTTTATTATTTCTTCTTATTCACTTACTATTTTATTCCAAAATGGCATGCTTTTGCTATCACTTCTATTTCATTTCATCTGTTAAATTTTTCTTCTAGCAATGAAGCCCGAGACTCATCTATTTTGCTACAAATAGTTGTATATTTTGTCTTGTACATAAAGTGTCTGTCTGTAAGCCCTAAGGCCAGTTGTTTCTATCTGGCCTTAGGTGTGCATACCCCCCTGTATCTCCTCTCAAATGTTTAATCCAAGTTGTTTCTGTCTGGCCTTAGGTTAGCATTCCTTTAACTCTTAAAGATATACCTGTACATTTATCTTGTCATCTACTTGTTTACTATGCGCCTCTCCTAATTAGGCCATTGATTTTTCCAGAACTGGTTAAGTTAATATTTGTCTTAGAGAACAGATATTTCCTGGAGCTGAATATTAAACAGCTGTGAGAATGCTAAACATTGAGATAACAAATATTGGATGTATAGATGATACTAGTTTTCAAAAGACAAATAGACATCCCATAATACCAGCTCCCTGATGAAAGCATGTTACAATATGAGTTTTGAATATACACTCTGTACACAGAGCAACAATTGATATATGAATCTGGATTGCTTGGCAAGAGTTGATAAACAAATAACCTTTGCAGAATTATATTAGGTTTTTCACTTTCATCTGTGCTTCAACTCCTACACTGCATTTGTTGAGTAGACAAACATTTGCAAGTCCAAGATGACATAATTGTGACTACAAGTAGTCACAATACAAAGTGACAATTATTTACATATTGGAAACTATTGTATTTACAGACTGTATCCTTGAAACCTTGTACTATCTATTGTTGCTATTGTATTTAGAGAATATATATAAGTAGCTAGGACATGTATTGACACCTCAGTCATTTACACATGAAGACTAAGTGTCACAAGTTTATCATATTTTTACAGGTTATTGAGCCCTGTTGCACAGAATAACTATCATATCTAGTACTACTACTACATCCCTTACTAACTCCCTTCCTACTATAGTTCCTAAACTTGACCCCTTTGGTCTCAACTGGGCCATTTTCCACATCCACTTTCAAGATGTTGTTAAGACAAAAGGCTTTTGGGACCACTTTGATAGTACCAGCCTAAAATCTCTTACTGGAACTATAGATGAAGAGATTACCAACAGTTTTCAATGGAAAAAGGATAAGAGAGCTACAAAGTCATTGTTTACTCAGAAAATCTCTGATTCAACCCTTATAAAGGTTTACTCTAAACCAACTGTCAAGGATTGATAGGATCTGATTGTCAAAGAATATACAACTAAAGGAGCCTATACCCAAACTGACCTTTGTATGCAATTCCTTGACATGAAGTGCAAAGACTCCAAGAATATTCAAAATTTTCTTGAGAAACTTGTAACTAAGTAAGAAGAATTATCTACTATTGGTGTTGTTATTAGTAAAGAAGATTATAGATCAACAATAATCAGCTACTTGCCTAGAAATCTTGCAAATTTTGCATTATTACAGCTAGCTGCAGCTCAGCTAATCAATTCTATGAAGAAAGTGGACCCTGATGTGCTAATCTTGTTGATTTCTGAAGAGTATGACTGCCAATCAAGACAAACTGAAAGGCTTCATGTGACCAAAGGGGGTTGTAAATCAAGGACCAACCAAGACAAAGCATTAGCTGTTATGGGTGCCAGAGATAGAAAGCCAAGAGGTGCTTGCTGGAACTGTGGTGAAAAGAGCCACCATAGGGCTAGATGTCCTAAACCTTCAAAGAATAAGAAAGGAACAAACAACAAGAGATTCTTCAAGAAAGGGAATAATTCTGTTAATGCCATTGACTTTGACTTAGAAGCTAATAGAGTTTATGCAGTCACTTATGACTCAGACAACTCTAATAGTAAAAATGACAGCATATATCCTCAAGAAAGCATTTGCAATGATGAGGACTGGTTTTCTGAAGTGGTAGAAGATGATGATTGGTTATTGAATACTGAAGATGAAGTTGTAGCTATCACATCCAGTGGAGCTGAACCTACATCTCACATTGAGCTATACGACTCTGGTTGTAGTACTCATATCATACCTTACTATAAACTGTTATGACTTGGCAAAATGGCTAAAGTCATTATTTACTTTTCTTTTCTTTTTTTTTTCTTTCTGGACTTACTACACAAGGATGGAGCATAAGAAAGTATCATATAACTAAATGTCACAGAGTCACAGGATTATGAGTCATAAGTCAGATGACATCACATGACTAAGTCACATGGGAACCACGGGGAGATAGTGCACAGACCATGTAGTAGTTGTATAAGTAGTATAGGAAATTTAACGGGAACTCTATTGAGTTCTTCTTGTTAACTTGGACTTGGAGGGTGATCAAGTTGTCTAGGCTAAGTCACTACATAAGCATCTTGAAACTACTCTGAAATCACACCCAAAACCATGAATATAGCAAACAAACAAAGCTTTCATACTGTTGAAAAAGGAAATATGACAATTGAAGTACCAAATAGCACAAAAACCTCTAAACTCAAACTCACTAAAGTTCTGTACTCTCCTGAAGTTGGCTATACTCTTGTTTCAATTGGAAAACTTGACAAGTGCAGTTTTCAATGTTCCTCTGACAATGGAAAGTATAGTATCTTTATGAAAAAAGGAAATAAAACTGGTGAAATTCCCAAAAATGCCCATGGCCTGTACAAATATACCAGTGAACCACTAATAGCCAATGCTGTCAAACAGGTTATCCTATAGTAACTCCATTGACATATAGGTTATATCTTATATGATATTGCAAAGAAGTTAATCATTGACAGATTTATCACTGGCCTTTAACTTATAACAACAAACTCTAATGATCTATTTTTCTGTAAAGCATGTACATATGCAAAGTCAACTCAAAAGCCCATACCAAAAATACATGAAGAAAAACAAGCTGAAGACTTTGGTGATGAAATAAACAGTGACTTATGGGGTCCTGCACCTGTAAACACATTAGAAGAATAAAGATATTATATCACCTTTACTGATAACAAGACATGGCTTACTAGACTCAACTTGCTAAAGTCAAAGAATAAGACAATGACAGCCTACAAGGATTTTGAAGCTTGGTGTTATATGCAGCTTGACAAGAATATCAAGACATTGCACTCAGATCAAGGAGGAGAATACATGGAAAAAGAGTTCAGCACATACTTAAAATCTTGAGGAACAGAACAAAAGTTCACTATACATGATACTCCATAGCACAAATGGTATTGCTAAATAGAGAAATTGCTATATTCTAGAATGAACTTGTGCTCTTCTCCATCAAAGTGGTCTACCCAAATTCTTGTGGGGTGAGGCAGCAAAACATATTGTCTGGTTGATGAATAGGACCTTAACATGCTCTGTTAAGGGTATGACACTACTTGAAGCAGTTTTTGGTACAAAATCTGACCTCAGTAATGTTTGTGAGTGGGGTGAGAAGTGTTGGATAAGAACAGAACATAGTAACAAACTTGGTGAAAGGGTCTAAACTAGCCACTAGATTGGTCTGGGCAACAAAAGCAAGAGTTATCATATCTATTGGCCAGACAAGTAAACTGTATCTGTTGAGTACAATATTTACTTTAACAAGTTGGCTACATTAGCTTCTTATTTTGAGAGAGAAGAAGAAGAACCAGTACTCATTGAGACAAAACCTGATCAACCTATTCCTGTTACCTTCCATCAAACCAAAGTACTAACAGTTACAGCTTTACCTGAAAAGTCAGATCAATAAGTCACCAGAATAAAAAAACCTAGTGAATGTATACAGTGATTACTTTATAGTGAAGGAACTGCTTCAAACCAGCTATCTGATCCAATCATTCCCAAGGGAGTCCAAATTTCCCAACTACCTATTATTTCTGAGAAAGAGAAAGCCGCTGAGTAGATAATGTCTACAGATTATCTAGATGAGTATGCTTTGGCTACAGAAATCAATAATGTAAAAGCCTTTGAACTACAGTCCTTGAAAGAAACCAAGAGTCAACCTGACTGGCCTCAATGGCAAGATAGGATGAAAGAAGAGTTAGTAATACTCAAAGTAGCTAAAACATAGTAACTTGTTGATCTACCCAAAGGTGCAAATATTATCAGCTCCAAATGGATATTCTGCATCAAAAAGGATACAAGCAGCAACATTATCTGTTACAAAGCTCACTACATAACATAAGGTTTTGTCCAAGTCCTAGGTGTTGATTATTTTGATACATTTGCACCAGTAGCCAAACTACAATCTATCCATACCATTCTTGCCATTGCAGCTGAAGAAGACTTTGAGTTGTATCAAATTAACATCAAAGAAGCATATCTAAATGGTAAACTCACTAAAGAAGAAGATATCTACATGAAGCAGCTACCAGAATATATAGAAAAAGGTACTGAAGGCAAAGTATACTATCTATGGAAGACACTATATAGACTAAAGCAATCAGGATGTTGTTGGTACCAAAAGCTAGTCAACATACTTGTACACCATCTTGGGTTTACCTACTGCTACATTGATGAAGCTGTCTTCTACTGATTTATTGATGAAGACTTTGTTGTGATTCTAGTGCACATAGATAACTACACTATTGGATCAAATTCAATTGAGTGTATTGTACACTTCAAAAATTCAATCCAGGAACACATTGAAATCACTGACATGGGCAAGCTATATTGGTTTTTAGGATTGGAGATTACAAGAAATCATGAATTATGTACCATCAGTATCTTACAACACTCTTACATTGACTTCATCCTCTGTCGCCACAACTTTGATCATCTCAAACCTGTATCTATCCCAATGGATCCATCCCTAAAGCTATCCTCAGCCCAGTGTCCCAGTACCACTGCCGAGATTGCAAGAATGCACAATATACCATACTATGAATGTGTTGGAGAGCTTATCTATGTCATGATCAGCACATGCCCAGATATCTCCTATGCTGTCCAAACTGTATCGTGCTTTATGCATAACCCTGGACTTGAGTATTGGCAAGCTGTTGAAAGAATATTTTGTGGAATAAAAAACTTATGGCTCATCTATGGATGCAATATTATAAACCCTGAACTCTATGCATACGGTGACACAGATAGCAATGTGGCTGAAGATCAACATGCCTTATCTGGATATGCAGTTCTTCTGAATGGTGGTGCAGTATCCTGGAGCACTAAGAAACAAGAAATTGTTAGCTTATCTACCACTGAAAGTGAGTACATTGCTGCAACTCACACAATGAAAGAAGTCCTCTGGTTGCAATCCCTTATCCATGATATTTTTGGCATGACACTGGACCCAACAATACTTTATTCTGACAACAAATCAGCCATTGAACTCACAAAAGAACATTGTTACCATGCACGTACCAAGCATATTGATATAAAGTACTACTTTATCTGCTGGATTATTGAAGAAGGCCAAATCAAGTTAGTTTACTGTCCAACAGATGAGATGATCGCAGACACTCTTACCAAGGCATTGCCATCACCAAAAGTCAAGCACTTCGCCTCTGCACTTCGCCTTGCATATGTTTGAGGGGGAGTGTTGAGTAGACAAACATTTGCAAGTCCAAGATGACATAATTATGACCACTTGTGGTCACAATACAAAGTGGCAATTGTTCACATATTGGAAACTATTGTATTTACAGGCTGTGTCCTTGAAACCTTGTACTATCTATTGTTGCTATTGTATTCAGAGAACATATATAAGTAGCTAGGACATGTATTGACACCTCAGTCATTTACACATGAAGACTAAGTGTCACAAGTTTATCATATTTCTACAGCATTCATATGCCTCGACCCCATGTTGACCGGACATTATATACTGTATATCTCACAGGTAAAGGATGGAACTGCATATGATGGGGAAAGGAGGAATCGTCGTCGTGAAGAGTCGCCTCACCACATGACCATGTTCTCTGATGCCGGTAACGTGCCAATCCATCCATAACGTTCGTTTCGTACAGATCATCAACAATAACGAATATGGTGAGTGAACTCGTGTTCCATATTGGTTGTGTTAATCGAATGTGCTGGTATCAGATCCTCCATGATGCCTCCAGTCAATTAAACTCGCCAGAACACTACAATCGCAGCTGCTTCCTGGGAACTCGCAATCAATATATCGCCGACATCAGGTTACTGAATTTGTCGACACGTCCTCGTTAATGTACTGGGTGAGAGACCGAGATGGAACAGGCAAACCCGCCATTGTCCAACCATGTGTTGAGAAACTGACAGACATTCAGTCGGATTGTTGGTCTCGCGTGAGGCAGATGGAGAAATTGAGATGTACTTCCGGGGCGAATTCAAGAACATCCTTTTATGCCGAAACTGTGTACAGCTGTTATCATTCTGCATCAAGCTACGTTATTGAGGGTTAAAGTATGTCTTTCCCCTCTCCTTATGTCTGTTCTCTGACCTGCTTGGAATTTTGAGGACTTGCATTGTCGCCAGTTATTCTGCCTCACTCTCTTGGCCACATGAGACTGAGTTTGTTGACTCTTTTTATATTCTTTGCCCAGCTGTTGTGCCGGTTATCCCATGACGACGCAGTTTTTCGGGGATGTTTCATTACCTGCTTTACGACCGCTAGCAGAGCTTGATCATCGCAATTCTTTTATCGCGGATATGATGACATGGGAGCTCCCCGCTTGGATCAACACCAGCACCACTGTTTCCGATATTCCTGGGATAGATCAAGCATGATCCCACAGTTTATTGTGCTGCACCTGTACGGATAAATTTGATTTTTTCATGCCTGCGGGATTTCTTTCAGTGCGTTTTTTTTTTTACCTGAGATCATGATAAGCGGCAAGGTAGTTGACCTGTACATACGTTATACCAGACAATTGACAAACTTGAGAAAGCAAACGTTGTCTAGCCCTATCATCCTCAGCTTGGATCGAACCGTGCGACAGATTTTTCCATACTTTGTCCTATATCCAGGCTGTTAGAAGGAACAGGGGGTTTTAAATTTGGTCATGGGGAAAAGTCGGTTGTTTGGTATTGGGGGTTTGATTTGGAGAAGCGGTATTTTCATCAGTTGAAGACTATTGAGTATGCGGTGGCAATGAAGTTTTATGGAGCCAACCGGTCGACGATGTGGAAGGAAGAGGATGGGGTAGAAGGGGAGGGAAGGGATAATGGCAAGAGAGCAATGGAATGAAAATCTAGAAGGTAAGGATGACAGTTCGTATACCAACTGCATCCGGCCTTCAAATACTTCATCTTTATCATGAGCTCGTTCCGTTATCGCAAGACCAGTTGAATTCGGGAAAGATTATCATTTATGGCTGTCAAATTACAGTCCAGAGCAATATTATTGGAACCATCGAAGAGAGATTCCCGATGACCCCGGGCACCAACGCGGTATGGCTGATACCTATTCGGCTTTTTGTCACCTCTTGAATGCACATCATAATATTTTTGATCTCTTCCATAAACTTGATGTTCCCTTTCGCTACGTTGGAATCCTGACAACGCAACAGTTGAATGTGGTGCAGGAAGAACAAGGAGAGCAAGAGGGGCAGAGATCGAACTTGACGAAAAAGCGAGAGACGTGAATGGAAATTGTGAGCGTTCACCGGATATTTGAGCTTTTACTTGTTCTGCACAGAGATTTTGTTGTTCGGCTTTGTAGTGAGCGACATATGGGAATGCGAAATGCCGGAGTGACAAAAATTAATGGTTGAAACGTTGTCTATCCAAGGACCATCGAGTGCGAGTGCATCCTCCTCGATCTTCGAGCGCTATCCAGTTGACTGATGTTTGATTGCTTTCTCAGTGCATTGGCTACTGCATTCAGACAACGAGCTATTAGGTCGACACAATCCTCTTGTAGCAGCGGTTCGAGGTCTCGCATGTGATTTCTGACAATTGAAGAGAGAAGGAACAGCGCCGGGGTCATGCTCTACATTCAGTTTGTCTGAGTCGGACAATGTCCAATAGATCACTTGAAGCTCGGACATAAATAAACCTGGATAATGGTCAGGTCGACACTTTAACAGTGACAAATAAGTTTTCTGGTTGCAAACATCGACACGTCTTTATATAAGAGTCACAGTTCATCCCCAGTTTCGTTGTCACCCTTTTCGCATCTTCCATTATACGTAGAAGACTCTATTTTCAACTCCTTTTTCCACACAGCATTTTCATGCGGCATCCTGCGTGGATCAGTGCAATAATTTCATCCATGCTATGCAAAGCTCCGCTTTTTTACCCTCACATAACACTCTCATCCTGCAATCGTTGAAGCCCTTTCGGTTGGACACTATCCGTTCATGTCATACAGCATTCCCATTTCTCATACAATGGACTTGTCATAGCACAAGATTGAGTGGGAGAATCATCTGGAGGAGAAAGATCAAACATGGGAAAAATTCGCCGCGGTAGGATAGTTTATGACCTGCATTCACACGTTGACATGAATTTAACAGCTTCCTGCTCTCATCATCTATCTGTCTTTCCACCAACATGTCCATGTTTCCCAATGCCAGTGACTTCATAGTTAGGGATAGTAGCTTTGCGCAGTCGATTACCAACATTACGAGCCACTACGGCCGATCTGGTGAGTAGCTTTGTTTCGGCTGATGAACGGTTAGTTAATTTAGTACTAGGTATTGATATCCTTTATGATGCCTCCAGTCCAGGAGCAGCATTTGATTCTCAAGACCATTACGATCGTCGCTGCTTCCCAGGTACTAGGGAACAGTATATCGCTGACATCACAAATTGGGTAACCGAATCCGTCGACCCACCTTCGTCGATGTACTGGATGAGGGGACCGGCTGGAGTCGGGAAATCGGCCATCGCTCAGACATGTGCCGAAAAACTCAAAGATACTGGACACCTTGGTGCTGCATTCTTCTTCACTGTCCACAAACACTCTAATCCCTTACGCTTGTTCACTTCCATCGCTTACCAACTTACCACCGCGCTTCCTGACTATCGTACCGCTGTCAATGAGAGGATCTCAAAGGATAAGAGTCTTGTTGAGAAGAAAATTCCATCTCAATTCAGATCATTGATTGTTGAGCCGCTTCGCGAGCTAGGGAAGCAGGGAAAGAGAGTACAACCAAAAGCCATCTTCATTGATGGATTAGACGAGTGTTCTGGTGAAGATGCACAAGCAGAAATTATCAAGATAATTACATCCTCTGTCAGGGAAGGGTCCACTCCATTTCATTGGGCTATCTTCAGTCGCGCTGAACCTCGCATTGTGTCCACATTCAAGCAGGACAATATCGCTTCTGTCACTCATTCTATTGAACTCCCTATCTCTCGAGAGGCAGATGGTGAGATTGAGATGTATCTTCGAGGTGGATTCAAGAACATACTTGAAAAAAAAAATTTCCCACAATTGTCGTCATCATGGCCAGCTGATAACGATATCAGGTTGCTTGTTGATGCAGCAGATGGCCTATTCGCTCACCCTGCTGCTGTTCTGCGTCATGTGGCCCATCCACCAGACTCGCAATTCCGTGAACGACTGCAGTCTGTTCTCGACGCCCTCTCCGGTGAAGGGAAACAAGGATCTACATCAGCCCTTTCACAACTTGATGCTCTCTATGTCCACATCATGGAGCAGATTCCAGAGAGCATTCTTCTGTCTGCACAATTCCTTCTTTTCTCTGGTTTGGGCAACCAGAATGCTGAAATTTGTCGGTATGTTTCCGCGTATTGTTGCATGTTTGGGATCTCCGAGTGTATGTTCAGAGACATCTGCTACCACCTACATGCCGTACTTTTATACGAGCCATCTTTGGGCCCTCCCAACTCAATTGACCCTCGCATCGATCCCACACGGCCATGTCATGACCAAGGTCAATGGTTCCATCTAACTGATTTGATCATGGGATATATTCAGAGTGTTCATGGAATAATTCGTTTCTACCACAAATCTTTTGGTGATTTCCTCTGCGATCCCACTCGCTCTGGTTCCTTCTGTGTTAACACTCCTGCCATTTATTGCAAATACCTTGATCGCTTGATTCAAAGTCAGCATCATTATGCATCAAGCTACACTATCGACGGTTCAAGCATGTATTTTCCCCCCTTGCATCTGCCCTTAACTTACTTGTTATTCCAGAGCTTGTGTTGGCGCCGGGTATCATCGGCTCCTCTATTGCACTATCCTGGCCTCATGGCACTGAGTTTACTGATTCCTGTCTCAAGTTGATCACTTTTTCCGTCGTCTCACATATTTGTGCTGACCCAAATCGTTACTATCTTTTTGAGGATGTTCCGCTCACTATATTGCAGCGACTGGCAGATCTTGATTATTGCAAGCCTCAGATAGCGATGGGAATGGTGACGAAAAGACATAATCCGTCAAGTCATGATCTTTGGGACATCTCAGCAACAGTCCGAACATTATCCCGCACCACATTTGAGTGGACTGGAACCGAAAACTTTGATGAGCTGGTGCCTGCTGCATTTCTTCGGGTATGTTTCAAATATGATCATCCACACTGAATTTATCCAATCGCTTGCCAGGTTGTCAATAAAATGGAGAAAGCAAAGGTCATCCGGCCATACGTTCCTCTCTTTGGATCGAACCGTGTCTCAGCCCTTCTTCACATTCTCTCCCGCAAAAAGTCGGTGAGGAGGAACAGTGGGCTTTATAAAGTCGGGCATGGGGAAAAGTCGGTAATCTGGTATTGGGAGTTTGATGTGAAGAAGCGATATTTTCATCAGTTCAAAACTATTGACTATGCAGCGGCAGTAGAGTTCTACAAAGCGGACAAGTTCACAATTTGGGACAAAAAAGGAAGAAAGTGACACAGAAGGCATCCAGGAAGATGGTAAGGGAGAGGGGGAGGGAGAGATTTTCATGGCCATACTACTGAGCATGAACATGAGAGGCAGTATGAGGGCCAGAATGTTCGGGATGACAATGGCGATTCCAAACACAATGACGATTGGCAGGACAATGAGGAGTGAAGAGGGAATCAGGATATCGACGATGGATTAACATTGACGAAAAAAAATGAGAACAATGGTGTAACAAAAGATCTGCAAAGTATCAAAAGTATTTAGAAAGAATAAAGTGCAATGTCGAGCTCGGCTGACGAGTTTTGAATTAGTAGAAAGGTTGAGTCTGCGCATGAAGTGGAGACTTCAAATTATGTCAGATCTATATGATGTATTGCACACGTTGACCTTGTATTCTCACCACTGTTATATTTGTTTTGACAAACATGGGATTGTCCAATTATGTTGAGGACATGAACAATAAATTGACTACTGCATACACAATAACAAAGTAGTGAACTGGTGTTGAAATACGAACGGGGGAGGGTACAAACGAATGATGAATACAAACTAATTCTACTTATATACCTGTCTAGAACAATAGAACGTGAAACAATTAAAGAATCACATGCATCGCACAGGCTCGCATAAGATCCGAATTCCAACAACTGGATGGGCAGGAACAGAAGAAAACAGATAAATCTGTTACAGATGTTTACCCTATTAACTGACAACACACAAGACTGAAAGGTTCAATGAATCTATACCACTGGAACAGGGCTCGTTGAACCCATATCGTCCGGCAAGCAGATGTCAAAGACTTTACAAAAGATAAAAATCGAAAAACAATAAAAGGATGATATATAAATGCCTTTTTTTTTGAAGCCAGCTCAGTGCCTAAGATGAATGAACAATACTGTTTGGTTGATCATAATTGTCGATGGATCATCCAGCATATTGTTTGATTAGTCATCATTGTTGGTACCTTGCGATCACATAAATACCCCTATCTTGATAGTCATCTCATTATTCGAATCAAATTGTGTGTTGTGCTCATGACTTCCATTGTCTTTGCATCACACGTAGGTCAAAAATCAATTATGACTATACAGGGCTTTCATCCTCTACAAACACTGACATTTGGTGCCAAATCGATCTGTAATTAATCTTAGAATGAGAGTAATTGTATGATCGATGAATGATCAATAATGTACCAACAATGATGACTGATTAAACAATATGCTGGATGAACCAACAAGGCATCAACAATTATGATCAACCAAACAGTATTGACGATGGGTTAACATTGATGAAACAAAATAAGAACAATGGTATAACAAAATGTCAACAAAGTATCAAAAGTATTTAGAAAGAATAGATTACAGTGTTGTGCTCATGAATGACCAGTAGACTTGAGTGGGGGACAAAGCATATTTAAGTTCATCTGACAGAGAATGTTAAGACCATAAGGGTGAATATATGTTTCAACCTTGAGCCTATGCTAACACTTGATATCTCTTCACCCCTCTACAAAGGGTCTGGTTAAGGTTTTCAGAAGAGTTATATTGAAAAGATGAATACCAAGGCTTTTAGTTACACTCCACAAGTTAGTCCAAAGACTGGAGGGAATATGGGGTTCCAAGAGAAGTAGGTTTTTAGATGAACCATAGAAAGAGAGAACTTGCTATTTGTCATGACTCAGCCAAATGGCTAAGTCATTATTTATATTTCTTTTCTTTTTCTTTTCATTTAATTAGGAAATCAACAGATACACAAGAGGGAATGACTCAAAAGAGATGCACAGGACTTTATAAATGGAAGTAAATACAGAATGTATATAAGTAGTTGTATAGCAATAGAATAAGAACTCTATTGAGTTCTCCTTGTCAACTCAGACTAGAAGTAATTCTAAGACATCTCAGTCTAAGTTCTTATACCAGAACTCAATTCCTTTATTGGCACTGCTTATCACAGAGCCTTGCCACTTCTTACTCTCTCATCTTCCTCAGTACCTGGATAACACAACTTAGGACCACTACAACATAGCTGGGCCCTAGGCTTAAGGGGACTTGATAGTCAGTTAGGGACTATTGGTGGAAGTGCAGTACCAAGCTCAGATATTGTGTCTGAGACCTGATCTTACAATTGAGTGGTGCTCAGTAATCTACTTGTACCCTTTTCATTCTATAAACCTTGTGCTGAAGTCCTATTGTGGGCTGTACATGCAAAGGATTAATGCTGTATCCTTAGGAAGACATTTAGGTTAGAGATCCTCTTCTTGGGGTGATAGTATAACCATAGTATTAGAGCAGTAGTAAGTAAGGCAGTAGATGTTCAGCTAGGTAAAGATCTTGCACTCCAGTAGATGTAACAATAGTAAGATCATTCTCTATTCAACTTCTCTGGAGATGTAACACTATGTCTCTGGAGCAATATAATACTCTCATGAGCAGGATGCTCAACCAATGGCATGCCCTTGCCAAATTAAGAACAGAAATAGAGAGGAGAGAAAGAAGGGTATGTTAGGGGTATAAAAGGTTTAGGCATCTGGCCTGTAATTGCAGAAATAAAAGAAAGAAAGAGAAGGGGAAGCTGATTTCCCAAAATAAATTTGAAGTGATAGCAAGTAGGGTGATGAGATGTGGAGTGATAGAAGAGATAAAAGTGAGAAGGCAAAAGACGATAGAAGAAGTGAAATGCTTCAGGTGTTGGGGTATTGGGCATTACAAATAGGAATGCCCAAACATTGAGGTTAACAAGAAGAAGAGAAGGGAGAAAGAGGCAGCATGTGTGGCCAGACTACAAAAGGTACAACAAGAAAAGAGACTAGTACACTTCTTATGGAGAAAGGCACAAGAATATAGTGGTGCACAGAGTATACCCCTGAGAAGTGCTGCATTAGAGCAGAGAGGGTGAATGACTAAGTGGGAAGTTGTGATGTTTGTGGAGTATAGAGGATGCAACTACAAAGACACCAAAATGTATAAGAACAAGAGACAAGAATTTATCTCTGGTGTGAACAATTGAGAAATATGTGGTACAGCAGGTGTCTTGAAGCATAGAGGTGGAGAAAGAATACAGCAAGGGAAAGAGGGGCAGTCAATGTAAAGTATAGCTAGTATGGAAGGAAGGATACAGTTGAGGGAATACTAGAGGAGGATAGAAAGAGAATTTTGTGCCCAGAATGTGGAACTGGAAAGAAACAGCTATAGTAGGACTAGAAAGTAGCAGTGCACCCTCTATAGGGAGAAGTGCAGCAAAGCAGCGCATGGACAGGAGTTCTGAGAAGTATAGCAAGAGAGAAGAGTATAAAGAGAAATGTAAGGAGGATATTTAAAATGCTAAGGGAAGTGTGACTGAATATTGGAGTAGAAAAGATAGATATGTACAAAGGGGTAACAGTAAAAGTGCTCTTGGATAGTGGCACAACAAGGATATTTATGGATTGGAAGATGGCAGTGAAATATGGATTTAGGCTGCAAAAATTGGAGAGACCGATAGCAATCAGAAATGTCGATGGGACCAACAACAGTGCAGGAGCTATTACCTATTAAGTAGAAGTGAACATGTACTACAAGGGTCATATAGAAAGGATGAGAATAGATGTGTGTGATCTGGGGAAGACAAATGTTATATTGGGGATGCCATGGTTACAAGT
>Ga0153952_1000125_pt1 | contig 21660 bp, 25 predicted proteins | sample TSNJ036MetaG_FD_104746 | JGI IMG/M metagenome (GOLD analysis project Ga0153952, IMG submission 104746) | Attine ant fungus gardens microbial communities from New Jersey, USA - TSNJ036 MetaG | ecosystem: Host-associated > Fungi > Mycelium > Unclassified | place: USA: New Jersey, Wharton State... | reverse complement strand
TTTTTTTCCACAGTACTCTTCTTTATCTTTGCCTTTACGATACAACCATGCCTCCCCTACGCACTCGCGACACCCAGTCCCGTTGTGAGTAATGGCTGCTGGTATATTATCTCCTCCCGAATAAGCGAACTAACCTGTTTTGATCTAGCACTCGAAGTGACGACTGATGCTCTTCAGCCCCCGACGCTCGCTATTATCTCCCCCACACCCCGAACCTTTACTTTTCCCCCCACGCACAACCTCGCAGACAGCTCTCACATTTCGCCGTCTCACTCACCCTTTGAACTTGATCAGATCAATGCTCTTCCCTTCCATCTCCAATGTATCCTGTCTTCCGTCATGACGGCCAGTCCCCAGCAGTTTCAGCGTACTCTGTCTCCTGTAATGGAATCGCCCATATCTGCCTCGCCCTCCCAGATAAAGACTCATCATAGGCGCAAGTCGTCGACAAGCAGTACCAGCAGTGATGAGGAGCGTCGTCCACGTAAAGGTGATTCTGATTACATCAAGCGACCGGAGAATGCTTTCATCCTTTTCCGTCGTAAATGCTGCGAGGACAGACAAGCGGCCGCCAGCGAGGACATCCATGATGGCCGCACCAAGAAAGAAAGGCAAGCTGATCTTTCCAAGACGATCAGTCAGAAGTGGAGATGCCTGACTACTGCGGAGCGGAGGGTATGGGAGGACATGGCAAAGGCACGAAAGAAAGAGCACGAGGCGATGTACCCCGACTATGTATATCGCCCACAGCGTTCCAAGGACAAGGCGAAGGGCAAGAAGAATGACAAGGCTGATCCCAAAGGTGATGAGGCTAGTCTTGACGTGGGTTTCATTCTTCCTACGCCTTCTGAACCCAAAGGCCGCTCCGCGTCAGCTCCTACACCATCCCCATATCAAGCCATCGTTCTTCCCGGCGTATATCAAGCGGCTCCCTCGTGTCCGACCTCTCCGTCGTTGCTCCCTATGATCACTCAGTATGCGGCGCAGACAGGGCAGCCTGAGAATTGTGCCAACGACTTTGATTTCTTGCCTGACGAAAATTTCATGCCATCATCCAACCAAATGAACTTCGAAGCTGGCCTCGACGTAAGTACACTTCTAGGTATGAACAGATTCTTTACTCACCATCGCCTCCACACAGTCCGAATTCATCCGAAACCTTCTTGCTGTGTCTCAAATGACGTCGGTTTCGCTAGATAACAGTCTGCCGCCCCTCGATACCCATGAATTCTTGCCTCCTGATTTGATCTCTGGGTCTGGTGTGACTTCAGGTTCATCATCTCCTGTGTCTAGTCCTTTTACCCCTCTCGCCGCGACCGGTCAATCGTTCACTCAACAGCTTGTAGGCGGCGATATGCCTGGAGTACAACAGGGTGAGCCTGGTGTGCTAGCTGATATCGACATTCTTCAAGATATCTCGTCGTTGCCATGGGAGACCACTTCCATGTGGCCCAATGCTTCAGAAAACTTGTTTGGCGATGATTTCGATTTGAACGCTATCCCAGATATTGATCTTACGGACAAACTCAACGAAAGTTTTGTTGATTCTTCGTCGCCCTTGCAATTCGATCAAAATTTTTCTCATGCATTGGAGGGCTGCACGTACTCGCGGGAAACCATGGCTAGCTTGGAGGAGATGTTTTCTGGATCCAACTTCTGAACCAATGGCGCTGTGCGCCTTGGGAATTGTTCAGTATTCTCTAGTGGTCGATGATGTTTGAACCATTTGTAAGTATAGTTGTATTTTTCTACGCACTATTGATCCACGCACTGTTACTGTTACTTTCGCTGGTTTGTTGGAGCCATTGTGCAAAATCCCCCCTTTTTTCTTGCTTTCTTTCAAAAGACACGTACAATGATTTTATGTTATTTCACGACCGGAAGCGGGCTTTCAAGGGTACTGGGTCACCATCGAAGACCGATCCTTTGATGCGTCTCGATGACCACATCCCTTTTATTCACTTTACATCTCCACTCCCCGCGCGCAATGGTTTTGGTACCTCTGCTTCTTTCATTGGACCGTTAAACTACTTTGTGTTATACCCTCTTGTGTTGTCTTACGTTTGTTACAACTGTTGTTGTTTGCTGTTGGTGACTTATCTTGTTCATATTCTTCATTTATCTTGTACATCACTTTCGTAGTGAATCGTTACTCGGCGTTGCATTATTTCCACCTGCAGCAAGACAATAAGAGATGACTGAGCGGCGAAGCACTAACCTACCAATTATGCTTACGGGATTCGACGCAGAACTGGCAATAGAGCGGGAAACCGATAATTGGGGCGTGGCTTCTGTCCGTCGGAGCGAGCAATGCCTTACCTTAGTCCTCTTTCACATTACCATATCAAGCAATCACAAGAACCTGAGAACGTGCGTCACAAATGTACCCACACTATCATTCTCGCCCGACTACTCTTCTTGAGTTCTTTGGGACTACCTTGTCGGAATGGAGTGGAAATTTATGAGTCGAGGACATGATTTCGGGCCGGTGGACAATAACAAGGTCATTTGCTAGATTAAGGCAAGAGCGCATGAGTTTCTCAAGGAAATTAAACAGGGTCAGTGGCACAAGACCACTTGTGACACATGGGTTAAGGGCTATCGCACCAATATTCTGAGAACCCCATCGAAACGACACGCGGCTTTACGAAGGGCGGATACTGTATCGAACGCATGAACTGAACCAGCGACACAAACCAGAGCAAGACTAGTGACGGAAGGATATTCCACGATAGAGCGGAGAGGACGGAGACGGATCAGATGGTGGAATTGGGAGATTGACTTGCCATCGGTAGGCACTGGGATAGATAATGAATATATTGAAAGGGTCTAAGACCAAAGTTGGTGAATAAAACTGCAGGAAGAAGACAGAACGAATTACCCTTACAAACTACATTGATATAGGCTATGGCCTTCATGGTGAGTGTCAACTGGTCAAAGACGGAGAACAAAACAAATACAACAAATACTTACATCGCAAGAGAAAGGGATCAGGAATTAGTTGCTGCGGAGCAAGCCAATCACAGGGAAATCATAACCTTGTGCCTAGAAAACGCACATACAAAGGGATGAAGACGCAGTGGCAGTAGGAATGGTAGGCAGGATTATCGCAGAGGGTGCATGACCTTATAACCGGGAATCGTTGAGCAGCCATGCGTTTACAAGGTGTTTGATGGAACCCACCAGTCGGCGACAGGCTGAAGCAGGTTGAAGTGACCTAGCTATGTGATCGCAGATAGAGACAAGCCAATAGTAAGCATGCTTCGACTTTTACCTGACTGCGATCGAGTTACCCGATCAGATGAGAAGGGATTCAAGGCGACGAGTCGCCGCTAGTGACGCCACAGTAGAGAGATATCGAACTCGAGACAACTGTCCTCACCGTGGAACTGTGACAAGGAACCGGTAACGCGTGAAAGTCAAGCACGCGACTTATGAATCAACCAATAGAATGCTCATAAGTTTCATAAACCTTGCTTTTGTGGTTTCTTGAGCAGGTTTCGTGGGCTGAACGCGAATGATTGGACCGCGTCTTTGATGGATGGTCGTGTCTGAGATCGATGAATGCTTGAAGGCAAAGAAAAAAAAATCAGTACTCGCGGAGAACCTCGAGGTCTAAACGGAGTAAAATAAGAGAGAAACATTGTAGATGTGGTGGACGCAAGTCTCCAAGGAAACCTTTCAGCACGTTTAAGGGCCAGTCAAGGCACGTGATTGGACATTGTTGATTGAAAATCGGTGACACTTAATGCTCATTTTATTCGTCAGAAATTAATTAAATCACAAGAAAAAACCATATTCCAACGATAGAATAGAATGGATTAATATTGATAACAACAAGCAACTTACCGTATCCCAGTGATATTTATGACGTCATCGTATCATTATCCATAGGTGTGCATGTTCGAAAAGCTAAGCACATAGACCCTCTTCATGGGAGTAGTTAGCAACCTCGACTTACACATAATTTGGAGCTGATGAAAACTGATTTCTGAAGAGAATAACTTGTAGGTACGGGAAAGATGCATTATTCCATTTCTGGCTGCTGATAATATTTGTACAAAAAATTCTTCATAAACCTCAGCGTAATTACGTTTTCAATAACTTATGAGAACAAGTGACTTTCATGAGATGAACAAAAATAAATATGGGGACTGGCTCATTTTGGATATACTAAGTTACACGAGTATATTTAACATCTGATCATGTTTCCGAACATGTCCCTGTATGATGCACAACGCCGAGACTCCAATCCTTGGTGTGAATAACGGTATTCCGTGGGACCCCCGGTTATCGGAAATTCGTGCGAAAATTTTTGAACAATAAGGACAAGCGAGCTGAGACAAAATGAACAGTAATATCCAATGTTGACTCAGGACTCCATAAGGAAGCGGGAAAATACCGGTCGAATGATTATTCCCGCCCGATGACGTTGAAGGAACAGGCGGACTCAATTTGCTAACGCGGAACATTCCAACATCAGGAGACGGCCCCTTAGCCCGGGTCCCTAATTTTTAAATCCCAGTGCAGGAACCTAGAGTTCAGGTTTCATGTCATAAATAGCCTCAAATTGCCACTGCTGGCGAAGCACGGTCCATTTATCGAGCATTTGTCTTCCAGGGAGGAGTAAGGTATTTTTCTGTCAAAATCACCTTCAATTATGATTCGCTGCCCTCTTGTCCCACGCGAGGATGATGTCAATCTACTTACTTGACATTGATTTTCATACCTTGAACAATCCCGGGTGAAGGATCCTTTGTCTAAATCCCTCCAGCATTGTCCGAACGTTAAACAGCCTGACACCATCGACCCACTCGAGCTGCAATCCATTCTCATTGGACCAAGAAATCCTAATTACATTTCATTCCATTAACCAGTGTAATATCTGAGCTTGCTCGCTATGGTATAGTATACTTCATTCTTGTCTCCTATCATGTTGGGAATATCATACATCCGTATTGTTCGCATCTATTTTTTTAAGGTTCATGCTCATGACCTTCAATGAAAAAACCTTCGTTCACTCCTTTGATCAGTCCCAAAGTCATAGTCCACGAAACTCCATCCATCACCAGTGGATCTCCTTAAATCATGTTCAAATTTTGAACAACAAATCTGGTAGCTGGTCGACAAGACCTTGACGACATGTATTCTGGACGAAGAAACTTAAGTTTGAAGTTCAAGAATCAGGTAATCAAAGAATGGAGAATGTCGGCAGCCAGCGTCGACTGAAATGAATCTCGTCGTAATGTGGGCCGCCATCATTCCGTCTGTTCGCAATATCTTTAATCAATTTGAATTTTACACACGTTGTACATTTTATTACATGTTACCTTTCCTTGGACCTAATTTCCTTCCGTACTCATTCCGGATATCATAGTCATTCATCTTCGCCAAATGATGGCTCAGAGAGACGGCTTGATATACTCAAACTCTGGATCGTTTTCGAGTTTCCTCAATGCAGTATCGACTTCTTGCTTCAGATCATGATCCCAGATGGGGTCCCAGACGCCGGCCAAGTTGTTTGCAACCCATTCAGGACCCTGACCTGGCTTCCCGAAGCCGTCATAAATCCGCCCGACACGAGCACTTTCTTCAAGCACCATATTGGCTCGACGCGGTCGTAATTCATCATAGATCTGAAGAACAAACTGAAGTAGGTTATTTAGACAGTACATTGACTGACGTTTATCCAAGCTCACGTTAAGATTGGATCGTCTGGTTCCTGGGTGGCATAACAAACGACAAAGGACGTAGATATCTTCAAAGCCTTGCCCTACACCCGACCCAAGATGTGGTTGCATGCCATGTGCCTGTATCGAGAGAGGTTAGATAATAGATTGACTCAACCTCAAAGATATTGACCCACGGAATCACCGACCAAGACAATTCTTCCAGAAATGTAGCTGGGAAGTGGAATTACTTGGTGTATATACCACTTCCCTGCGTTGGTAACGTGATCCACAAGGATTTTCACGTCACTTCCCATTTCCGCGTATATGGCTTCAATATCACATTTAGGGACAGTCTCAACCCAAGGGCCCTTCACCTCAGGCCCCATTGGCTTTGAATAGTCGCTCGAGAAGAGGACGACATTGAGCTGGAAAGAATTCGAGTAAGTTCTAGTTTGTCACGAAGAACGAACCATTTTCATCCCCTGCATAGGGTATGTAATCAAATGCTGAGGGCTATCATCAAACACTGCGGGGTTTTGAGAAGCGGGTACCGACCTTGTCCTTTCCCATCCAACAAAGGGGCACTCCATCTACTTTGGTTTTCATTCCTGCCTTATACAAGGAATCCAGATCCATCAGGTTACGGTAAGCAACCGTATTAGTGAAAACCAAGTCAGAAGCCGAGCTCTTTGTTACAGAACTACGAACGGCGCTTTTGATACCGTCAGCACCAATCACCAAATCAGTTTCATGAACTGTTCCGTCTTCAAAGTAAAGGTTATAAGCACCAGACTCAAGTGGTATGACGCGAGTGCATTTCTTATTGAGGTGGAGGGAGTTTGGGTTGAGTAAAGGCAGAAGGGCATCAAGAAATGTGGGTCTGTATATTCCAATTCCAAAATGCAGAGAATGCTCGGCGTACTACTGCTGAATGAGATCAACATCCAAGGGAAGGCAAACTGGATGACTCACGTTATAGACAACTCCATGCTGACCATAACCTGATACGAAGGTAAAGCTTCGCAGGGTCTTCTTATTATCCGTTTTCTCCATGACAGGCTTTAAAATACCAAGCTCATCGAGAGCCTTGATAGCATTGAGACCTATTGAAGTCCTCTGCATCCGTCGAGGCTATCATACAGATGACTCACCGAATCCGACACCTGCGCCCACTTGACCAAACCGAGGCTGCAAACTTCTGTAAATCCATGACAATATCAGAGAAGCGGTAAGGCATACAGCGGCTTCGAATACATCAGCATGGATGTTTTTCAAAGAGAGACTAACAGCACTGTTTATGATTCATTAGTCTGTTTTTGCATTTCAACTGGTCCTCATTACCAAGCTATACCGCACATTCCACCACCAACAATAGCAACACGAAAGTCTTTAGTAGAAGACATGATCAGTGGACAGAATAGCGGACAAGAAACTGTGGGGAAAACATCAGGCACTCTAGATGTTACCACGAGGGCGGTCCCTGCAGCCGTCTATACTTGAACTCAGGAGCCCAACAGCACTACTGTCAGTGTTTCATACCGATAAGGCTGAAAAGGCGAGTTGTTAATAATTTTGACCTAGAATACAGTGTCTTTCGCAAGCCTAAGCGGAATCGCGTGGCTACATAGAGGTCTGGGCTAGATAAACGAAGAACGAAGAAAACATAATATTCGACAAGGCTGAGGTCGTCATGCGAAAGTGAGGAATTTAGTTTTGTGGAGGGCGTCGATTACGAATACAAGGAAAGTGACCTATGTTGCAGCACCTAACGCTGAGTCCTAATAGTTGTCGCCCTACTGGGGAGAAGATGTGCTGGGCCTCATTTTATATGCTCTTTTCTCTACAAAGCGAACTGAGGGAAAACTCGGTTCCACATCGAAGCAAGCTGAACGAGCTGGTTATTCAACGACATCCTGACAAGTTGAAAATGTTAGCGGTTTTTCCCATTTCAATCATTCTTGTCTTGTCTTTGGTCTAGGTTGCTAGAGGACATATTTCGACTACGACAGATATATGGCCTGATTATTAAAGTCATCGGCATTATCTTGAACTGGATATCAAGTCTTCCTTTATATGACGTTATGAGGATTAATGGCTGCTCACTTTTTTGGACTGCTCTTTCAATAGTCTTTGGAATGATATAGGCACGCTCCATTTAACATCCAGATGTCAGTTGGTCATCTTTAACCGCTATGACGACTTCAGCAGGCCTCATAAACTCGAATGAGGGCCTTTGCAAGGTGAGAGACCACGAACCAGTGTTCCCAAAAGAGAGCCTTGATGATTGAGTACTGCCAGTGTCTGATTCCTGTATTTCCTGACTGAACAAGAGAATACAGCCTGGACCGATATGCGAAGAATGAGCAAGAAAAGAGCTTGCAGAGAAAGATAGCATTTTGTTCAAAGAACTTAACTTATATTTCCAAATTGATCTTGCAAGAGGAGATGGACTGAGTAAACTACACATGACACTGCCATGTCTTCTCCCAATGATGTATTCTTTCATATCTCGATTCAATCCTTTGAATGGATACATATTTAAGTGGATACTCAGCGGAAGTTCAAGTTATGCTTCAAGTTCTCCTGGGCAATGCAGTTTGGTTGAAGATCTGCCTCTTATCCCTGACATAGTGGCATGTTATTACTACGAGCGTAGGTAGGTGAAGCTAGACAACTTTGATGAAAATCGAGTCACGGGTTGACCCCGATCCCTGATGGAACAGCAAATACAACTAGGCAGGTATCGAGGTTGGAGGCATCGACAGAGATATATATACAGACATATATTCTACATGCAATCATTCAGACACTGAATAATCCGCTGACCCGTGCTCGTCAAAGCGCCACCTTCTGATTTCAAAGCTTCTGAGGCCAATCATCAAAACCAAGATCAATGGCTTATGAAAAACAAGTTAGTCAACTGCGTAATAGATACCGACATCAATACGTACGCCAGGGCGGAGTGATGAATCTGCGGAAACGGGTCAACGGCTTGAGCAGCAAAATGGCAGCAGGGATGAGTAACGAACCTTCGCTGTTTGCCAGCTGCGGCAAGACCATCTAGTTTCTCGATGTCAGCTTTGGTGAGTGCCTCAAAAGCATTGACAGCGCCAGAAAAATTCTCTGTTATACGGCTGGGAGTCACAGACTTGGACAAGACGACCGTTCCCTTCATCACTAGAAACGATGAAAGAATGAGCACACGATGTGAATAACCCGAGGGCGATAATCACTGTGGTATCCAAGAAGGACATCAACGGGCTTTAACTTATGTTGTTCGGCGATGCTCATGATGTCAGCATCAGCAGCAAGAGGGGTGTTGGACGATCCGAGCGGAGAATACGCCTGTGGGACTATATTATGGGATTTCAAATATTCCAAGAGGCGAAGCTGCGGATTGTAAGGATGAAGCTCCAGCTGATCAAACATACAGGATCAGCAATCAAAATCCGATTCGGTACATAGATAGCGCATACCTGATTAACAGCAGGGATAACATTAGCCGTTGGGAGGATCTCTTCGAGTTTCATTTGTGAGAAATTAGAAACACCAATTGATTTAACTTTGCCTGTTGATTGTAATGATAGCGATTGATCAATTCAGTCAAACTATAGAAGAATCAAGGGCGATCAATGACTCGCCTTTCTTCTGAACGTCTTCCATCTGCTTCCATGTATCTGTCAGTTTCCAACTGTGATCAACGTCACGTCTACCGTCGGGAAGCACCGGTATGGTGGGATGATTGCCCTTGGGGTTTAGCGGCACTGGCCAATGGACTAGGAACACTGTCAACGGGATATGAGTCAATACTGCTATGTAGGCCTGAGCCATGACAATTTATAAATGCTCACAATCGAGGTAATCAGTGCCAAGATCGGCCAACGTCTGCTCGAGACTCTCTTCAACGCGAGAATGGTACGTGGACCACACCTTGCTCGTTATCTATCCCAAAATGGGGAACGTAAGTCAGTAACATGTACGCCAGAACCAGCATCGAGTCGGATTCGACTTACAAATAGCTCCGACCTGGCAATACCAGACTGACGGATACCTTCTCCCACGGCCTTTTCATTCCCATACATCCTATGAGATGATCAGCGTTCCCTGATATCATAGTTTTTCTTCAAGGATAGGTTTCGAAAGCACATCGCCCATAGAGTTATTCCACGAAACTCACCAAGCACAGTCAATATGTCGGAATCCAGTTTTGATCGCGTGTACAACAGCATTGACAACCTCCTCTGGATCAGATTGCCAGGTACCTGTTATCAATAACATGCGAGTTGCGGGATACAGCCAATGTCAACGATTATTTCAATCGTTTGAAATTCGCCTGAGAAAACTTACCAAAGCCTACAGATGGAATCTCTCTTCCATCGTTCAACTTGAAATTTGGGACGTGAGGGGCCATGGATCTGCTGTTAGGAAAAAATGCCATTGGACGCAACCTTTATAATGGACTTAGCGGCCCGCACAGACTCTGTTACCCGAACACCGGGACCGTCGGACCGAGACTTCAGAAATTCCTGGAAGCAACCAATTTTTGACTACGACCACGAGTGCGGCTTCCACCTTTTTCATCGAAGTTCCTGTGTGAGAGTTCATGGATCCTAACCACCAACATGAGAATTATTCTCAGCTGTCCTCAGCTGAATCCGAATAGCAAGCCACCGAATAGTCACTAGCTGAGCAGCCTCTGCATCTAATCATCATTCATATATATATTACAAGATTTTGGCAATTGCCGACTAAAGTGGCGTGTGCTAGCACATGAGCCGATCATGTGTTGTCTGGTGCTATCAGCATTGGTGCCCTTGTATCCAAACAAACAGCTTGTTGGAAAACCGCAAAATTGAAACCAGCGAGGATCACGATTTCGGCTGGACCGAGGACTATTGGGTCGTTGGAAGGAATGAAGGAGCTGTCGAGAGTGAAGAAGATGATATGATCTGATGTGTCCCTGTCGTCGAAGTGGGGTGGATAATCTAGACTCGGGCGTTGCCAGTAGCTGCAAACGCAACCCGGAGTATAGATTCCGTCAAACATTCTGGAGCGAGTCCTGCGTGCGGAAAAAGTGAACACGAGGTGCGGACAACAAAGCATTATATTGTTTCGAGCTTGACGCTGCAGGAGCAGTGACGCGAGAAAACCCTGCATTGGAACCTAGAACAGCCTCTTGGTCTCCTCGCATAGCTTCCCCACGAGGATAGGTTGGGTCTTGACACAACAGCATAGGATCACCTGGTGCTCCTGACATGCGATCATCTATCCCTAGCTCATCTCTGCCTTCAAGCTCGACCGCGTTTTTTGCAGTCCAAGAATATGAAAAAGGGTATTGCTTGTGAAGACCTTCCTGTAGTACAGCATCAGATGGCTCCATGTGGCCAATCCTCGACACTACCTGTGGCAGATGTGGGCTCGAATAATATTCACAAAAAAAGCCGACCATACCGTCAACCCCATATCGGATCCCTCCGGCTGTTTACCTTTTCCCCTTTCCCTTCTCCAAGGTAAGCTCAAATTCAGCTTACGATCTCGTGGACGGCTACGGCAACAAAATGCGCACACGACTATCATCCCTACCAGCCACACCACCAGATAAACTAAGGCTACAATTGTGCTGACTGTCTCATTGACATCAATTGTCCTTTTTTCGAAAGGTGTTTGCTGACTAAATGGTGCTCTGTCAGTTACTCCCTGGACCTGGTAATCCAAAACACTGACTCTGCAAATGTGCTGTTGACGTCTCTATGAAGAAAGAAATACATCACCGTTGCTGTTCGTCGTGTTGAGTAAGCGAGGGGGATGAGTAAAGATGATGGTGATGAAGAAGGAGCCGCTATTCGGCATTGCTGTAAACAGGGCGGTGGGGGAATATCTTCTTAAGTAATTGGCTGTGATGTTTGATGGAAGCCGGTATCAACCGTGTGGGATCACAGTCAGGCACTCTCTGCGCCCACATGACTTTAAGCCCTTTTTGAATAAAATGAACGTATAGTTAACTAGACTCTTGTCTACACTATTACAGTAGTCATAGATATATCATATTGAAGTAATAAATTATTGGGAAATGAAATGTAATCTACACTATTGCAAATACATGAGTCATGTATTGCCTGATATCTCAACACATTCGCATCATACTACGCGATATTAGACTCTTCTGTAGACTTTTCCTTGAGCTGTTCATTCAACCCATACCGTTCATCCGCTACTGTTTGCATAGGTACCTCTTTCATCATCAACGTACTCAACAACCCCAAGGCAGATATTCCCAGCAGGGTCTGCCACAACACCTTCAAGGAGCCCGAAAATGCATCTCGCACTTGATCCCTCAGAGGTTCTGCAAGTGCTGCAATGCTAGGAATAGCACTGTAGGATAGTTCCAGTCCCCTGGGTAGCGACTGCACGAACGCCTCCGGAAGCTTCGCCTTAAGTTGATTCTCAAGAACTGTTGAGCCTATGGTTATTCCTAGCGCCTGTTTACAAGAAATCAATATCTCATGAGATAGACTGCAGGAATGGACACTTTACCGAGAAGAACGATCGAATAAAGATGAATAGCCCCAGTGCACTTCCGTTATCGCTCACCGGAAGGGGGGACAGGATCGGGAAGGTTGTCACCACGTACTGGAAGTCAGCCTTAGATAAGATCTTCAGATTTACTCCAAGTATGGACCAACCAGCATCCCAAATCCAATTCCTGTGATAAACTCGAAGCCAACCCAATTTCTCACTGCACTGTTCACACCAAGGGTGGTCTGTAACCCCAATCCGATGAGGACGAAACCCCATGAGATGACATTCTGTATGCGGTAGCAACTGAATTTGGATGTTGTTGCTCCAATGAATATCGCGGCTGGTGCAACAGAAAAGCTATATGGAAGAAGGTCAACGCCGCTGCGGATGGGCGAGTGGCCTTTACAGGCTTGGAAATAGACTGGGATATAGACTAGGAAAGGCAAGTCAAAAACAGAAAATGTGATCAGGATTGAGGCCACTCACAAAAGGCTGCGGCTACTAAAATCCCGTGGATGGCCGTAGCAATATATCTGCTTTGAGATTATTGATTGAATAATGGATAAATGTTCTTTACTTGCCCACTGATGCTTGTTCGATTTTTGAGAAGTCTGATTGGCATAGTGGGCTCAACTGGCATGAACGTTTCATAGACAACGAAAGCTGCTACGCCCACGAGGCCTAGAATCAGGGGAAGGAGTACACTGACCGAGGACCAGGGAGATCGAACGCCTCCCCATGTCAACCCCAAGAGCACAGAAGTTGCCGAGGCAACTATGATTATATTCCCGCTAAATGCCTTGTAAGCTTTGGGCCATGAGGCATGAATTTTGCCACAAACATCCAGTCAATCCTTGCCAGCTTCTGGGATAGATTACTTTCAGGAACCCTGAGACTCAAGCAGAAAAGACAGGCAACAAATGCAATACCAGTGAGAGGGAGATTCAAATCTGCAACTTAAGTTTAGACAGGGCAGAGAATAGCTTACAAGCATCTTACAAAACAACCCTCGCCATGTCCAGTCTTTCCTCGAGGAAAATGCCCCTCCCTGTGAAGAATCATCAAGAGAGATTGACAAGGATTGAACGTAGAATGCTCACAACAGGCGGGCCCAAAGTACATGCAACGGACCATACCATACCAATCAAACCTTGATACATCCCTCTTTCATTGAGTGGAACGAGATCAGAAAGTATTATTTCTGTTAGTGCGAGGATTCCACCTACCCCGCTGCCTTGAACAACTGATAAATCCCGGATGAGATGACTGTCAACTACCATTTCAAGGGCGCAAAACCTACCGCGGCCACCAATGAGCATGTTCATTGACTGGGCACCCCCACATAAAGCACTTCCAAGAGCAAAAAGAAGGATACAAGCCAACAAGATAGATCGTCGACCAAAAATATTGGCCAAGTGTGCCGACATGGGGATTGTGGCAACTGACGCGAGTGTGTATCCGGATCCTATCCAAGCAAACTCAGAGCCACCAAAGTCAGCTACAATTGTGGGGAGAGCCGTCCCGACGGATGTCTATATGTTGTTGAGGAAGATGGGAAAATTTCACCAGGTAATTATACTCGCTGAGTCAAGGGCTGCTAAAAAGGTTGACAACATGATACAGGACATGGCCAGCCAGAATCTCATACCCTTATCCGAAGATGGAGACACGATAACTTCATTCTCCGTTGTCTCTTTCGACTGTTCCTGTGACATGTCTTAGGTGGACTTGGCAAGCGCGAATGGGCTGCAAAATGGACCCTCCGTAATTGTAGTATCAGTCCCACGATGTAATCATTGATGCTATTAATCCCTTGATGTAATCAAAGATTATGTCTAGGCTCCCACTAGGCGCACAGGTCTGTGCCGCTTAGTCATCCATCAATCATGGGATAAGTCTGGTTATTAGGCTAAATTCAATGCAAAACACATTGGATTCAGAAATAAATTTGACTCAAATAACACAACTATGGCCACAGCCTTCCCAGCTGACTGCCTCCCTCCTGAGGGTTATTTTGAGTCGCAAGAGACCCTATACGTGTCAATAAATGGGCTAAATCAAGAGGCTATGCATTTACAACTCAATATGAGGAAAATAGCTTCTTAACTGTTTACTATACATACAATCGAAGCCGCCAGCCTCCCAATATACTAGACAAGCCCCTATGTGTAGGAAATTTTATGCAATTGGCCATAAGATGACTTGGAGGGCATGCCCTTCACATTATTCAGACATATTGGTATTTCGTTGGTGAATTAAACTGGAATTTGAATTTGCACTTATCCCATGATTGATGGATGACTAAGCGGCACAGACCTGTGCGCCTAGTGGGAGTCTTATGTCTATCTATATGTGTCATTAGAATATGATACACAACCATGTGCATCGACATCTTCAAAAGTGGCCGAAACAGTAATGATGACAAAATTGAATTCTCAAAGCCGAAACGATGACTAATTCTTCGCATTCATTGCCGGAACAAATCCTGTCGGTTATAAATGGGATTCGCTGACTCACTATACCACCAGACCTGCTCCAGACTTTCATGATGACAGACTCTACTAAGAAAATGTCCTACGGTGAGGCCCTCTCAGAGACTGTTATCATCTCTAAATCAAAGATGGCTCCATCCAGTCCGTTTGGGCAACTCGGGCTTGAAGGTTTCGAAAATCATTCTCGGTTGTATGTCGTACGGCACCTCAGATTGGGCGGGTTGGGTCTTGGACGAAGCAGAGGCTGTCAAGCATATCAAAGCTGCGTGCGTCGCTATCCGTCAATGCTTTTCAATACCTGATCATCATTGTCATCTACAGATATGATGCTGGTATCAACACATTTGATACTGCCAACGTAAGTTCAGCTTTTGAATATCCCCGTTCTTCTTACATATTTGATAGATATACTCCAATGGTCTTTCGGAGGTCATCCTTGGCAAAGTAATCAAAGAGCTAAAGCTTCCCAGAGATGAAATCGTCGTTATGACCAAAGCTTTCGGGGTCGTTGATCGTGATCTTACTCATAGTTGGGGCACCGTATCAGACCCAGATCGACAGGGATATGTCAATCAACATGGCTTGAGTAGGAAGCACATCTTTGATTCTGTCCAGAAAAGTCTTGAAAGATTGCAGTTGGATTACATCGACGTCTTTCAATGTAAGTTTGATACTGTTGTGTTGGTACCAGATTCACATGCATGTATGTAGGTCATCGATTCGATCCCGACACTCCTATTGAAGAGACAGTAGGTGGATACATACATAACATCTCTCGTATTTACTCAGATATTGTCAGATGCATGCCCTCCACGATGTTGTGCAAGCTGGGTGGGTTCGATACATTGGCATGTCTTCATGCTATGCCTGGCAATGTACGCATTTCTGCTGAAATTGTTTATATTGATTGTGCTCAGTGTTATATTGCAGTTTCTGCAATGCAGAGTACGTACCGGCAATCTGTTGCACCTAAATCTCATTTCTCATGAACGCAGACTACGCCATCAACAACAAACTCACACCTTTCATATCAATGCAAAATCACTACAACCTCATCTACCGTGAAGAAGAACGCGAGATGTTCCCAACCCTCGATGTATGTTTCCGCATGTGCCCCGTTCACGCCAGCCCTTATCATCGTCCCATAGTGGTTCAAAGTTGGCTCTATCCCCTGGTCCCCCGTTGCTCGTGGACTCCTTTGCAGGCCTTTGACTGAGGTTACGAAACGTACAGGAACTGACTTTGCGGTGAAGCGGTATAATACCGAGGCTCCTAACCAGGAAATTATCAAGCGTGTTGAAGAAATTGCAAAGGCGAAAGGAGTCAGCATGGCTCAGTTGTCACTCGCTTGGATTATGAGCAAGCCCGGTGAGTATTCTATATGTTCTCAGGTGTCATGGGTATCTTGATCAAACATAACATTTCAGGTGTAACAGCACCCATAATTGGCACCACATCATTGGACAACTTGTATGACCTGGTTGGTATGTAGAAAATCTAATTCAGTCTGATGTTGATGTTTCTTACAACATTTCTCACAGGAGCGATTGATGTCCAATTGACCGCTGAAGAGATTAAACAGCTTGAGGAGCCTTATAAGCCTGTCAAAGTGTTTGGTCATTAATTGAGTTTCGGACATGGAAGCGGCAGTTTGATCTTTTGGTTAGACAGAATGTCGTCAGTAAAGCCTTCAGAATGCCAAATAGTTGAGTATTTGATTACTGGATTCCAACAGCGAGATTCAAAATCAGATCATTTGTCTCAAATTGGCGCAGTGGATTCGTTACTAATTTTGCCGTAATTGTTGATCTTCTTTCGAAATACCAGTAAATTTTATATACCATATGAACCACTGATGACATCTTTGTCCAAAAGTGTCTGGCATGATAGCGGTCGTTGCATCTAGTCCTGTGGTTCCTTCTGGGTACCATCAATTGAATTCTTTCATCCAGACAGGCAACTTTACCGCTGGTTTACATTTTGCAGAGGCAGAAGACAAGAGAGAGTATAATACTCCAGATGAAATGACTAAAGCTTGTATCTTAGAATAGTCTATTTGAGTTTATTCAACATTATTCAATTGAACTATTTGTCACTTGCCTGCGAGAAATTTCGAAACACATATGGAACAATGAGCAGAACAGCTGCAAAAACTCGTAGATATGTAAACATCATTTGTAAGGACGGACATGCTTTTGTGGTTGATTTTGACTGGGCTGGAACAGCAGGGTTGTGAGAAATCAACATCGATCATGACATTGTTATGACTTGGGTGTGGATTACAACATCCGCCAAATTCGCTTTATCTGTATCTTTTTCAGGGAACTTTCTGGGTTTCATGTGCACATGGATGGGGTCATGACTAGAGCAAAGCGAGGAAGAGCTCTGATCATCCTTGGAATCAGGTATTGTTGCCAATCTGGGAATCGCGAACCAGATATGAAAAACATCATTAAGATCAGCATTCATCAATCAAATGAGGCCAAACAAAAATAGTGTCATTCTATACTAACCTATACTAACTCGCTAGTCTATAGTGCAAAAGGCCTCAATTTCGTGCATTGCTCGAATATGTGTGTGTCCAATGTCAAGCTCATATTCAGTATTGTATCTCTTTCCAAATGTACACGAAGACTTCAGCACTCGCGTATCATTGTATCCGGTTTTGGATAAGAAATACTGACGCGGAGATTGACTTGCGACAACAAACCTCTTCTGTCACTTGAAACAGACTCTCCTGGGTGCTCGCTTTGCATAATACCATTTGCGAGCGTTGTGGCGGATAATTCCCTCTGAAACCGATTCAGGTTATCGTGTGAATTAGAATATTGGCTTACTAGTGCCTGAAGTTGTCCAACCCTGACGGACGGCTCACTTTCTGTTCATTCTTTCATTCCAGTTTTGATACCTGCCAGTTGACTCCCAGTTTACGTTATCTTATAAACTTTCTAAAATTGTTGCAGCGCATTGCAGTTTCAGACAGCTTTATTACCATTTCATTTATCCTACTATCCTGGTTTTCCTGCTCTTCAGCCCGCAGGCTTTGAACGACAGACGACATTCATTTTATGAATCCTTCTGCCTCCCGTCCGAGCCCGAGTTGTTTCTTGCGGATGGGGCTCAGTCTGGGACTCAGTCTCGGGCTCAAATCGCCATCAGAGCCTCACAATCCCAGAGGAAAGCAGTGCGATGAAGGGTGGTACATCCCTTATACAGGAACATACGAGTCCCCGCCAGAACCGCAGCCCCCTAGAAATAGAGATCGGGATAGCTGGGGAGATCCAATTCCTGGTTTGGGCGGCGTACAGACAGCTGGAAATAACCCTTATGTGCACGATGATGACGTACAGGAAGAGAAATTATCCTCGGAAAAGCGAGCGCGAGGTCGTGTCCAATCTATATCATCCACCTACACTGCGTTAGATCATGGCAGGCCAGAGCAGAGTACCAAACGCAAACAATACGCCAACTCGCAATGTCTCTCAGCGCCGTCCTATAGTCCAGACATGTTAAGTGTTGGCAGATCCCCAACCCCTCATATTCCTCTGCCCAAAGAAAGAACACTTTCTCGTCGGAATAGTCTTGCAAGCCTTCTTACCTTCGGAAGGCCTTTTTCCTCTGCTGATCGCATTCTGAAGTCACCCTCGCGCAAACGGTCCTCCCGGCCTGACACTGGTGATAGCGCTGGCAGGGTCAGCACTCAGCTGTCATCTGCCAGCCACTGTCGTACGACTTCAGGGGACATGCATTCTGTGTGCGTCAAGCGCGGCATCATGAGTCCACTCCAAGTTGTTGACTCGCGCACAACCACGGACGAGGAATATTATCATTCCTATTATTCAACTCTTCTACAATCTCCTGTGAAAACCCGAGCTCCTATATCTGTCGGTCCTGTATCTTCCCCCAGCTCTGAACTTGCTACAACTTCCCAACATCCCTATGCTATCGCATTTCCCAGTAAAGAGGGCCGAGAATCAGCTCAAAGGGCTCGCCAAACACGTCGGCCACCTGTTCTTAATCTTATTACCCCTCGCTTACAATTTTCTGCTTCTGAACACGTCGCTCCCAATAATTTTCCGCAAAAACAAATCAGGGCATCTGTGTCATCCCCCAACCTCAAATCTACGAAAGGTCCATCAGATCAATCTCGCAATGTACCCAAAGGCATAAATCGTTGGTTGTCAGCGGAGACGTGGTGTGACGCACTATTTTTTCCACGACCACGACTCAAGATGAAGAACGAAAAGCCTGACAGTGTGAGGATCGTCAGCCTACCCGGAAGCCCTGTGCTTCCCACTGAGGGTGGTATTCAGATACCTAGCGTTCCTTCGAGGGTATTGGCTCATTCTATGTCACTCGTAAATTTGCAAGAAAAGACTCGGGAAGAGCATCGGCGGCAAAAGTTCCGAGGTGAACCCTTGTTACCTTCAGCTACAACATCACAGGCCCAACTCCAATCGGGAAGTAAAAGACCGAACACGAGCGGTTCTGCCCGACTGCCTCGTCCAAAGAGCTGGGCTTTGGATGATTTGGATCTACCAAGTCCGGTGCCTTCTTTAGCCAAGTGAGTACCTTGATCTCGACCACGCACTCGATCTCATGAAGTCAACCCATTTAGAGTTCTTGCTGAGGGTGAGCGACTGGAAGCTGAGCGTAAACAGTGGCGGAGTCAAGCTGAAGGTTCTTGGGGCTATAAACGGGCCCGGAGTGTCTCTCGCTCTCGCTCTCGGTCCTTGACGGCCAGCGGGCGGAAGAATTCCAGTGAGGTGCTAAGTCACCTAGAATTCTTGGCTGCACGCGCCGTTCACGGCAATCAAGACATCATTCCAGCCCTTCACCCGACACCAAAACACGGGAGAGGATGTTCCTCATCCAAAGGAACAGGCTCTCACTCTCAGGATACCTTAAACAGATACTCGCAAATGAGCTCCCTCATTCGTTCATGGACACAATCATCTAAATCACCTCATTCTCGAGATCGTTCATGGAGCAACCCACCAGCAATTAAAGCAGTCAAGTCAGTTACTCACGCGACCAGTACGCAGGCAGTAGAAAAGGACTTCCATCTCCACCACAGTCCCCAGGCACATAGGTCGCCTAAAAGTGGGGCACAACCCATCCAACAACCTGCGCCCGCACCCATACCCTTATCACTTTCCCAATCTCCAACCCCGTCAAGTGCTTCAGATGACACTGATCCTCTCGTTGGAATAGCCATATCTGCCCCATTCACTGACGAATTACTGGGTCGTGAAAACCTTGAACTCGCTTCGCATCCGTACGCCCAAGGTGGACTATATTCCTTCACTCCCTCATCTCCAGTTCGTGAGAAACGTGCTGAGTATGCAGGTCCTCATCCTGTTCAGAATATCCATCCTCAAGAGATACCCGCAAGTCCTGCTGCCAGACATCGACTTCCACCACATGTCATTCTTTCACATCCTTATGCACGCGCCATCTCATCTATCGGAGATTCGTATGATGACAGATCGACCCAAAATACCCGACATGACAGTGATGTGCCTTCACATGCTCTAGCTCTTGGTATCGTGCATGAAATGGTTTCCGGTAACTATTCATCGCTCCTTTCGCCCGACGCCAACTTGGAGGGTGACATGCCAATGTCAATGACTATGACCGGGATTGTAGATACGGTGGGTGTGGGAGAAGCGCTAGCGTATGCCAATGAATACCAAGGTCAAAGACAAAGAGGAGAGAGCATAGAGGACAATGATCTGGCTGCAAGCGATAGTGTCCTCTTAGGTGGTTCTGTATCCGATGCCGCACGACCTGAAGTGGTTTCAGGGCAGTTTATCGCAAGGGTTTGTTCACCATCGAGGATGCCTGTTCAGTATGACGTTACTCGACCACCATGTCGACCTCAACGTAAGGTACCTTGGACCCCCGAAACCCTTGATACGTTAGCTTCTTCTCCACTAGAACACCAGTACACCCCAAGATTGCCAGAATTTATTCGGACCGCGAAGGCTGACCTCGCTTCGTCAGTATTAAACAACTCAGAGAATACATTAACCAGACACCTGCCTCGGCCTCGCGGTCCGAATGACCTTGGTAGATTCCAGGACTTGACCTACAAGCCTGGAAACACCGCTAAGCAGGAGCCTCACAGGATGGCGTCCTTGGGAGAATTTAGTTTGGATGGATCACCAACTCAACTTTCTAACATCCCCTTTGACCTGGAATCTCGTCGACGCCCAACGAGCAGCCTTGCTTCCTTGGCAGGGAAGTTGAGCCAAGATTATGAACAAATCTCCACCAAAGAGCGTCAGTACTCTCAATCTAGCGGTAGCTTTATCACTGGATCGTCGCGATCTCCGACTACGAGACAACCCAAAGATACAAGCCTGGAGTTTCTGTTCGAACGACCTACACGGAACCGCCTCATCAATGAGCATGGACCGACAGGATTCTCGCTTCCCTTTGAGCCTCAAGAGAACGTGCCTGAAGATGTGCATTCAATATCTTCGATTGGAACTGGGAAGGAACTTGAGACCATGGAGAGCGAAAATGAAACAGGTTAGCGTCTCTCATCCAGCGGTTCGTTTATGAGAAGAGAGATTCACTGTTGTTTTGCAGAGGTACTCCATGTAAAGCAAGTCGAAGTAGCGACACCTGCTGAAGTGGATACGGATCATCGAAGTTCCTGCGCTGGTCAATTGGGTTATCACACCGGGCGTGGTGAAATCGATGGTCCCCAGAGCGTATCAACCATAGCCCTCGATAGCGCACCCGTCGACTACGACTCGGAAGTTCCTTCCACCTACAGCAGCCCCACATCTCCAAGCCCTCGCGTAATATCAGGTCTCTTATCTCCATCTAGTGACGAGGTCCGCAGTTCCTATTCCACCTCAACCATGTCTGGGCTTTCCGATTTCCCTGTTCCTCCTGCGAGTCATGGCATATCTGCATTCTTGAATGAAGCTACCGGTCAACCACCACTTTCGGAAGGGGAGGAC
>Ga0153952_1000124_pt1 | contig 21670 bp, 14 predicted proteins | sample TSNJ036MetaG_FD_104746 | JGI IMG/M metagenome (GOLD analysis project Ga0153952, IMG submission 104746) | Attine ant fungus gardens microbial communities from New Jersey, USA - TSNJ036 MetaG | ecosystem: Host-associated > Fungi > Mycelium > Unclassified | place: USA: New Jersey, Wharton State... | reverse complement strand
TGTATGGGTTAAGCGAAGAGTACAGGTATGCAGGTACGAAAGTTGTATTTAAATATGACCAGAATAAAAGGGATCCGAATTCCTATACTACAGAGTATCAGATGGCGACTAATTGGGTCTATGGCAGCTTTGCGGGGATTTAAGCCACATTCTCGATGTCCTTGAAATTTCAGGAGGTTATTATGAAGAAGGAAAGATGGATTATTGCGGTTATATTAATTTATGTTTTAGCAATAAGTGGATGTGGTACACCAACACCACATTATGATGTAGAAACTTACGATGAGTTAAAAGATGCTTTGAATGAAAATGTAGATATTCTGTATCCAGATATAAGTCGGTATGAGCAGGAAGAGATAGAGTATGTAATAAATCATGCACCCGGGGATAAATACGGGAAGCATGGATATAGCATTATATGGGAGCCATTTTCTATTAGTGAAGATCCGACATCTGAGACTGTATTGAGGGAATTTCGGGTTTATTGTGTCACACTCGAATATCTTACTGATATAGCTGATAAATCAAATGGATTGTGGACAGATTTAGAGGATTTCAAACCCAATATGGAAGTGGATGGCATTGCGGTTGAACATAAGTGTTATGAGAAATTTGAAAATCAAGAGGAAACAGAAATTGCCGAGATACCGGAATCAGCTAAATACCCTGATGGCACCTATTACAATTGGAATAAATATATATTTCAATATCTAGGATACCAATATGAGATATCAGGCGCTGTACGCCTGCTGCCAGAAGAACAATTTGAAAAAAATATAGACCAGGAGGTAGAAAAGGGAAGAGCAGAATTACTTGATGCGATTAGAACCATCATTGGACAAAGGAGCAAAAAAGGATGAAAATTTTTTTTGACTATTATTATAATGATTGGTATAAAGTAAGATACCAACAAGAAAAGGACATACGTTTTTAGGTTGGTCAAAAAGTTCTACGGCCAGTCGGTCATCATATCAACCAGGTGGAGATTACAAGTCAAATTCATCTGTTACTTTGTACGCAGTTTGGAAGGCAGATACGTTCAAAGTGTGCCCTCCTGTCGCGTTCGCATGTAAATACTGACCTTGCACTTTAAAAATATGCACCCCCAGAAAAGAAAAAGACTTGACGTAATATTCTTATATATGCTAAAATGTATAAGCGAATGGAAGTAGGTCTTTTTTTTATGCCTAAAAAACAACAGCCTACGCGTGCTGTTACCAAAATATAATGAGAGCGAGGTGGAAGTTGTGCGCGTTAGAGTCACATTGGCATGTATGGATTGTAAACAACGTAATTACAACATGACGAAGGATAAGAAAACTCATCCTGAAAGAATGGAAACAAAGAAATACTGCAGATTCTGCAGAAAACACACAATGCACAAAGAAACCAAGTAATGAGCAGAAAGAAAAGGAAGTGATAAAATGGGAGATGCAGTAAAAACGGATAAAGCTCCAAAAAAGAGCTGGTTTGATGGTCTCAAAGCTGAATTTAATAAAATTGTCTGGCCGGATAAAAAATCACTCAGCAAACAGACAGTTGCAGTTGTTGCCGTTTCTGTGGTACTTGGTGTCATTATTACCGTTGTGGATTTGATAGTAAAGTATGGTATTGATTTCTTGATTAAGTAAGGACAAGGGTGATTTTATGTCAGAAGCAAACTGGTACGTTGTTCATACCTATTCCGGGTATGAAAATAAGGTGAAGGCTAACATAGAAAAAACAATTGAAAACAGGCATCTTGAAGATCAGATACTGGAAGTCAGAGTCCCGATGCAGGATGTTATTGAGATGAAAAACGGGGCTAAGAAACAGGTCCAGAAAAAGATGTTTCCGGGCTATGTGCTTCTGAATATGGTTATGAATGATGATACATGGTATGTTGTAAGAAACACCAGAGGCGTAACCGGATTTGTTGGTCCCGGATCTAAGCCGGTGCCGCTAACGGAAGCGGAAATGGAACCATTAGGAATCAATAATACGAATACAATCATTGATTTTGAGGAAGGCGACACAGTTACTATAACCGGCGGGGTTTGGAAAGATACCATTGGTGTGATTCAGTCTTTGAATCAAAGTAAACAAATCGTTACCATCAACGTTGAGCTGTTTGGCCGTGAAACACCGGTAGAAATAAGTTTCGCAGAAATTAAAAAAATGTAACATGAAAATGATCGATAAGTGAATTCGCAGCTTATCGGCAGTGGGAGGGAAATCCCCCGACAATACCACATAGGAGGTGCCTAACATGGCAAAAAAAGTAACAGGTTATATTAAATTGCAGATTCCTGCTGGTAAAGCTACACCAGCGCCACCTGTTGGTCCTGCTCTTGGACAGCATGGTGTTAACATTGTTCAGTTTACAAAGGAGTTCAACGCAAGAACGGCAGACAAGGGAGATCTGATCATTCCTGTAGTCATTACTGTATTTGCGGACAGAAGTTTTAGCTTTATCACAAAAACTCCGCCGGCTGCAATATTATTGAAGAAAGCCTGCAACCTCAAATCAGGTTCAGGTGTTCCGAATAAGAATAAAGTGGCAACGGTTAAGAGGGATAAGATCAAAGAAATCGCTGAAATGAAAATGCCGGATTTAAATGCAGGCAGCATTGAAACAGCTATGAGTATGATTGAGGGTACAGCCCGGAGCATGGGGATTGTAGTCGAAGACTAAAGTGAATTGCAGAATGTAAATATGAACAATGAACGTGGGAGGGAGATTCCCGCAAATACCACCAGGAGGTTATTTAATATGAAAAGAGGTAAGAAATATATAGAGATTGCGAAAAATGTCGATCGCACGAATCTTTATGATACAGAAGAAGCTATGGCTCTTGTGAAAAAAGTAGCGGTAGCAAAGTTTGATGAAACAATCGAAGCTCACATCAGAACAGGCTGTGACGGACGTCACGCAGACCAGCAGATTCGCGGTGCCGTAGTATTACCGCATGGAACAGGTAAAAAGGTTCGCGTTTTAGTATTTGCTAAAAACGCAAAGGCAGAGGAAGCTCTTGCAGCAGGCGCAGAATATGTGGGCGCAGAAGAGCTGATCCCAAAGATTCAGAACGAAAACTGGTTTGAATTTGACGTAGTAGTTGCTACTCCGGACATGATGGGCGTAGTAGGTCGCCTTGGACGTGTTCTCGGACCAAAGGGCTTAATGCCGAACCCAAAAGCCGGAACCGTTACGATGGACGTAACAAAAGCAATTCAGGACATCAAAGCAGGTAAGATTGAGTATAGATTGGATAAAACGAATATTATCCACGTGCCAGTTGGAAAAGCATCCTTTACAGAGGAGCAATTAGCGGACAACTTCCAGACGCTTATGGGTGCAATTACAAAAGCAAAACCAAGTGCCCTAAAAGGACAATACTTAAAGAGTATTACTATAACTTCTACTATGGGACCTGGTATTAAACTTAACACTGCTAAATTTGCATGACAAAATGCCGTTTGTACTATCAGGTGCAGGCGGCTTTTTATGGAATATAACGAAATAGAAACATGTTTTATTGCAGCAAGTACGTAAGAGGCGTATTTGAAAATATACAAAATGAAGATTAAGAGGTATGTATATGAAGAGAAATGACATTCACAAAATACTAATAATCGGTTCCGGTCCTATTATAATCGGGCAGGCATGTGAGTTTGATTATTCTGGAACACAGGCATGTAAAGCGCTGCGTAATCTGGGTTATCAGATTGTTTTGGTAAATTCCAATCCGGCTACCATTATGACAGATCCTGAGATTGCAGATGTAACCTATATTGAACCGTTAAATGTAGAAAGATTGACTCAGGTTATTGAAAAGGAACGTCCGGATGCATTGCTTCCAAATCTGGGCGGACAATCCGGATTGAATCTCTGCTCAGAGCTGAATCAGGCAGGCGTATTAGAAAAGTACAATGTAAAAGTAATCGGCGTACAGGTGGATGCCATTGAACGGGGAGAAGACCGCGTAGAGTTCAAAAAAACCATGGACAGCTTAGGGATAGAGATGGCAAAGAGCCAGGTGGCATATTCCATAGATGAGGCACTTTCCATTGCGGACGAACTGGGTTACCCGGTGGTATTGCGCCCGGCATATACGATGGGTGGTGCCGGAGGCGGACTGGTTTATAATATGGAGGAATTAAAGACGGTTTGTGCCAGAGGGCTTCAGGCCAGCCTGGTAGGTCAGGTGTTGGTAGAAGAGTCCATACTGGGTTGGGAAGAATTAGAACTGGAAGTGGTAAGGGATGCCAATAACAATCTGATTACCGTATGTTTTATAGAGAATATTGATCCATTGGGTGTTCATACCGGAGATTCCTTCTGTGCAGCGCCAATGCTGACTATTTCAAGGGAATTACAGAACCGTCTTCAGGAACAGGCATATAAGATCGTGGAAGCAATAGAAGTAATTGGCGGTACCAACGTACAATTTGCCCATGATCCGGTAAGCGACCGTATCGTTGTAATAGAAATCAACCCAAGAACTTCACGATCTTCCGCATTAGCTTCGAAGGCGACCGGATTTCCTATTGCGCTCATATCTGCCATGTTGGCAAGCGGACTGACCTTAGATGAGATCCCTTGCGGTAAATATGGCACTTTAGATAACTACGTGCCGGATGGAGATTATGTAGTAATAAAATTTGCACGGTGGGCATTTGAGAAATTCAAAGGCTCTGAAGATAAACTGGGTACGCAGATGCGTGCGGTAGGCGAAGTCATGAGTATTGGAAAGACTTACAAGGAGGCTTTTCAAAAGGCTATCCGCAGTCTGGAAAATAGCAGATATGGCTTAGGGGGCGCAAAAGAATTTGGGACAAAAACGAAGAAAGAATTGTTGAAGATGCTGGCAGCGCCTACCAGTGAACGCCAGTTTGTAATGTATGAGGCCCTTAGAAAAGGGGCAAGCGTTGATGAACTGTTTGAATTGACAAAGATCAAACATTACTTTATTGAGCAGATGAAAGAGTTGGTAGAGGAAGAAGAAGCACTAAAGGCGGATAAAGGAAATGTTCCGCAGACGGAAATGCTTCGTCAGGCAAAACTGGATGGATTTTCTGACAGATATTTAAGCCAGCTCCTGGAAGTGAAGGAAGAAGACATCCGAAATGCCAGAACAGAAGCCGGAATTGTAGAAGCGTGGGAAGGAGTTCACGTAAGCGGTACACAGGATTCTGCCTACTATTACTCCAGTTATCATATAAAAGATGAAAGTCCGGTGGGTAGTGACAAGCCAAAGATTATGATTTTGGGCGGAGGTCCAAACCGTATCGGACAGGGAATCGAATTTGACTATTGCTGTGTACATGCGACACTGGCATTGAAAGAATTGGGATTTGAGACCATTATGGTAAATTGTAATCCGGAAACAGTTTCAACGGATTATGATACTTCGGATAAATTATATTTTGAAGCACTGACCTTAGAAGACGTACTCAGTATTTATGAAAAAGAAAAACCGGTGGGTGTCATTGCCCAATTCGGAGGACAAACCCCGTTGAATCTGGCGGCAGATTTGAAAAAGGCCGGCGTAAAGATTCTTGGCACAACCCCGGAAACCATTGATTTGGCAGAGGATAGAGACCGCTTCAGAGCCATGATGGAAAAATTAGACATTCCAATGCCGGAAGCCGGTATGGCATTAAATGCTCGGGAAGCTCTTGAAATTGCAGAGAAAATAGGCTATCCGGTTATGGTTCGCCCATCCTATGTACTTGGCGGAAGAGGAATGGAAATTGTACATGATGATGAATCTCTGGTCTTTTATATGAATGCAGCAGTAGGAGTAACACCTGACCGCCCGATCTTAATCGACCGTTTCTTACATCATGCAACAGAATGTGAAGCAGATGCCATCAGTGACGGAACCTGTGTATTTGTGCCGGCGGTTATGGAACATATTGAACTTGCCGGTATACATTCCGGAGATTCAGCCTGTATCCTGCCATCGAAACATTTGACCGGAGAACAGATAGAGACGATAAAGGACTATACAAAGAAAATTGCAGAAGAAATGAACGTAATAGGTCTGATGAATATGCAGTACGCCATTGAAGACGGTACCGTATATGTGCTGGAGGCGAATCCTCGTGCGTCCAGAACCGTGCCACTGGTATCCAAAGTCTGCAATATTAAAATGGTGAAGCTGGCAACGGATATTATGACTGCCCATCTGACCGGCAGAAAATCACCGGTTCCGGAGTTGAAAGAAAAGAAAATTTCACATTACGGAGTAAAGGAAGCAGTATTTCCATTCAATATGTTCCAGGAAGTAGATCCAATCCTGGGACCGGAGATGCGCTCTACCGGAGAAGTGCTTGGCATTTCGAAAAATTATGGTGAAGCATATTATAAAGCGCAGGAAGCCACACAGAGTAAACTTCCCTTAGAGGGAACAGTATTAATCAGTGTAAATGACTGGGACAAGCCAGAGGTACCGGAAGTGGCTAAAGGTCTGCACGAGTGCGGATTTAAACTGATAGCCACAGGAAGAACCTATGACAAGATCATAGAAGCCGGGCTGCCTGCTGTCAAGATTGAAAAAATCAATGAGGGAAGACCAAACGTTTTAGATGCGATTACCAATAAACAGGTACAGTTGATCGTGAATACCCCGATCGGCAAGAAAGGTTCGGTGGATGATAGCTATATTCGTAAAGAGGCCATTAAGCATAAAGTTCCCTATATCACCACGATGGCAGCGGCGAAAGCTACCGTAGAAGGAATCCGGGCAGCGAAGAAGGGGCAGATGGGAGTAAAATCCTTGCAGGAGTTTCATGCAGGTATTGATTCTTAAATAAAAACTTGACAAGCAGAATCTTGTTGTGTTATAGTCATTTAGAAAACTGCCGAAGACAGCAGGTGCCGTATGGCATAAGGTGAAAACGCCTGCCGAGGAGTATAATGAATTCTATATAGAATGCGTTATCAGCCTCTTTGCGGTATGCAAAGAGGCTTTTTAATCGGTAGCAACAAAATCTAAAGGAGGTATACCATTCATGGCAAAAGTAGAACTGAAACAGCCGGTCATAGTAGAAATCAGTGAACATATTAAAGACGCACAGTCTGTTGTGTTGGCTTCTTACAGTGGAATCACTGTGGAACAGGATACTGCTCTTCGTAAAGAGATGCGGGAAGCCGGCGTGATTTATAAAGTATATAAAAACACAATGATGAATTTTGCGTTTAAAGATACTGACTGTGAATCACTCAGCAAACATCTGGAAGGACCAAATTCAATCGCTATTTCCAAAGATGATGCAACAGCTCCGGCCAGAATCCTGGCAAAATATGCAAAGATTGCTCCAGCATTAAAATTGATTGCCGGTGTTGTAGAAGGCAATTATTATGATGAAGCAGGGGTACAGGCACTGGCAGCGATTCCGTCAAGAGAGGAATTGATCGGAAAACTGCTTGGAAGTATCCAGTCACCCATTACAAATCTTGCCCGTGTTCTTAATCAGATCGCAGAAGCAAAAGAAGCCTGAGGCATTTAGCAAAGGCAAGCTGTTAAGTACAGCTTAATGAGTAAATTGATTTAAGATCAAAAAACAATAACAAATAATCAGGAGGAAAATAAAATGGCAAAATTAACAACAGCGGAATTTATTGAAGCTATTAAAGAATTATCCGTATTAGAATTGAGTGAATTAGTAAAAGCGTGTGAGGAAGAGTTTGGTGTATCTGCAGCAGCAGGTGTTGTAGTAGCAGCAGGCGGCGCAGCAGAAGCGGAAGAAGAAAAAACTGAATTTGATGTTGAGTTAACAGAAGTTGGACCAAACAAAGTTAAGGTTATCAAACTTGTTCGTGAAGCTACCGGCTTAGGATTGAAAGAAGCAAAAGCAGTAGTTGACGGAGCGCCCAAGGTTGTGAAAGAAAGCGCTGCTAAAGCAGAAGCAGAAGAACTCAAAACAAAACTGGAAGCAGAAGGTGCGAAAGTTACTCTTAAATAGTCAAACAAATGAGACTCCTTGCCTGACGGGCGGGGAGTTTTTGAGGAAAGTTAAAAAGCTTATGCCGGATTCTCATAATGAGCATTCAGAATAGGCTTTTTTGAATTTTGTATGAAGTAAAGAAGGTTGTTACAGAAAAACACCTTTCAATGCTGAAAAAGTTGCTTGACATAAAAATTTTATTGTGGTAACATGAAAAATGCACTATTGTCAAATAGTGCGCCCAAAGGCATAACTATGCCCAAAAGCGGCTAAATTAGTCTAGTTATTCATATAGAAAGAACAGGGGTGAAACGTCAATGGAGAAAAACAGGATACGTCCAATCACAAGTGATAAAAGCCTTCGTATGAGTTACTCAAGACAGAAAGAAGTTCTTGAGATGCCTAACTTAATTGAGGTTCAGAAAGACTCATACCAATGGTTTTTGGAAGAAGGCCTGAAGGAAGTATTTGATGACATCTCGCCAATTGCAGACTATAGCGGCAAGCTGAGTTTGGAATTTGTAGATTTTGCATTGTGTGAGGATGACGTTAAGTATTCAATCGAAGAGTGTAAGGAACGTGATGCAACCTTTGCAGCACCTTTAAAGGTAAGGGTAAGACTTCATAATAAAGAGAACGATGAGATCAATGAGCATGAAATCTTTATGGGTGAATTGCCTTTGATGACCGCTACCGGGACCTTTGTCATTAATGGAGCGGAACGTGTTATTGTCAGCCAATTGGTACGTTCTCCGGGTATCTATTATGCGATTGCCCATGATAAACTTGGTAAAAGACTGTTTTCTTCCACTGTAATTCCTAACCGCGGAGCGTGGTTGGAATATGAGACGGACTCCAATGATATATTTTATGTTCGTGTAGACAGAACCAGAAAGGTTCCAATCACTGTTTTAATTCGTGCTCTTGGAATTGGTACAAACGCTGAAATCATTGAATTGTTTGGCGAAGAACCAAAGATTCTGGCAAGCTTAACAAAAGATACTTCGGAAAGTTATCAGGAGGGTCTTTTAGAATTATATAAAAAAATACGTCCGGGAGAGCCTTTGGCGGTAGAGAGCGCGGAGAGCCTGATCATGAGCATGTTCTTTGATCCGAGAAGGTATGATTTGGCAAAGGTAGGACGTTATAAATTTAATAAAAAACTCATGCTTAGAAACCGTATTAATGGAAAAGTATTGGCGGAAGATGTAGTAGATACAACCACTGGTGAGATTCTTGCAAAGGCAGGTACGGATGTGACCCGCCAACTGGCAGATGATATTCAAAATGCAGCGGTTCCTTTTGTGTGGATTCAAACAGAAGAGCGTAATATAAAAGTACTATCCAATATGATGGTTGACATAACTAATTTTGTGGATGTTGATCCGAAAGAAGTAGGGGTTACAGAATTAGTATTCTACCCTGTCCTGGAAAAAATACTGGAAGAAAATGACACCATTGAAGATATAAAAGCGGCAATTATAAGAGATATTCATGATTTGATTCCGAAACACATTACCAAGGAGGACATTATTGCCTCTATTAATTATAATATAAATCTGGAATATGGAGTCGGATATAATGATGATATTGATCATTTGGGGAACAGACGTATCAGAGCGGTAGGTGAATTGCTGCAGAATCAGTACAGAATCGGACTTTCCAGATTGGAAAGAGTAGTCCGTGAAAGAATGACCACACAGGATCTGGAAGGTATTTCACCTCAGTCCCTGATTAATATCAAACCGGTAACGGCGGCCGTAAAAGAATTTTTTGGTTCTTCCCAGCTGTCGCAGTTCATGGATCAGAATAATCCACTGGGTGAACTTACCCATAAGAGACGTCTTTCAGCACTGGGACCGGGAGGTCTTTCGCGTGATCGCGCAGGATTTGAGGTTCGAGACGTACACTATTCCCATTATGGCAGAATGTGCCCGATTGAGACGCCGGAAGGTCCGAATATCGGACTTATCAACTCTCTTGCTACCTATGCAAGAATCAATGAATATGGCTTTATAGAAGCACCTTATAGAAAAATAGATAAATCAGATTCTAAAAATCCGCGGGTAACGGACAATGTGGAATATATGACGGCGGATGAGGAAGATAATTATCATGTAGCGCAGGCGAATGAGATTCTGGATGATGAGGGACATTTTGTTCATAAGAATGTATCCGGCCGATATAAAGAAGAAACACAGGAATATGAGAGAACTGCATTTGATTATATGGATGTTTCTCCCAAGATGGTATTCTCCGTGGCTACAGCGTTGATTCCTTTCCTGGAAAATGACGATGCGAACCGTGCGTTGATGGGATCCAACATGCAGCGTCAGGCAGTACCGTTATTGACTACGGAGGCTCCGGTAGTGGGGACAGGTATGGAAACAAAAGCCGCTGTGGATTCCGGTGTGTGTGTAGTAGCCAAAAAATCGGGTACGGTTGAACGGGCTACATCTAAAATAATTACAATAAAAAATGATGATGGGTCCAGAGAAAACTATAATTTAATAAAGTTTATAAGAAGTAATCAAAGCAACTGTTACAATCAGAGACCGATTGTTGTGAAAGGCGAGCATGTAAAAGAGGGACAGGTTATTGCAGATGGTCCGTCTACTGCAAACGGCGAAATTGCCCTTGGTAAAAACCCATTGATTGGATTTATGACATGGGAAGGCTACAATTATGAAGATGCCGTATTGTTAAGCGAAAGGCTTGTTATGGACGATGTATATACATCCGTTCATATTGAAGAATATGAAGCAGAAGCGAGAGATACGAAACTGGGTCCGGAAGAAATTACCAGAGATGTTCCGGGCGTTGGTGATGATGCTCTCAAAGATCTGGATGAAAGAGGTATCATCCGTATTGGCGCAGAAGTGCGTGCCGGAGATATATTGGTTGGCAAGGTAACTCCAAAGGGAGAAACTGAGTTGACGGCAGAGGAAAGACTGCTGAGAGCTATTTTTGGTGAAAAAGCAAGGGAAGTAAGAGATACCTCCTTGAAAGTGCCGCATGGCGAGTATGGTATTGTTGTAGACGCAAAGGTGTTTACAAGAGAAAATGGAGATGAATTATCTCCGGGTGTAAATCAGGCGGTGCGTATTTATATAGCACAGAAGAGAAAAATATCTGTTGGAGATAAAATGGCCGGTCGTCATGGTAACAAAGGTGTAGTATCCCGTGTATTGCCGGTAGAAGATATGCCGTTTCTTCCCAATGGTCGTCCGCTGGATATTGTGTTGAATCCTTTGGGCGTGCCTTCACGTATGAATATTGGGCAGGTTCTGGAAATACATTTGAGCCTTGCTGCAAAAGCACTGGGATTCAACATATCAACGCCGGTATTTGACGGGGCAAATGAAGTGGATATTATGGATACTTTGGAGTTGGCAGATGACTATGTCAATCTGGAGTGGGATGCGTTTAAAAAAAGACATGGAGAAGAATTACTGCCGGAAGTATTGGATTATCTCTATGAAAACAGGGACCATAGAGAAATATGGAAGGGAGTCCCTCTTTCAAAAGACGGAAAAGTAAAGCTTCGTGACGGCAGAACCGGGGAATATTTTGACAGTCAGGTTACGATTGGGCATATGCATTATCTGAAGCTGCATCATTTGGTAGATGATAAGATACATGCACGTTCTACGGGTCCATATTCACTGGTAACACAACAGCCTTTGGGCGGAAAAGCCCAGTTCGGCGGACAGCGTTTCGGAGAGATGGAAGTTTGGGCATTGGAAGCATATGGTGCATCCTATACTTTGCAGGAAATCCTGACCGTGAAATCAGATGATGTCATTGGACGTGTAAAGACTTATGAAGCGATTATTAAGGGGGAAAATATTCCTGAGCCGGGAATTCCGGAATCCTTTAAGGTACTGTTAAAAGAGCTTCAGTCGTTAGGTCTTGATGTAAAGGTATTGAGAGAGGATCAGAAAGAATTGGAAATCATGGAAACCATTGATTATGGTGATCCGGATTTACATTCTGTAATTGAAGGAGAATATAAAAAAGAGGGTGAGTCTTTTGGTGACTATGGCTTCAGCCAGCAAGAATTTGAGGGCGAAGAATTAATTGATATTGAAGAGGACGAAGATGCATTAACAGACCTAGAAGAAACTCTTGACGAGTAAGAAGGGAGAATCATCAATGCCAGAAACAGCGAATAATGAAGTATATCAACCAATGACATTTGATGCAATCAAAATCGGATTGGCATCTCCGGAGAAGATCAGGGAATGGTCCCGCGGAGAGGTGAAAAAGCCGGAAACCATTAACTATAGAACTTTAAAACCAGAAAAAGACGGATTGTTCTGTGAACGTATCTTTGGACCAAGTAAAGACTGGGAGTGTCATTGCGGTAAGTACAAAAAAATCCGTTACAAAGGAGTTATTTGTGACCGCTGCGGTGTAGAAGTTACGAAATCAAGTGTGCGCCGTGAACGTATGGGGCATATCGAGTTGGCAGCTCCCGTATCTCATATCTGGTATTTTAAAGGCATCCCATCCAGAATGGGACTGATTCTGGATTTATCTCCAAGGACTCTGGAGAAAGTATTGTATTTCGCAAATTACATTGTTTTAGATAAAGGAGATACGGATCTTCAATACAAACAGGTTCTGACAGAAAGAGAATATCAGGAAGTCAGAGATAAATGGGGATCTCGTTTCCGTGTCGGCATGGGGGCAGAATCCATTCAGGAACTTTTGGCAGCAATTGATTTGGAGAAAGAAGCCAAAGATCTGAAAAAGGGACTGAAAGAGTCTACCGGCCAAAAGAGAGCCAGAATTATAAAAAGATTAGAAGTAATAGAGGCATTCCGCGAATCCGGCAATCACCCTGAGTGGATGATTATGACGGTTATTCCGGTAATTCCGCCGGATTTGCGCCCAATGGTACAGTTAGACGGTGGTCGTTTTGCTACTTCTGATCTGAACGACTTGTACAGAAGAATTATTAACAGAAACAACCGTTTAAAAAGATTGTTGGAACTTGGCGCTCCTGATATTATCGTACGTAACGAAAAGAGAATGCTTCAGGAGGCTGTGGACGCATTAATCGATAATGGCCGCCGCGGTCGTCCCGTAACAGGACCGGGTAATAGAGCTTTAAAATCTCTTTCTGATATGTTGAAAGGTAAATCCGGTCGTTTCCGCCAGAATCTGCTGGGCAAACGTGTTGACTATTCAGGACGTTCTGTTATTGTAGTTGGACCGGAACTGAAGATCTATCAGTGCGGTTTGCCAAAAGAGATGGCGATTGAGCTTTTTAAACCTTTCGTTATGAAAGAGCTTGTGGCAAATGGAACATCTCACAATATTAAAAATGCAAAAAAAATGGTAGAAAGACTTCAGCCGGAAGTTTGGGATGTTCTGGAAGATGTAATTAAAGAGCATCCGGTTATGTTAAACCGCGCTCCTACGCTGCACAGGCTGGGTATCCAGGCTTTTGAACCAATATTGGTAGAGGGTAAAGCGATCAAGCTGCACCCACTGGTGTGTACCGCATTTAATGCTGACTTCGATGGCGATCAGATGGCAGTTCATCTTCCGTTATCGGTAGAAGCTCAGGCAGAATGCCGCTTCCTGCTGCTTTCTCCTAATAATCTATTGAAGCCGTCTGACGGCGGACCGGTGGCTGTTCCTTCACAGGATATGGTACTTGGTATTTACTATCTGACGCAGGAAAGACCGGGAGTAGAAGGAGAAGGAAAGTTTTTCAAAAATGTAAATGAAGCAATTCTGGCATATGAAAATAAAGCAATTAAATTGCAGACCAGGATTAAAGTACGTGTGACAAAAACGCTTCCAAACGAAGAGGTGGTTTCCGGGGTGGTGGAATCTACATTGGGACGCTTTATCTTTAACGAGATTCTTCCGCAGGATCTTGGCTTTGTAGACAGAACAGTTCCTGAAAATGTATTAAAATTGGAAGTGGATTTCCATGTTGGAAAAAAAGGACTGAAACAAATTCTGGAAAAAATTATCAATACTCACGGTGCAACTAAGACAGCGGAAGCGTTGGATGATATTAAGTCTATGGGTTATAAATATTCTACCAGAGCCGCAATGACCGTATCGATATCGGATATGACCGTACCGCCTGAGAAGCCTGAATTGATTCAGAAAGCGCAGGATACGGTAGATAGAATCACCAAAAACTATAAGCGTGGTCTGATTACGGAAGAAGAGCGTTATAAAGAAGTAGTAGAGACATGGAAGAATACCGATGATATTTTGACCAAAGCCCTTTTGGATGGTCTGGATAAATACAACAATATTTATATGATGGCAGATTCGGGAGCCCGTGGTTCTGATAAGCAGATCAAGCAGCTGGCAGGTATGCGTGGTTTGATGGCAGATACTACCGGACATACAATTGAACTTCCAATCAAATCTAATTTCCGTGAAGGCCTGGATGTTTTGGAATACTTTATGTCTGCGCATGGAGCGCGTAAAGGTTTGTCAGATACTGCTCTTCGTACTGCGGATTCAGGATATTTGACCAGGCGACTGGTGGATGTATCTCAGGATTTAATTATTCGTGAGGTGGACTGCTGCGAAGGCAAAGAAATTCCCGGAATGTATGTAAAAGCATTTGCGGAAGGAAATGAAGAGATTGAAGGTTTGCAGGAGAGAATCACCGGACGATTTGTATGTGAAACCATTAAAAATAAAAATGGTGAGGTTATCGTTAAGGCAAACCATATGATTACACCGAGACGTGCTGCAAGAATTATGGCAGAGGGCGTGGATGAAAAGGGAAAGCCGTTTAAGAAGGTTAAGATTCGCACGATTCTGACTTGTAAGTCTCATATTGGCGTATGTGCGAAATGCTATGGTTCGAACCTTGCAACCGGTGAGTCGGTTCAGGTAGGTGAATCCGTAGGTATTATTGCGGCACAGTCTATTGGTGAACCTGGTACACAGCTTACGATGCGTACGTTCCATACGGGCGGTGTTGCCGGCGGTGACATTACACAGGGTCTTCCGCGTGTGGAAGAACTTTTTGAAGCCAGAAAACCGAAAGGACTTGCAATTATTACAGAAATTTCGGGTATTGCGGTTATTAAGGATACGAAGAAGAAGCGCGAAATCATTGTAACAAATAATGAAATGGGTGATTCAAAAACTTACCTGATACCATATGGTTCCAGAATCAAGGTAGAGGATGGGGCAGAACTGGAAGCCGGTGACGAGTTAACAGAAGGTAGTGTAAATCCACACGACATCTTGAAAATCAAAGGCGTTCGTGCAGTTCAGGATTATATGATCCAGGAAGTTCAGCGTGTTTACCGTCTGCAGGGTGTAGAAATCAATGATAAGCATATTGAAGTAATTGTTCGTCAAATGCTGAAGAAAATCCGCATTGAAAATAATGGAGATACGGAACTTCTACCGGGAACCCTGGTTGATGTTATGGACTTTGAAGATGTAAATGCAGAAGTAATTGCAGAAGGAAAAGAACCGGCAGAAGGAAAACAGGTTATGCTGGGTATTACAAAAGCATCTTTAGCCACTAATTCTTTCCTTTCCGCGGCATCTTTCCAGGAAACCACAAAAGTGTTGACTGAGGCAGCTATTAAAGGAAAAGTGGATCCATTGATTGGATTAAAAGAGAATGTAATTATTGGTAAGCTGATTCCGGCAGGAACCGGGATGAAGAGATATCGTAACGTTAAGCTGGATATAGGTACTGATGAAAGTGATTTTGAAGAAGATATCATGTTAGATGTAGAAGAAAAAAATGTATTTGACGAAATGCAGAGTCTGGAAGTAATGGGGATTGCTGACCATACAGAAGAAGATTTTGTTGCGATTTCAGAAGAATAGCAGTAAGAAGAAAGAAACAGTTGCAAACTTAATCCATTCGTTTGCAACTGTTTCTTTCTTGTTTAAAACCTGTTATAGTTATACATCAAAAAACCAGTCTTTTTCCTTTTTTGCCTTCTTTTTCGAAGTCTTTTGCTGAGATTTCCGGGATTTAAAAGGTGGCTGCTGTTGCTGTGTTTGCTGATAAGGCGGCTGCTGTTGCTGCGATTGCTGATAAGGCGGCTGCTGTTGCTGCGATTGCTGATAAGGCGGTTGCTGATAAGGCGGTTGCTGTTGCTGCGATTGTTGATAAGGTGGTTGCTGTTGCTGCGATTGCTGATAAGGCGGTTGCTGTTGTTGTGTTTGTTGATAAGGCGGCTGCTGTTGCTGCGATTGCTGATAAGGCGGCTGCTGGTAATGTGGTTGCTGATAAGGTGGCTGCTGGTAATGCGGCTCATAATAGGGTTCCTCTATATATTTTTGTTTGCGTTTTTTCATTCTTTTTGATTTATGTTTCTTAGGACGGAAAATCGTCTTTCGCCCGGTCCAGCCAATGATCCTGGTTAGAATGATTCCAAAAAATATTCCGACACTATCAATGCAGACGTCTTTTAAGGAAGAAGCGCGCCCATCTACAAAGGCCTGGTGATATTCATCTCCCAGAGCAAAACCAACACAAATGATACCGGCTACCAGCATCAGCAGGAATCCATGTAAGCCATACACATATAATGGAAAGGAAACGGCAACAGCCAATGCAAAATATTCGGCCATATGTGCTAATTTACGTGTGATGAAGTTGATTTTATTTGCCCATTCTTCTATTTGCCACTGCTCTAGATTAGCATCAAACACCTGATCAGCAGTTTCTACAATTTTACAGCTTACTTTAAAGCTGAGTTGGCTGGAAACATCTCCAGACTGGCCGGAAAATGAAAAAATTATATACATTAAAAAAAGTGCTGGAACAAACGACAAAGGTTTTAAAAGTGTTCTCATAATTATAAGCCTCCAGTTTTCTGATTATCATAGCATTCTGGTATGGAATTGTCTAGTTTTTTAAGGAAAATATAAGAGAAACTCCTGCCCTCTGCTGCGTACGTCTTACAATCTAAAGTTGGCCGTGAATAGTAAGTGTTAAGGAGTTAAGGAGTATAAAAATTAAAAAAGGCTTGACAAGGCATTAACCTGCGATTATACTATATAAGTGTGCGTGAAAATGCATATATTTTCATGTGCAAATTAATAAAAATATATTGCAACCACAAATCGCATCTGCATCATATCTATAATCAATTGTTTAGAGAGCAGAATTTGCGATAATACTACAGGAGGTGAAAGGAATGCCAACATTTAATCAGTTAGTAAGAAAAGGCCGCCAGACTTCTGAAAAGAAATCTACTGCACCAGCTCTGCAAAAAGGATTTAACTCCTTAAAGAAAAGAAGTACAGATATATCTTCTCCACAAAAAAGAGGTGTATGTACAGCAGTAAAAACGGCTACTCCCAAAAAGCCTAACTCAGCGCTTAGAAAAATTGCCAGAGTTCGTCTTTCTAACGGTATCGAAGTAACAAGCTATATCCCAGGTGAGGGCCACAATCTACAAGAGCATAGTGTTGTATTGATTCGCGGTGGCAGAGTAAAAGACTTACCGGGTACCAGATATCATATTGTACGTGGTACATTGGATACGGCAGGCGTTGCTAAGAGAAGACAGGCTCGTTCCAAATATGGAGCCAAAAGACCGAAGAAATAAGAATTGACAATTGAATCAGGTTTATATCACTAACAGAACTATTAGCCAAAAGAGTGAATTTCTTTTGGTTGTACCGGAATTCCATATTCGCCGGGTGGTTGCAGGTCAATATAGAAGTCCTGGTATGAACACAATAGAACGCCACGTTGTGAGTACCTATGAATTAATCAGAGCGAGAAATCGCAACTATAATTAAGGAGGGAAGTACCGTGCCACGTAAAGGACATACTCAAAAAAGAGACGTATTAGCAGATCCGCTATACAATAATAAAGTGGTTACCAAGCTTATTAATAACATTATGTTAGATGGTAAGAAGGGTGTAGCACAGAAAATTGTATATGGAGCATTTGAAAGAATAGCTGAGAAATCAGATAAGCCGGCTATTGAAGTCTTTGAAGAAGCTATGAATAACATTATGCCTGTACTTGAAGTAAAGGCAAGACGTATTGGTGGAGCTACTTATCAAGTTCCCATCGAAGTAAGAACTGAAAGACGTCAGGCATTAGCTCTTCGCTGGCTCACTATGTTTTCACGTAAAAGAGGCGAGAAAACAATGGAAGAAAGATTGGCGAATGAAATATATGATGCTTCAAATAATACAGGTGCATCTGTGAAGAAAAAAGAAGATATGCATAAAATGGCAGAGGCGAACAGAGCATTTGCACATTATAGATTTTAATCGTATTGGGTTAACAAAATTAGGAGGAGAAAACCTTGGCTGGAAGAGAATATCCATTAGAGAGAACCAGGAATATTGGTATTATGGCGCATATCGATGCGGGTAAGACTACATTGACTGAGCGTATTCTATACTATACTGGTGTAAACTACAAAATCGGTGATACTCATGAGGGTACTGCCACCATGGACTGGATGGAGCAGGAACAGGAAAGAGGTATCACAATTACTTCAGCCGCGACAACTTGTCATTGGACCATGCAGGAAGAGAGCAAAATCAATCCGGATGCTGAAGAGCATCGTATCAATATCATTGATACTCCAGGACACGTTGACTTTACAGTAGAGGTAGAACGTTCCCTACGTGTACTCGACGGAGCAGTCGGAGTATTCTGCGCTAAGGGGGGTGTAGAACCTCAATCTGAAAATGTATGGCGCCAGGCTGACACTTATAATGTACCCAGAATGGCATTCATCAATAAAATGGATATGCTGGGCGCAGATTTCTACGGTGCCGTAGAACAAATCAAAACAAGATTAGGTAAAAATGCTATATGTGTTCAACTGCCCATCGGTAAAGAAGACAAATTTAAAGGGGTAGTGGACTTGTTTGAAATGCAGGCATACATCTATAATGATGACAGGGGAGAAGACATTTCCGTTATGGAAATCCCTGATGATCTGAAAGATGATGCAGAACTTTACCGCTCAGAGATGGTTGAAAAAATCTGTGAATTGGATGATGACCTTATGATGGAATATCTGGAAGGTGAAGAACCGACCGTTGAGGCATTAAAAGCAGCTCTGCATAAAGGAACCTGTGAATGTACGGCGATTCCTGTATGCTGCGGTTCCGCATACAAAAACAAAGGCGTACAGAAACTTTTGGATGCTATTTTGGAATATATGCCGTCACCGATCGATATCCCTGCTATTAAAGGTGTTGATTTAGAAGGTAATGAAATCGAGAGACATTCTTCCGATGAGGAGCCTTTTTCTGCATTGGCATTTAAGATCATGACAGACCCATTTGTGGGTAAACTTGCATTCTTCCGTGTTTATTCAGGCTCCATCAACTCTGGATCTTATATATTAAATGCTACAAAGGGTAAAAAAGAGCGTGTTGGACGTATTCTTCAGATGCATGCGAATAAGAGACAGGAGCTTGATAAAGTATATTCAGGTGATATTGCAGCGGCAGTAGGCTTCAAACTTACCACTACAGGTGATACCATCTGTGATGAACGTAATCCGGTTATTTTAGAGTCTATGGAATTTCCGGAACCGGTTATTGAGCTGGCGATAGAGCCAAAGACAAAAGCAGGACAGGGCAAGATGGGCGAAGCCCTGGCAAAACTTGCAGAAGAAGATCCTACTTTCCGTGCCCATACAAACCAGGAGACAGGTCAGACCATTATCGCTGGTATGGGAGAACTTCATTTGGACATCATCGTAGACAGATTATTGCGAGAGTTTAAGGTGGAAGCGAACGTAGGAGCACCCCAGGTTTCTTATAAGGAAACCTTTACGAAGGAAGTTTCTGTAGACAGTAAATATGCAAAACAGTCCGGTGGACGTGGACAGTATGGTCACTGTAAAGTTAAGTTCACACCAATGGATCCCAATGGAGAAGAGATCTTCAAATTTGAATCATCCGTTGTTGGCGGTGCGATTCCGAAAGAATACATCCCGGCAGTTGGAGAAGGTATCGAAGAAGCGTCAAAATCAGGTATCCTTGGAGGTTTCCCGGTATTGGGTGTACTTGCAAATGTATATGATGGATCTTATCATGAAGTAGACTCCAGTGAGATGGCATTCCATATTGCAGGTTCTATGGCATTTAAAAATGCTATGAGAAAGGGTGATGCGATCCTGCTTGAACCGATCATGAAAGTAGAAGTTACCATGCCGGAAGAATATATGGGAGATGTAATCGGCGATATCAATTCCCGCCGTGGACGCATCGAGGGTATGGAAGATATCGGCGGTGGAAAAATGGTAAGAGGCTATGTACCGCTTGCTGAGATGTTTGGTTATGCAACAGATTTACGTTCCAAGACACAGGGACGTGGTAATTATTCCATGTTCTTTGAGAAGTATGATCCGGTTCCAAAATCTGTTCAGGAAAAAGTATTAAGTGCAAAAGCAAAATAATGGGAAATATACCAGTTTTTAAAAAAATGGGCTTGAAAATATCTTTGATTTGAAATATAATCAGAATTAGCCTGTGAAGTTATAAATAAAAAAAAAGAAAGCCGAAAAGGCGCATATTTGTAAGGAGGACATTCAAAATGGCTAAAGCTAAATTTGAAAGAACGAAAACTCATTGTAATATTGGTACTATCGGTCACGTTGACCATGGTAAAACAACACTTACAGCAGCTATTACAAAAACCCTGCATCAGAGACTGGGTACCGGTGAAGCTGTAGCATTCGAAAATATTGATAAAGCTCCGGAAGAAAGAGAACGTGGTATTACGATCTCTACCGCTCACGTTGAGTATGAAACAGAAAATAGACATTATGCACACGTTGACTGCCCAGGTCATGCTGACTACGTTAAGAACATGATTACCGGAGCAGCTCAGATGGACGGTGCAATCCTTGTTGTTGCTGCTACCGACGGTGTTATGGCTCAGACAAAAGAGCACATTCTTCTGTCCCGTCAGGTAGGCGTACCTTATATCGTAGTATTCATGAACAAATGCGATATGGTAGATGACGAAGAATTACTTGAATTAGTAGATATGGAAATCCGTGAACTCTTAACAGAGTACGAATTCCCAGGCGATGATACACCGATCATCCAGGGTTCTGCTTTGAAAGCTCTTGAAGATCCAGCAAGCAGCTGGGGTGACAAGATTCTTGAACTTATGAATGCAGTTGACGAGTGGGTTCCAGATCCTAAGAGAGCTACAGATAAGCCATTTATCATGCCTATCGAGGATGTATTCTCTATTACAGGACGTGGTACAGTTGCTACCGGTAGAGTAGAAGCCGGTGTTCTTCACGTATCTGAAGAAGTTGAAATCGTTGGTATCAAAGAAGAAACACGTAAAGTTGTTGTTACCGGAATCGAAATGTTCCGTAAACTGCTTGACGAAGCTCAGGCTGGTGATAACATCGGTGCTCTTCTTCGTGGTGTTCAGAGAACTGAAATCGAAAGAGGTCAGGTTCTTGCAAAACCAGGTTCCATCAAATGCCACACAAAATTCACAGCTCAGGTTTACGTACTGACAAAAGACGAAGGTGGACGTCATACTCCTTTCTTCAACAACTACAGACCTCAGTTCTACTTCCGTACAACTGACGTTACAGGTGTTATCACACTTCCGGAAGGCACAGAAATGTGCATGCCTGGCGATAACGTAGAAATGACAATCGAACTGATTCACCCAATCGCTATGGACCAGGGTCTTACATTTGCTATCCGTGAAGGTGGACGTACAGTTGGTTCAGGACGTGTTGCTACTGTTATTGATTA
>Ga0153952_1000123_pt1 | contig 21686 bp, 21 predicted proteins | sample TSNJ036MetaG_FD_104746 | JGI IMG/M metagenome (GOLD analysis project Ga0153952, IMG submission 104746) | Attine ant fungus gardens microbial communities from New Jersey, USA - TSNJ036 MetaG | ecosystem: Host-associated > Fungi > Mycelium > Unclassified | place: USA: New Jersey, Wharton State... | reverse complement strand
TCGTAACCTCCTGGCAGCTTTGCTGCCATTTCAGTAAGAGCTTGAACTCTTACTGAAACAAGCATGTCCCACCCACCGCTTTCGCTTCGCTTAGAAGCGGGGGACTTGCTTGGGAGGTTAAAACAGGATTTTCTTATTAGTTCATAAAAAATCATTATAGTATACTATATCCCATTTTTCAAGTAGTTCCATGAGAGATTCTGGAAATCTGGAATCTTTAATCTCTATTTGAATATTTTTCTTTTAACTACACATACTCACTGTATGAAAAATAAATTTTTAAAATGTGGAATCTGCGGATGGTGTATGGAGATATTATGGACGGGTTTTCTGGCCTTCCGCAGACGCGAAATGAAACTTGAGGGGCAATCCTCTATCTGGATGTTCCCTATCTATGGTATGGCAGCCTTTATCGCTCCTATTTATCAACACCTGGGCAAAAAAAGCGTATTGATACGCGGTCTGGCATATACAACTGTCATTTTTGCCGGGGAATACTTTACAGGCAGTCTTCTTAAAAAACATAATATGTGTCCATGGGATTATAAAAAAGCAAAACTTAATTACAAAGGTCTCATACGTCTGGATTATGCGCCTCTTTGGTTTTGCGCCGGACTGTTTTTTGAACGGATGCTGTCCAGGTAAATACTGCCCTGATGATCGTCAACGGGGATACTGGTAATCTGCTTCGCTTAGAAGCGGGGGACTTGCTTGGGAGGTTAAATTAACAGTGCGTCAGCACCGGTGCCTGACAAGGCACTTACATATTACATTTCATCGTCTATAATAGCCGTGCCAAATCTGCCCGCAATGTTCTGTGCATTTAACGTTCTGCGCTGCATCCTTTGTTCCTCTGATGTCTCCAATATAAAGTTCTTGATCTCTTTCGCATGCTTAATATGTGAAAGTGTCAGGGTCGGGTTTGTCACATCCCCGCCAAAACAATGTACAGTCCCCAAACCAAATATTCGTTCCCAAAAGCTATTGCACAGCCTTGTATCTACCACCTTATACATATAACAATCATTTTCCTGCTTATGTAACAAACCGGTATTGACCGTTATAAATTCATCGCTGACGGTATATGTGGTAAACGTCCATGGCAGACCGAAAAACAGCCATCTTTTCTTTTCTGTAAATTTCATCCAACAATAACTCCTTTTCATTAAAATTTTTGAATGGTATTTATGTAGAATTATACCGTAAACCGCGTCTGATTTCTATACTTTTATACTAATTTAAGAAATTTGACGTGTAATGTCTGTTATCATTCCATAATCTAAATTTCATTTAATTTTAAAATAATAACTATCCTGCTCTTGAAATTTTGATTGTTATGTTATATTATATTTAAAACTATTTAACCTGCAGATTCACTCGCTACCAAATATGGAAACCAAAGGAGAAAGCTATGAGACATTTAATGAGTCCATTGGATTTTAGTGTCGAAGAATTAGACCACATTCTTGACCTGGCAAATGATATCGAAACTAAACCGGAAAAATATGCACATGTATGTACCGGGAAAAAACTAGCCACATTATTCTATGAACCAAGCACACGAACCAGACTCAGCTTTGAAGCTGCAATGATGAATCTGGGGGGTAACGTGCTTGGTTTTTCTTCGGCCGATTCCAGTTCTGCTGCCAAAGGTGAAAGCGTATCCGACACCATCCGCATGATATCCTGTTATGCAGACATCTGCGCCATGCGCCATCCCAAAGAAGGAGCCCCCATGGTTGCCAGTCTGAAATCCTCCATCCCTGTCATAAATGCAGGAGACGGTGGTCACCAGCATCCGACTCAGACACTCACTGATCTGCTGACGATCCGTTCTTTGAAGGGACGCCTTGGAAACCTTACGATCGGCCTGTGCGGAGACTTGAAATTCGGACGTACGGTACACTCTCTGATTCATGCCCTTGTGCGCTATGACAATGTAACATTTGTATTAGTTTCACCGGAAGAACTGCGGGTTCCGGACTATATACGGGAAGATGTTCTGGAACAAAATCATAAAGAGTACAAAGAAGTCGTTCGTCTGGAAGATGTCATGCCTGAGCTGGACCTGCTTTACATGACCCGTGTACAAAAAGAACGCTTCTTTAACGAACAGGATTATATCCGTATGAAAGATTTCTATATTCTGGATAAAAAGAAAATGGAACTGGCCGCTCCCGATATGCTGGTACTGCACCCGCTTCCACGTGTCAATGAAATATCCGTAGAAGTCGATGATGACCCAAGAGCCTCATATTTTAAACAAGTACAATATGGTGTCTATGTACGAATGGCGCTCATTCTTACATTACTGGAGGTAGAAGTATGTTAAATGTAGGGAAACTTAATGAAGGATTTGTATTAGATCATATCGAAGCAGGTAAAAGCATGTCTATTTACCACAATCTGCAGTTGGATGAACTAGACTGCTGTGTAGCTATTATCAAAAACGCACGCAGCAATAAGATGGGCAAAAAAGATATCATCAAAGTAGAATGTCCTATTGATAAGCTGGATTTGGATATTCTTGGATTTATTGACCATAATATTACGATTAATATTATTAAAGACGGAGAAATTGTAGAAAAAAAAGATTTACAGCTGCCAAAACAGATTTTAAATGTTATTAAGTGTAAAAACCCACGCTGTATCACCTCTATTGAACAGGAACTGGATCATGTCTTTGTACTTACGGATCAGGTTAAAGAAGTGTACCGTTGTAAATATTGTGAAGAAAAATATTCCGGGAGAATATAGGTGTAAATTGAAAGGTTGAGTGATCAGAGGACGCCAGGAACCAGCGCCAAACTTCTTATGCGAACCGGACTCCTTCGGCGGTCGTTCCAAGCCCCTTAAAGCAGTCGCCACTCGGGAATGCCCTCGTGGCTCCTTGGGTCTTCTCTCTCCCTTACGCTGCTTCGCAAGCTACGCAGCTACCCTCATACACCGGATTTTTCGCATAAGAAGTTTGGCGCTGGTTCCCGGCTGTTTTTCTAAGCATTTCAGTCCGCAATATTGCTTTTCGTTTTTGTAAATCTCTTGAGCAGATAAGTGCCAAAAATATTTAACAAAATCAAAGCGGATACTTATAATCCGCTTTGCTGCTTACCAGTAACCTCCCGGCAGCTTTGGAGGTTAAAATGTTTTCGAAAAACAGCCAGGAATCCCTGCCAACTATCTTATGCGAAAAATCCGGTGTATGAGGGTAGCTGCATAGCAGCGTAAGGGAGAGAGAAGACCCAAGGAGCCACGAGGGCGTTCCCGAGTGGCGACTGCTTTAAGGGGCTTGGAATGACCGCCGAAGGAGTCCGGTTCGCATAAGATAGTTGGCAGGGATTTCTGGCGTCCCCCTTCCAATCCCCTAATACAACCCCATTCGTTGTACGTCCGCAATTATGTCTCCACGTATTCTTCCCCACGTTCTTCTAAAACACTCAAAGAAGTCAAACGGATCCGCAAAATTTGTGATCCATTTTCCTCGTACTCTTCTAAAGTACCAATGACTTCTACCCAATCATCCTGCTTAGGGTAATCCCCATCCCAAATTACTTCAAATCCTGCAACCCCGTCATTTCCACAGCAGCCGGGGCCATAACGGATCACCTGGTAATATGTAGTATCAGTTTCCTCCCATTCGTATACATTAAAGATACCTTCATATTTGATAGTTTTACCTAAATAATCTACTGCATTAAGATAAATTTCATTTGTTTGGGCAATAAACAGATTTTCCGTTATTTCCACTACCTCATTCGATTCCTGCGTATTTTCTACAGTCGTTTCCGATGATGTCTCTTTCGCATTTGCAGCATTTGCAGCATCTGCAGCATCTGAAGATGTATTTTGGTTCCCGCATCCGGACAACATCAAGAGCCAAACTAATATTAATGCGGATAATTTTTTCATAATTTCCGTCCTCCTTTAAAAAATGCGATCAAACTAAACAGCAAAAACGCAATCATGTTTACTGCAACCACACTGGCTCCCGTAGGCGTTGCGTAGATATAAGAAATAACCACGCCGATAAAAAAGCAAATCACCGAAATAAATGCAGCGCAGATGATTACGGATTTGAATTTTTTACAAACTCTCATTGCGGTTAGTGCCGGAAAAATAATCAGGCTTGATATAAGCATGGCACCCATCATCCGCATTCCCAATACAATTGTAATCGCAGTTAAAAAAGCAATCAGCATATTATAAATGCCTGTATTCGTTCCGGTTGCCCTGGCAAAGGTTTCATCAAAGGTAACCGCAAATATTTTATTGTAAAAAAAGACAAAAAGAATCAAAACTACAATGGACAATATTATACTTAAATATACATCACTTTTACTCATGGCCAGGATGCTGCCAAACATATAGTTGCAAACATCCGTATTCATTCCCGTTGTCAGTGAAATCACAATGACCCCGACGGCCAGTGAACCGGTGGATATCAGAGCTATTGCTGCATCCCCTTTAATCTTACTGTTTTCACTGATTCGTAAAAGAAGAAATGCCGCCAGCACTACAATAGGTACGGACACCGCAAGGGGTGCCAGTCCTGCCGCTGTGGAAACCGCCAAAGTGCCAAATCCCACATGGGACAGACCGTCTCCGATCATAGAATATCTTTTCAGAACAAGGCTGACTCCCAAAAGCGAAGCGCATAGAGAAACCAACAGTCCAACGACTATCGCCCGTACCAGAAAGGTATAAGAAAACATTTGCATCAGCGTTTCAATCATTTTCCCCACCTCCCAAAAACCTTTTTCCAATTTCAGACTGTTTATATTCTTCTTTCGTACCGAAAAATTCTTGTTTATTCTTTAAATGCAGGATATGGTCCGCATATTCCATCGCACTATATATGTCATGAGAAACCATAATGATGGTAATTCCTGTTTCTAAATTGATTTTTTGGATCAGACGGTACAAATCCTGCGTAATCAAAGGATCAAGTCCCGCTGCGGGCTCATCAAGTAAAAGCATTTTTTTCGTAGCTCCAAGTGCCCGGCAAAGCAAGACCCTCTGCTGCTGACCTCCGGACAATTCTCTGTAACACCGGTTTCGCAATTCGGAAATGCCCAGCTTATCCATATTTTCCTCTGTGATCCGCTTATCTGTCTTCGTATAAAAAGGCTTTATCCCACAGCCTGAAAGCCGTCCTGACAATACCACCTCATAAACACTGGCCGGGAAATCTTTTTGTGCTTCTGTTTGCTGTGGAAGATAACCAATTTCATTCACCTTCAGATCATCGCCTAAGGTAATGCTTCCCTGCTGCGGCTGTTTCAAACGTAAAAGTCCTTTCATAAGCGTACTTTTACCGGAACCGTTTTCCCCAACAATGCAGAGATAATCCCCACTGCTGACTTCAAAATCAAGACCCCTGACAACAACATTTCCTTCGTAGGAAAAGGAAGCGTCTTTACAATTAATCAATGCCATATTACTGCAATGCCTCCTTTAAGTTTTCCACATTCTGATTCATCAGTTCAAGATAACTTACACCACTTTCAAAATCATCCTTTGTAATATTATGACAGGAGTGTAAGAGCATTTTTCCGGCTCCTGTGCTTTCACAAATCGCATCCGCCATCTTTTCGTTGGAAAACTCAATGTGAAACACCACGGGAATGTTCTCTTCATTCACTTTTTCAATGAGGAATGCCACTGTGGCAGCACTTGCCTCCGTTTCCGTGGAGCAGCCCGGGAAAGCTGCATAATAATCAAGATTATAAGCGTCAGCAAAATAACGAAATGGAAATCTGTCCGCAAAAATAACTGTATTTCTTAATGCCTTGTCTACTACCTGCTGAAATGATTCGTCCAATTCAGAAAGCTTTTCAAGATAGGCCGCCGCATTACTTTCATAAGCGGAAGCATTTGAGCTGTCTAGTTCACACAAAGCATTCGTTATATATTTTACGATTGTAATGGCATTTTCAGGAGATGTCCAGACATGCTCGTCAAGCTCCGGGAGGGCTTCGCCTTCGCTGATTTCTTCTTCATGCTCCTCTTCCTCCTCCATGCCTTCTACAACTTCTTCTTCCACCGTATCGACCAAATCCATAAGCGGTATGATTTTCATATTGCCGGTATCCATAGAATTCAGTATTTTGTCTACCCATTCATCCGATTCTCCACCAACATAAATAAAAATATCGCAATTTTGAATCATAATAATGTCCTGGGGCGTAGGATCATAAGAATGACTTTCTGATCCGGGCGAAAGGAGCATCGTTAATTCCACATTATTTCCTGCAATCTCACGTACGAAATCATAAGGTGGAAATACCGTAGCTACAACGTTTAGTTTTTCAGTGGAATAATCATCAACAGAATCGACGGCATCCTTTTGACACCCCGCCAACATAGAAAAACAAATGACTATCGTCATAAGAGTTATAATAAAACGTTTCATTTAAAATAAACCTCCATAATTTAATTTTAGACATAAAAAGACAAGGAAATAAAAAAAGACATAGTATTTCCTTGTATGAAGGTTTATTTCAATTATCCATTCGAATTTTCAGCGTCACCAAAGATACCGTTTCCTGATTAAAAATGTGATTGCATACACATAAAAACAGAACAGTAAGCACAAGCAAAATACATGCACTTCCTACGGCAGCTATTATCAACTGATTTAGCGTACTTTTTGCATTTTCCAATTGACAGCAAACAGCACAGGCTTTCTCTGTACATTGGTGATTTTCATAGTTGATAATAAAAAACTTAGAAAGAAAAGATGCCATTACAAAGCAAACACATAATATTACGACTAACGCTTTCTTCGATTTATTCAGTTTCAAAGCAATCTCTCCTTTCTTTAAAACGATATCATATTATAAATATGATATATATGGTTATTATACGGCAGACTAAAATATTTTTCAATATTTTAATACCTTAAATTTAATATTTTCAAAAAATCATACATAATATAGGGTAAATGTTTTGACAATAACAGTTCACAATCGTATCACTATCATTGGTAACAGAAAAAGTGGAAAGAAACTTCGAAAAATGAATGGATTAAAAGCAGATTTTTAATTTTTTAAGCACTAAGCAAAACGATAAGCCGGGTTATGTCGTGAATGATCATCTATCTAGGCCATCTGTCACCAAATGGCTCAAGCGACCTACCTAAAGCTGACGGGCCGTCATATGCTTTTATTCGGTCTTGCTTCGAATGGGGTTTACATATGCCCCTCCTGTTACCAGAAAGGCGGTAGTCTCTTACACTACCCTTCCACCCTTACCTGCAAAAACGCAGGCGGTACATTTCTGTTGCACTTTCCTTGGAGTCACCTCCACCGGACGTTATCCGGCATCCTGCCCTATGAAGCCCGGACTTTCCTCGTATGGCACCTTTCGGTCCGCCATCCGCGATCATTTATTTTACTTAATGCTCACGCATTGTACCACGTAAAGTCTTTAGTGTCAAGCTATTAGCCTTTCATTAACAGGCATTAATTTAAACATTAAAGCAACTCCCCCCCACAAACTCCTTCAATATAGAATTCACCGGAATACTATCATTTGCAATTCCCACAAAATAATCCAAAAATTTCAATAACCTCTTCGCTTCCTGATATTCCGGTTCTGATTTCCCGATTCCAAATAACAACTGCTCCGCATAAAGTTTCAAAACCGCAAATTCGTAAATCAAAGCTGAATTAAACATAATATCCGCTTCCTCCTGATAAGGAAAGATATATTTCTCCTCTCCTCTGCGTACAGAAGGCCACATAGCAATGGTGCTCTTCGCAGAGGTCCCCCTGGCTCTGGCATCTCTTACAATTCTCCTTAACAGACGTCCATCCGTAGTCGGAATCCGGTTATGCTCATCTATATTCAACTGCGTCAGCGCACTAATATAAATCTTAAATTTACTCTCTTTCGGCAAGGAATGTGAAAGAGCATCGTTCAGGCAATGTATTCCCTCAATCACAAGAATATCGTCAGGTCCTAACTTTTTATATTTCCCAAGATACTCTCGTTTTCCGGTCTTAAAATTATAGGTCGGAAGTTCTATCTCCTCTCCTGCAAGAAGTGCATTCATATCTCGATTAAACTGTTCTACGTCAATCGCTTCCAAACATTCAAAATTATGCTTTCCATATTCATCCAATGGAGTTTTATCTCTGTTAATAAAATAATCATCAACCGGAATCGGATGAGGTTTCAGTCCATGAGCCGCCAGCTGAATAGAAAGCCGGTGGGAAAACGTTGTCTTTCCGGAGGATGAGGGCCCCGCGATTAAAATAATCTTTTTTTGATGATTCGCTGCGATCTCATGTGCCATTTCCGCAATTTTCTTTTCCTGCAAAGCTTCCTGAATCAGGATCAGTTCCCGAATGTCCTTTTGTACAATATAATCATTCAATGCACCAACAGTAGGAACTTCCAGTCTTTCCCCCCATTCCAGTGATTCCTTTTGCACTTGAAATATTTTCTTCTGTGGAGCAAATGGCTGTATTTTTTCAGGATTTTGTTTATTTGGCAATAAAAGAACAAATCCTTTGTCAAATAATTCCAGATCAAAATATTTCAGATAAGAAGTATTAGAAACCATATATCCATAGAAATAGTCCTCAAAATCTCCTATACTGTAGATATTTACTTTGGATACACGGCGGTAATGAAATAACTTCTCTTTATCCTTCATTTCATGCTTTTTGAAACGGGCAATGGCATCATCTGTATTGATACTTGTTTTGCTTACGGGTAACGCATCTGCTACCAGTTTTCGCATATACTTTTTCACTTTATCTAAAAATTCCCGGTTCAGCTGCACAGAGCCTTTTACCGTACAGTAATAACCGTCGCTCACGGTAAAATGAATACCAACCTTTTCAACATGCTCATGCCTGCCCTCATGGTATATTGCTTTTAAGAGCAGCAGTGCCATACTTCTTCGATAAGTGTCAAACCCAATTTTATCTTCTGCCGTCAAAAACTGTAGTCTGCAGTCCTCAGTCACGCACTTGTGAAGTTCTCTCAACCGGGCATTTTCCAACACTAATAAAACATCGTGTTTTGTCTGAAACTCTCCAATAATCGTTTCAAAAGAAGTTCCTACGGGATATTCCCGCCTTTCTTCCCCTATCTGTACTGTAACCATCTTATTTTTCATATTTATATACCCTCACTTATCAGTCATACTATTTCAAAAGGATTCTTCATTTTCTCACAATAGACTTGTATTTGCGGAAAATGTTCTTTTATATGCGCTTCCATCTGCGCTACAAAAATATGCTCAAGACCATAATGTCCTGCATCAATCACCGCTAATCCCTGAGCCATTGCATCAATCCCATCATGATGTCCGAAGTCTCCGCTGATTAACACATCTGCACCATGAGATATGGCTGCTGCTGCCATGCTCTTTCCGGATCCCGGTGATATGGCGGCACGCTCTATCATCATATCCAGCTCTCCATACACTTTTACGTGTCTTATTCCAAAAACCTCTTTCACACACTCACAGCATTCCCGTAATGTCATGGCTTTTGGCAGGCTTCCTATGCGTCCGAGTCCTTCCCGTTCTCCGGTTTTTAAATTTTCCCATGTAATCTCCATAACCTCCGGCTGCTGAAGATTCATCATTCTTCCGCTGAGCGGAGCCATCGTTACGATATCATAATTTGTATGCATCGCATAACAGCAAATATCCTGCTGTATGATCGTAATCAGCCGTCTTCCTATAAAACTGTCTGAATTTATCTGTTTCATAGGACTCATAAGCAGCGGATGATGTGTCAGAATCATGTCTGCTCCCTTTTTGACCGCATCCGCAATCACTTCATCCGTGGCATCCAGCCCTATGTATACGCTTCTTATGTCCTTTTCCCTTCTACCTGCCTGCAGTCCCGGATTATCCCAGTCCACGGCCAGAGCACGGGGATATTTCTTTTCTAATTCTTCTATAATTTCTTTACATTTCATTGCATATCTTCCTTTGCTTCATTTATCAGTTTCAGCTCCTCTTCAATTTCTCGCAGGCGCCGCACTGTTTTTTCATTTTTATTTTCGAGCAGTGTATTCCTTACCTGTCGATACAGGAATTCTTCCTTTTCCAAAAAAGCCTTCAGACATTCATTCTTATTTTTAAGAAGAATGGGTCCATATTTGAACTCTATTTGTCTTTCTAACTTCATCTGTCCATGCACTGCACGCATCATTGGATAGAATTTCCCGTCTTCTAAAATCATATTCTCTGCATCAATACAATATCCTTCTATTTGCAGAAACCTTCGCACCTTTTCAATTTCAGACTGGGGTTGTAACACAATTTCACTGGCTGTTTTCAGCACTCTTCTGCCTTCTGTCAATATTTTCATTACCAGACCGCCACCCATACCGGCGATTACTACCGTGTCAGCCTCAAACTCCTGAAGCGCAGCAACGCCGTCAGACAGCCTGGACTGGATACGATCCTCTAAATGATAGTTTCTAATATTCTCCTTTGCGCGCTGAAGCGGACCGCTATGAATGTCCATGGCCACCGCACCTGCTATCCGACTCTGTTTTACTAAATAAATCGGTATGTATCCATGATCTGTTCCCACATCTGCTAAACAATTTCCGGAAGTTACCATGTCTGCAACTGCGGATAATCTCTTCGATAACTGCATATGATAACTCCCACTCTAGTCTAAATAATCCTTTAATTTTCTGCTGCGGCTTGGATGCCTCAGTTTTCGCAGTGCCTTTGCCTCTATCTGACGGATGCGCTCCCGCGTAACATTAAATTCCTTTCCTACTTCTTCCAGGGTTCTGGCTCTTCCGTCATTCAATCCAAATCTAAGCTTTAAGACCTTTTGTTCCCGTTCTGTTAATGTTTCCATCACCTCATCCAATTGTTCCCGCAGCAACAGGAATGCGGCCGCTTCTGCCGGCACCGGTACATTATGATCCTGTATAAAATCTCCCAGATGGCTGTCTTCTTCTTCCCCAATAGGCGTCTCAAGAGATACCGGTTCCTGAGAAATCTTTAAAATCTCGCTCACACGTTCCGTTGATATCCCCATTACCTCTGCAATCTCTTCCGGCTTCGGCTCTCTGCCAAATTCCTGCAAAAGCTGCCTGGATACCCGGATCGTTTTATTAATGGTTTCTACCATATGGACCGGAATCCGAATGGTACGTGCCTGATCTGCAATGGCTCTGGTAATTGCCTGGCGAATCCACCATGTAGCATACGTACTGAACTTAAATCCTTTTTGATATTCGAATTTATCCACCGCTTTGATAAGCCCCAGGTTCCCTTCCTGAATCAGATCCAAAAGCTGCATTCCACGACCCACATAGCGTTTTGCTATACTGACTACCAGACGTAAGTTTGCCTCTGCCAGCTGTTTCTTGGCGGTCTCATCTCCCTCTTCCATTTTTCTCGCCAGCTCGACTTCTTCCTCCACCGACAACAAGGGAACCTTTCCGATTTCCTTCAAATACATCCTTACCGGGTCATCCGTCCCCACACCTTCCGGTACGGACAAATCCTCCTTGGCAGGATCGACTTCATCTTCTTCAACTAAAATCAGAGGCTCATCATCTTCGGTCATTTTCAATATATCAATTCCCTGATTTTCTAAATAGTCATAAATATAATCACATTTTTCTTCTGTCAGATCCATGTCATGAAAGAAATCCTGGATTTCCTGATATTCCAGAACATTTTTCCTTTTTTGGGCATACGCAAGTAATTCTTTTAATTTTGCATCAAAACTCACTGTTTGTTGTTCCATTCCGATACCTTCCTTTCATAACTGTATCTGTTTCCTATTCTTACCTTAATCTAAAGAAATATGCAGTGTCTTCACATCTTCCAGCCTTCGCTTGTCCCGAATTATTTTTTGAAGTCCCTTCATATCTGCAGGGTCTAAATGTGCATTTCGGTAGTCTAAACTGTTTTCCATAATCCGATGCAGCGTTTCATTCAACGCTTTCTCCATTTCCTCTTTCGTTTCTACAGGAAGAGAGGCATTAAAAAGACCTGCTGTCTGGCTCTGCTGCCGGGTATCTGTAAAGTGATTGATAATTCTGGCCGGATTTAGTTCTGACTCCTCCAGTTGGGCAAACAGCATCCCTGCCACTTCCCGATACAGGCTCGTTGTAAAATCCTCCGGTCCAATATAAGGCTTTATTCTTTCATACAGCCCCTTATGTTCAATCAGCCAGGTCAGCATCAGACGCTGCGACTTCTGCATCCCACTCTCTTTTTCGCCCTGCCTCTTAAATCTCCTCTTTTCCGGAACTTCAGCCGGCCGCCCTCTAAGCGCCATATGATTTACCAGCTTGCGCAAACTGTCAAATCCGATATGATATTTCCTGGCGATGGCTTCCATATAATTTTCCCGTTCAATTTCCTGTTCAAATTCTACCAATTTTCCGGCAACCGTATTAAAAAATGCGGTCTTACTCTCCGGATCTTCCATACTATAATTTGTTTGCAGTATCGCCACTTCAAACATAAAACTATTTTCCGCCTGTGCAATGCGCTCTTCAAATGCGTCCGCACCCAGGATCTTAATAAATTCATCCGGATCTTTGTAAGGCTGCATTTGCAGGACCCTGGCTGACAGACCTGCCGCCTTTAGAATCGGTATCGCACGCAGAGCCGCTTTCACACCGGCCTCATCACTGTCATACGTCAATATAACTTCCTCCGTATACCGTTTCAGCAGGCTTGCATGCTGCGTAGTCAATGCAGTCCCAAGAGAAGCCACTGCATTATTAAATCCGGCCTGATGTAAGGAAATCACATCCATATATCCCTCACATACCAGCAGGCATTTCTTCCTGGAAGTCCTGGCTATATTCAGTCCATACAAATTACGGCTTTTATCAAAAACCTTTGTTTCCGGTGAATTTAAATATTTTGGTTTCCCATCTCCCATTACCCGACCGCCAAAACCAATGACGCGTCCATTTACGTCCATAATCGGAAAAATAACCCGGTTCCAGAACTTATCATACATTCCATGCTTTTCATCTACATTCACCAGACCGGACTCTTTCAAAAGTTCATCTGATACGTCCTGCTTTTTCAGGTATTTATATAAATCATCACTGTACTTATTTGCAAAGCCAAGACCAAACTTTTTGATCGTTTCATCCGACAGTTCACGACCAGTCAGATAATCCATAGCCTGTCTGCCATTTTCAGTACGCAGCTGATAATAGTAATATTTGGCCGCCTGTTTATTCAACTCCAGTATCTGCGTCTTCAAATCCTGCTGCTTCCTGGCTTCTTTTGAATATTCCTGCTCCGGAAGTTTTACGCCTGCCCGGTCACTCAGCATCTTCAGCGCTTCGGGAAATGAATAATTTTCATACTCCATTACAAAAGTAAAGACATTGCCTCCTGCCTGACAGCCAAAACAATAATACATCTGCTTATCAGGACTTACGGAAAAAGAAGGGGATTTTTCATTGTGGAACGGACAGAGTCCAAAATAAGAACTTCCCTTTCTCTGCAGTTTTACATAGCCTGATATCACATCCACAATATCATTTTTCTCTCTGACCTCTTCTACGATGTCATCCGGATAATACATACAACTCCTCCTTAAGTCTGCCAGGACCTGGGAACATAAATATCAGAAAATACCTTCACGGCATACTCATCCGTCATTCCTGCTATATAATCACAGACTACTCTTTCCTTTTCCTGTCCTTTTTCTTCCATCAGATTCAGATATTCTGATGGCAGCAGTTCCAAATGCCGGAAATAATAAAGGTACAACTGCTGCAGCATATTCTTTGCTTTCTTTTCCTCTCCCTTTGCCCTTGGATTTATATATACATTTCGGAACATGAATTCCCGGAGTTCCTGCATCGCCTTTTCTACATCCGCTGACATGACAATATCCGGCTTGTTTTCACTGTTTTTTACGATGTCATGTATCAGGGTATTCAGCCGCTCCCTTATGCCAAAGCCAAGTATCTCACGATATCTAAGCGGTATATCCTCTTCTTTCAAAATGCCTGCACGCTGCGCATCATCAATATCATGGTTAATATATGCAATCTTATCCGACAGACGTACAATTTTCCCCTCCAGGGTAGACGGGTTTCCTGACGTCCGATGGTTTCTGATACCATCTCTTACCTCCCAGGTTAAATTAAGCCCTCTCCCTTTTTTCTCAAGCAGTTCCACCACTCGTACGCTCTGTTCATAATGAGCAAAGCCGCAGGGACATACCTCATTCAAAGCACTTTCTCCTGCATGTCCAAAAGGAGTATGTCCCAAATCATGCCCTAATGCGATGGCTTCTGCCAAATCATCATTTAATCGCAGAGCCTTTGCAATGGTCCTTGCAGTCTGCGATACTTCCAGAGTATGGGTCAGTCTGGTACGGTAATGGTCTCCCTGTGGTTTCAAAAACACCTGGGTCTTATGTTTCAGCCGTCGAAAAGATTTGGAGTGAAGTATCCGGTCTCTGTCCCTTTGATATACCGGCCGGATATCACAGGGATCTTCAAAGGTAATCCGCCCTCTGGAATTCTTACTAAGTGAGGCAAACTCACTAAAAAATTCTTCTTCCCGCATTTCCGCTTTTTCACGAATTGTCATTCACATAACCTACTTTCTTTACAGTGGTAACAGTAAAGGATACACCTTCTCTATTAATTATATTCTGCGTAAACATATTATTTCCTTTATTTTTTTATAATTTCTTTTAAGAAACCTTATTAATCATTGCCAAAGCTTTTCAAGGTATAATTGCTTCCATTGGTTATCAAAGTAACTGCACCATTTTCTGCGATAGAAATGATACGGCATCCGGATTTTGTCAAACGGTCCACCAGTTCCTGATGCGGATGTCCATAAGTATTTCCTTCCCCATAAGACAAAATTGCTATTTCAGGTGCGGTTTTATTCAAAAACCCTTCACTTGTACTCCCTTTTGAACCATGGTGCGCTACCTTTAAAATCTCTATTGTTTCTAATTTTTCTCCGGCAAGTAACTGTTCTTCTCCTATTCCTTCTAAATCGCCCGTCAATAAGACAGAAAAATCACGATAGTCTAATTGAAATACCAATGAACCCTCATTTTTATCATACCGGTCATATGTCAAATTCGGATGCAGACATTCAAGCTTTATTTCTCCATCCTCAATTATCATTCCCGCATGAAAATACAGGATCTTTATCTGCTTTTTCTTTGCAATCGCCTCTATCCTTTGGTATGCTTCATCTTTATTCGTAATATCCGGCAATATCATACATGCAATTTCCACACCACCACGTTCTTTCTGTAAGAGTTCCTCTATCCCATTGATATGATCCGCATCCATATGGCTAAGTATTACATAGTCTATTTTTCCAATTCCATGATATTTTAAAAACGGTTCCAAACGATATGTACCCACCTGAGATACCGTGCTGCTTCCTCCATCGCAAAGAAATGTTGTTCCTGAAGGTGTCCGCCAGAAAATACTGTCTCCCTGTCCAACATTCAAAAATGTTATTTCCAGATTTTTATGTGGCTTTACCGCCATCAACATCAATAATACAACTCCGGCAAGCACTATTTGAGATCCTCTTATCCATTTAGGCCTTTTCTCCGTAAATCGAAGTGTCAACAGTACACAGCCAAGAAGTAAATAGTAGCTGATAATCCTTCCGGCTGAGGGTGCACCCCATAACTGCATAGCTTCCGGTAATCTTATACTCCATTCACCCAAAATCCGATAGCCTGTTAATATATAGTGGGCAGCACTTGCAGCCAGGATACCTCCTTTCGTAAAAACAGTTCCCACCACCGCACCTGACAACCCAGACATAAATACAAAAGAAACACCGGGTAGAATGACGAGATTCAAGAGTACTGCATATAAGGAAAATTCATAATAGAAATGCAGCATACAAGGCAATATCATGAACTGTACGGAAATGCTGATGAGCAGGCTGTCCACAATTTTGCTGTCTGACAAAAAGACTTTTTTCATTCCGGGATATATCAATGCAATTCCAAAAACTGCCAGAAACGAGAGCAGAAACCCTGCATGAAACAAATACGCCGGATTTTGTAAAAGTATCAAAATAGCCGCAAACGCAAGCCCCGATAATAAATCATAAGTTTTCCCTGCTATTTGTGCTCCCAAAAATACAAAGAACATCAAAATTGCCCTACAGGCGGAGGGACTCATACCTGCCATGATTCCATAGCTAAACATCAGAATTCCGCTTACGATCCCCGACACTGCATAGGATGCTCCCACCTTTCTGAAACTGCGGAAAATAAACATTCCCAGCAAGGAAACATGAAGCCCTGAAATAGCCAGAATATGGGAAATTCCTGCATATCGGTATATTTCTTTCAACTCACTGTCCAACTCCGTATTATCACCCAGCAGCATAGCACAGAGCACCGCTGCATCGGCATCGTCTGCTATGAAATACAATGTTTCTTTCATTTTCTGCCGAAACATTGATAAGCCCTGCCGGTACCTGTCGTACTTGTCATGGGTCCTCCTGCATTCTGCCTTTTGCAGCAAAAATCCAATTCCCTGCTGTTGATAATAGGCCCTTCTGTCAAATTGCCCCGGATTCGATGCCTTTTCCGGAATCATGCAAATTCCGGTCACCGTTACCTCGTTTCCAATTTTACAGGAGACATCTCCCTTTATTACATAAACTAATACATTGAAATCATAAGAATATAATTTATTTGATACATCATTAGATATGATAGATACGTTTTTAAGATATAATAGATGATTCTGATTTTTGTTTTCCTGTTTATAGACTTGCCCTTGAATCTGAACGAACTGCTGTTTCATATGCTCCGGACAGGAAGGAAGTTTCAGCCTTCCTGTCCGGTCTAATATGAATATCCAGCAAACCAAGAGCAAACATACCAGGCAAAGTGGTCTTTTCCTCAATTATTCGCCTTTCTTATCTGATTCACCGTTTTCCTTCAAATTCGGGTCCACTCCAAGTGAAGGTTCCCGATTCTGTTCCTCCGCCACAGTCTCCTTTTCCGTTTCCTTTGCGGTCTCTTTCACCGTTTCTTTCGTCGTATCTGCCGTGCCTTCTACCGTCAGAATGATATCCTTATTGCGCTCAAAAGGCTCTGCCAGACTCACCGTATCACGGTATTTTACATTGGAATCCCCTGCTATCTGTATCTGTACCTTAGAGACATCACATGCATCACACAATGCATTCACAATTGCGTATATGGTAGTTTCCGGTTTCGTTTCGGTATTGGAAATTTCCCGGTTAAATTCTGCGTCAAAATTTACCGTACATACATTACTCTTAATAGAAATATCAATGATCTTAGCCGCTTTTGGAATAACCGGCTCTAGTTTTTCATTTACCGGTCCGCTCTGGAGCTGTTCCACTACTACTTTTCCCAGAGACGTATTGGTGGAATAATAAATATTGCGCATTTCTTTGACGATCCGGTCTCCCTCTTGATTAGAAAAGTAAAGAGCCAGTGATGCAAACTGATACGAATTAATTCCTTCGCCTTCTGCATCAATAAAGCTTGCGGCATCCAAGGTGCCTACTTCATTTCCTTTTGCGTCCAGCATCGGTTTACCATCCACTTGAAAAGTGACATCCAACACCTCCGGTATCTGTACCACGGTCTTGACAATCGCCGCCCGCAAAAGTACCTGCGGCATAGGATCCAATTTGGAATACTCCTTGTTCAGATTCACAGTAAGATGCTGTTCGTTTCGCTCAAACCCTAAAATGGAGACTGCTTCCGGAATACAGCTGATTACCGTAATGCCGGAAGGATAGCGGATTGCGTCCAGCAGTTCCCGGATCAGTGCGTCTCCCTCTTTCGCTTCCGGAACATAATTCTGCCCTGTCAGCTTGAAACCATCTTCACTTTTATAACTGATCTGATATCCTGCTATCTCATCCGTCCTCCCGGCACAGCCGAAGAAACAAAAGGATAACAGAATGAACATCATAATACACCCTGTTTTTTTCAATCCAAAGACCTCCCGTTATGGCATATAGTTCAGAGGAATTCGAACGGTAAATGTAGTTCCTTCCCCTTCCTTGCTGTAAACCCGAATCGCTCCCCGGTGCATAAGGACTGCACTTCTGGTAATGGCCAGACCCAGACCTGTTCCACCGATTTCCCGGGAATGAGATTTATCTACCCGGTAGAACCGTTCAAATACATGTTCCTGATCCTCTTCCGAAATACCAAGCCCGGAATCTTCCACCTTGACATAAAAATATTTATGGTCCACATTCAAAGACAAATGCACCCATCCGTCTTCTTTGTTATATTTGATCGCATTTTCTACCAGATTGGAAAGAGCCAGTGTCAATTTTGTCTCGTCTACCTCTGCGTTTACCGGCTTGAAACTTTCAAATACAAGTTCAACATCACTCTTTGCCGCTATTGGCTTCAGCCGCTTTACAATCAGTTCCAGAAGCTCATTAATATTCGTTTCCCTGACATTTACATCCGCTGCCTTTTTATCCATCTTGACCAAAGATAAAAGGTCATTGATTATTTTATCCTCACGATCGATTTCTTCCGCAATATCTTTCATAAATTCCTGATATAATTCGATCGGAACATCATCCTGCATCAAAAGGGAATCTGCCAATACTTTCATAGAGGTAATGGGTGTCTTCAGTTCATGAGAGACATTGGCTACAAACTCCTGCCGTGAATCATCCAGCACTTTCATACGGCTGAGCATCCGATTGTACGCATCCGATAAAAGCTGAGTCTCCGTATAGTCCAGAATAGATATGTCTTCTTCCAGAACGGTCCCCGTAATCTCCTCCAACGATCTGGTAACTTTTCCAAATGGTCTTACTAATAACCTGGACATATAAAATGCAATTGCAAAAATCCCAATCCCCATTGCGAATTGCAGCACAAACACTTGTCTGCTCAACTCCTCTTTATTGGAGTCAATATCATCTGTGGGCGTACTGACAATCATAACACCAATCATGTCTTTGCTGATCGAATCCCTTACCGGTATGGTCATTTCTATAAAATTACTTTTTTTCTCATATTGCAGAATACTCTCTCCTGCAAAGCATCTCAGTACCCCTTCAGAAATGATTGTCTTATTTTCATCCAGTCCATAAGTATCCTTAACGATCTGAAATTCACTGTTTACAATAACAATACGCCCATTGTAAAAATTCGCCAGCATTTCCAGCTTCATCTCGGTTACTTCAGATAAATCCTCATTTATGTATGACATATCACCAAGCTGATCCGCAATTATAGCGCACTGATTCTGTACCATCTCACCACGCTGCTTAATTGACTGTTCTTCAAATCTTACCAGTATTCCATACTTAATCAAAATGATTGGCATAATACCTACAGCAATAAATAATATAAAAAAGCGAAACTGAAGACTTTTAAAATATTTTTTAATAAATGTTTTATCAAAGTATTTACGCACTATTCTTCCCCTCTGCTGCGCCCCTGCCTAACCATTTTAACGCTGAAAATAATAACCAACGCCCCATTTGGTATGCACATACTTAGGCTCACTGGGGTTGATCTCGATTTTCTCTCGAAGTCTTCTGATATGCACATCAACCGTTCTCACATCTCCCGGATATTCATACCCCCATACGATATTCAGCAGATTTTCCCTGCTATACACTTTGTTTTCATTAAACACCAAAAGCTCCAGCATATCAAATTCTTTTGCCGTCAGATTGATTTCTTTTCCCGCTATGCTGACGCGCCTTCCCTCACAGTCTAATATTAGATCGCCAACCTCTACAATCTTACTTTTCGTCTCTGCCGCTGCTTTCTTTTCGGTTCTGCGCATAATGGCCTTGATTCTGGCTTTTACTTCCAAAATATTAAATGGCTTGGACAGATAATCATCTGCGCCATAATCCAGACCCAGGATTTTATCCATATCTTCGCCCTTTGCAGTTAACATCATTATGGGTACACTGGAAAATTCACGTATCTGCTGACACACTTCAAATCCGGTGAGCTTCGGCAGCATGACATCCAGTATGATCATATCATACTCTTTTTCTTTTACCATTTTCAGCGCTTCTTCTCCATCGTATGCACAATCTACTTCCATTCCCTCCTGCTCCAGGCTAAAACGGATGCCTTTTACAATCAGTTTCTCATCATCAACAACCAGAACTTTTTTTTCCATGATCTTATTCTCCTTATCCGACTACAATCTTATCCTTTATTTTATCAAAAACAGCATTCTTAATTCCGTTGACATTCATAATATCCTCAATACTCTGAAAACTTCCGGCAGTTTCCCGATATCGAATAATATCAGCCGCCTTTGCCTGACCGATCCCCGGCAGTGTCATAAGTTCATCTGCCGTGGCCGTGTTAATATTTATCAGTTTTTCCTGAGCCTGGATATCGTCTCCATCTGCTGTAGTGTTTAGCGTCTGCTGCGCCGCTTCTTCCTCCGTTAATATGGTAATCTGCTGCCCATCGCTCAAAACCGCCGCCTGATTGATGGATGACAATGCTGCCTCCGCCGTCAGCCCGCCTGCTTTTTCCAGGGCTTCAAACAGCCGCGCACCTGCCTCTACTTCTATTACACCGGGATTTTGAACCGCACCACAAATATATACATAAATAGGACCTTTCTGCTCTGTCTCCGACATCGAAACATGCTGTGTTTCCGTACCGGAATCTGTTTCCCGAGCTGAAATGCTATCTTCCATATCATATATAACCTGTCCTTCTTTTGCGGTACATCCCCAACAAAACAGGCTGTGCCAGCATAACAATAAAATAAAAATTAACTTTTTCAATCTTGTATAATCTCCTTTTCGTCTTTCTGACAAAAAGCCCCCTTTATACAGTCATATTACTATTCTATCTAAATTTTTCTTTTATTACAACATCTTTTTTAAAATTACCACTTAAATATTATCACTCCGATGATTGCGATGATCATTCCGCCTACTCTGCGCCAGTCAACAGGCTGTTTTTCCACTCCAAAAATGCCGAATAATTCAATGGCATAGGCTACGACCAACTGTGATATCACGATCAGCATGGCTGATTTGGCAGGTCCCAGAGACTCCATGCTTTTAATTACGGTGATCGTGATAAATGCTCCGATTACGCCGCCAAGCAATGAATATTTATTGGGTACTTCTAAAATGGTGGAAAAGCTTTGACGGTCGGTAAAAAACCAGATTACCAGACATACTGCCAGTGCAGAAAATTGTACGAAACTGGTAGACACCCACAGACTTGTATTCTTTGTGACATCGGTGTTGAAGACGCCCTGGACACTCATTAAAGCTCCTGAGATTAATGCTATGATTACTCCGGTCATAAAAACTCCCTTTGCTTTTTTCTTTTTATTATGTGCAGGGAGGATGGTTTTATACTTGAAATTTTGAATGAGAGGGGAGGGCAGACGCTTATTCGAGGGGGGGGGAGACAGAACGCTTTGGAAGGAAGGTGTGTGAAAGAGGTAAAGATGGGAACCATGGCGCCGGTCTGCTTTACCGCTGCGTCTGAGTTTTCTAATTCCCCTGCCCCTGCTCGAACCGGAAAAACCGCTCACAACTCGCACCGTTTTCCGATGAAAACGCTGCTCAAACAGTGTTCGCTTGAGCCGCAAGGGCTCATTTCCCCTGACCGCAGAACCAGCGAAATAAGAAAACTCTATCCTCGCTCTATGCAGTCCGGCACCATGGTTCCCATCTTTACCTCTAGCCAAGG
>Ga0153952_1000122_pt1 | contig 21702 bp, 25 predicted proteins | sample TSNJ036MetaG_FD_104746 | JGI IMG/M metagenome (GOLD analysis project Ga0153952, IMG submission 104746) | Attine ant fungus gardens microbial communities from New Jersey, USA - TSNJ036 MetaG | ecosystem: Host-associated > Fungi > Mycelium > Unclassified | place: USA: New Jersey, Wharton State... | reverse complement strand
CACCAGTCGCCCAGATTAATCTGAGTGAAGAACATGGAGGAACGACGAGTAAAACCCAAGCATGAAGCACAGCCAGGTGTCACTGCTACGGAAGAGTCGGCAGGCTTCTGCTGGCCCTTAGACCGGGACTTTTTGACTTTGTCTTTGCCATTCGTTCGTCCACTTGCATCGTGCGAATGTTCTCTCTTTTTCCTTGGCTCATCCCTGGCCCTGGACCCTGAACGACTTTTCTTGTGTTTCCCTCCAATTCTTGATTTCGACCGGGGCTGATCACGAGCAGTCACAAAGCCAGGGGGCTTGCGTTTTATGTCGGATATGGACTTTCGATGGCCATTCACCTCAAATAGTCGCTCTCTCCAATAAATGGCACCGACGATGGGGGAATTGGTGCCAAGTGCAGGGTTAGCATCCTTAAGGAGGGTGACTGTACGACCCCAAAGATTATGGGTTGTCGTGATGTTATACAATACCGAGCTATCTACAAACGAACGAACGTTTGCAGCGAGGAGATTGGTCTTGTTGTCAAAGGTAGCCTCCATGAGAGGGACAAGGTGACGGCGTGAAGAGGGAGGAGGAGTAATGTGAAAGTTGCTATTACTACTTATTGGAGAAGCTGCCGTCAATTTAGCCCAAGTCAGCCGGTGTTAGCCACACTTCCGTTAGGGCTAGCTGACACCCACTTAGGCTTTGTATGCGTTTCCCTTGTCTTTGCCACCTGAAATTTCGTCTATTTGCAACATGTCACATTTCACCGAGTTCCACGGTGAAGTCTACCCGAGCCGCACTGCCCACTCGGACCTGGAACTGGAGCACAACACCTGTGTAGGCAACCAACGCTGTCGTGTCAAGGGCACCACTTTCTCAATCACACATGTTCGGCTCCTCACTACTGACTGACGGATTGGCGTAATCAGCAATTCCATGTCACAGAAATCCTTCTGAGAATCTCTCTCAGGTTTCGGTCGCTTTTCTCCGCATCACTGATTATGCCCCTTTCTAAACCCAAGCGGAGAATATACATTACCTATCTTGCTTTCCCATGTCCCCACGCTTCAGCCCCAGTTTTGGCCTCTTCAGATCAATGACACGTGTGTCTGGGTCTGCCCATGCGGTCCTGTGCGCAGATTATCACGTACCATAACCCAATGCTCAAATAGAAGCCTAATGCAGCCAACTCAACCTCATTAGCGTCTCGAACCTCAAACTAAATCACCGAACAACACCCTCTGCCCCTCCTTAGTACTCCGGCTAAATAACAAGGATCCACATATGCCATCAAAGATGTCGACGGCAAGTGAACTGGACACGGGTTGCTGATGTTGAGCTTCCTAAAGCTAACCCTTTACGTCTGTGTTTCCTCGACTATTCCTTTCTTTGTAACCCTTCCCTTCCCTTTGATTGAAGCTGCCGGCCTCGCCGGAGTTTATCATATTCTAAAGATGGATATTGATCAATCAAATCAATCATAGCTCTCAAAAATTACCGCTGAGTTGGGATGCATGTTAAGAATCTCAGGTCTTCGTGGAAGCACTTGGGAACGAGCTGACGAAACACGGAACGCATCACATAACCCTCATCTGGGCAAAGCCTGCACAATGCAACACGCCAAATTTCATTTGGCTGCTGTTTCACATTGGCCTCGCGAGTCCATATATGGTCTCAGTTATTTCGGCAAGAGTGTGAGACGGAGAACTAAACGAACACGTCATGCTTGAGGTGTTCAGATGTCTCAACGTCACATGGATGGCCTGGTGGCTCACTGGTCAACGAGTGAGTACCATTTCTAGCTAGACGTGTGTAAAGAGACGGTTATCAATCAGATTGACTTTACCTAAGACTTGCTTTATTCCCTCAGCAAGATCGATTTGATTCCAGGGCAAATAGTGAACCAACTCAAGTAGTTCTTCAAGCAGTTCGTTTGTTGCCGACTAAATACCGATGACCTGCATTGTGGCTGAGAGCCCAAAATCTTTTTCCATATGCGGTTAACTATGTTAAGAGTAGCTGTGTTAAAAAGTCAGAGTTTCCAACCCATTGCCAGAGGAAATCAGAATGCCTCAAAAGGGTCTGTTTACGGAGGAATTCGAAGGATAGTTGACAGTTGATCAATCTACAGCAATACCTCATTTTCTGCCTTACCTCATTTTCTGCCTTATGTACTGGTTATTTTGATCCGATCATGTCACCAGCTTTTCAAGGGCCTTCATCTCGACACCCAAAAGTAGTCGACACTTCTATGTCATTGGCATTCTCAACATTGAAGACCTGCCTCTCAGATTCTTTGATAAATACTGGAAAAGAAATCCGCATACAGTACAGACTAACTCAAGGTATCCAAGGAAATTAGAATGTGCTAGCCCATCCTTCAAGATCGATGTCTGACACTCTTGCATAGTCTATCCACTCATGTTTCTGCCAATAAAAAGCCTCAGGGGCGACGATGCCAAAATAATTATTCCGTCACTCACCAAAAGATCCTTCGGTGTCCACCTTGCATCTGGATCTTTCAACAGGCAACACTCAACAAACGCGTCCGCCATCCTCGGGAATTTACCCTCTCCACAAGGTCCATTATTCAACCTCGGAGCAGGCTCATTCACAATATGCTGTAGCAGCTCCAAAATGCTCATCGTCATCCCACTACCCTGCAAGCTCACACCCTTGCTCTTTCTCTTATCCTTCTTCTTTCTCCTTTCCCTCTCCTCTTTTCGCGCCTGTCGCTTCAATTCGAGCTGAGAATTCCTGTCACTGGTTCCATTCATCCCCTCATAAAGGGAGTTCTTATGTGTAGATAGACGCCCTGGTGACAGCGTTCCCTCCAGGTCTGACAGATCAGAATCGTCCTGGTCGGAGTCAGACTCTGCGAACGGGAAATGACCTAAAGCCAATTCGATGAGTGAGATACCAAGCGACCATACGTCGGATTTAACAGTGTATTGAGCACCCTGTATTCGTTCAGGCTATCAAGTACTCATTAGAATTCTACTGAGAGAACGCCGTACAAGAAAAAATAACATACACTCATATACGTTGAAGTTCCGACAAATGTGTCCGCAATTGAATTTATGAGCTCTCCTGAAACGCCAAAATCACAGATCTTGATTTCGCCGCGAGAGTTGCACAGGATATTCGAAGGTTTGATGTCTGTGAAAACGAGACGTGAGATGAGAACATTGCTCGTTTATACGCTAGAATTGACCACGATGAATGATGCGATGGGCATCATAAAGATACGTCAGACCCTCAAGTACGGCCAAAGCAACTTGGCCCACAATGTCGATATCAATAGGACCTATTTTCTTGTAGATTCCATCTAAAGACCCTCGATCCATAAACTCCATGCAGATACAGATATTAGGGTCCGCAAGGAATGCACCGTAGAAAGAGATGATATACTTGGATCTGCAGTCGTGCATGATCTGCAGTTCCCGTAGAATCTGCTTCCTTACTGATGGCTTCGCATCTATGAGCACAATCTAGGTGCACTCAACAACAAGAGCGGCAACATTGACATAAAGACACACTTTTTTAGCCATAATCGTCCCGGTGGGCATATGCTCCACCTTCTTGACACTCCCACCATTTCCGGCCCCTAGCTCTTGCAAGTCCATCAAGTCCTCAGATTTAAGCTCAAATTTGATCTCCCTGTTCATATCCAAATTTGCCAATGCATTCGACAGATGTACATGATAGGTGTTCCTCCGACTGAATGATGCAGTGTTCGTTGCCGAGTTAGCTGTACTCATCACCGTGACAGGGTTGCTTTCGTCTGATGTAGTGATAGAGGGTGTAGATTCTACGTTGATATTAGACGGTGGCACTTTCGGCGCCTGGAGAGTCATTGGCGGAGGTCTCTTTCTGCCTCCAGGTGGTTTGCTACCACCAGGCACCACGCCCTTTAATGGTAAAGTGGACACTGGCGTCACAATATCATCTGGACTTGTAACTTCCGGCTGTGAGGCTGCTTCTGCAGGTAGCGTAGATCGAGGTTTGGTTACCGTTGGTGTTTGTGAGGATTTTCGTATGTTTAGAGGCTGAATATTTGCAAGATTCAGGGAAATTTTGGGAGAGTTTGAAGGAGCAGCTGGAGAATCGTTCACTTGGAGCTGAAGACCGCGAAAGTTGCGTTTCTTGCGCAGTGGGGTCGCCGTCGCCATCGCGGGTGGAAGAAAGCTTACCTCCCAACACGTGATATCTTCAAACGGAATTCTAACAGAACTTTGTGTCATCAACATCCCATTCTATCATTTCTAGTGGTTTGGAACCAATCTAGAATTCTTCGTAAGACATATATCCGGGTAAATCGTCCATAAAAGGCAACTTCACATAATGATATTCGATACTCCGTTGGCGAGACAGGGATTGTAATCTGGGTATCAGCCTGTCAAATGCTGGTACATAATGATACGTAATCTAACATCAGAAATATACAAAAACGTCTTCCGTCACGATACATATACTTCGCTCCCGTGTTTCCAATGTGCACGAGGCTTATAACCTATCTTCGACTCCATCCGTGTCTTGACTGAGCTATGGAACACTGGCCGAGGATCACGGATATCCCTGCCTCGACCCAGATTGCACCTCACATGAAGAAGACTATCAGTTAATTCACCTAAACTGTTCTTCAACGAGCTTACTTAATTCTGGTTATCCACTTCCCAGAAGCATCTTGCCACCTGAACTTGAACGGCAAGAACTCCAAAATCCACCACAGCCCGAGGCGACCGTGCAATGGCTTAAGAGCATCCCTGTCATCCTGTTCCTTGATAGTATCATCAAACATCTTCAAACTGATCCCCGCTCTCTGTAATTCGTCCTGATCAAACAGGATTCCGCACTGCGACTTGACAATTTCACGGAGCACCCATCGCAGGGCGATATCTGACAAACCCTGCATGCCATTAGGTATCGCACCGCCACCAACATCTGCATTTCGAGCGTCACATACTCACTTCGGAAGTGAGAACGAAGACCTACATACCTTCATGACACCCCGCGAACCATACCTCCAATACATCACATTTGTCATTTATTTCCTCGGTTTTTATGCATGCTTTATGAGGTGGTGTTCGTCGGAAATGGAAGGGTGAAAATGTTTTGCTCTTACGCTCATGTGATCTTTTCCCATTGGAGTTAGAGTTGGTCAAAGTACCCGAAGCCTCAGAGTGATCAAGCTTTTGACATCCTGCAGTATTTTGATCCAGGGCCATGAGCTGATAATGGTTGGGTTTGAATTTCGCTCTGCGCTGAGGAGACCTGTCGGCACAATTTGTGACCAGACTGAACAAGATTTGACATACCTCGTCGAGGGAGAGAGCATGCCTGAATACCTTGATTGCACTATTTGCGGTGACAAAAGGCAAACTGCGACTCGTAAGTAAACCTACGCTAGCCACTGTATCCCTTACATAAAAGTAAGTAAATCATCCAACTGCAGGTAAATCCTACGCTCACCATACACCAATGAAATCAATCTTCACATCACGGCAATAGGTTTCCTTAAAACCGGCTGCTAATTCAATCCCTTCTTTATCTTGTCTCTTATACAACTCGTAAGCAAAAGGAACCTCCTCGTCGTTACCCTTCGACAACAATCCAATCTATGTCATCCATCAACACCTGTCATTTTCAACTTATACGGTGACCTACTTTATGTAGAGCTCCAGCTAATGCTCGAGCAGTATAGGCCCCCCTTGAAAAACCGAACAGACAAATCTTGTCACCGGTCTTCCAATTGTTCATGATGAACTTATATCCATCTATCACGTGCGCATCGAGGTACCAAGCAAATGCCTCGTCCAGGATCTTGGCGCCCCACCGAAACATCGGTGCCACGACACCCGGATTAAACCAAGTCCCAACACCGGCTTGATAGTAACAAAGTTGTTCGGTACAATCGTCGTCTTTTTTAAGCAGTGCATACAGTCGCGGGATGTTTGTATTCTGTGAGTTTGTGGAAATGAGATTCATTTGAGGATGGAAAGACAAGGATTTAGCTCTTACGCATGAGCTGTATTGATCTGATGTTCCGTCAAAGCATAATACTAGAGTTCTTCCTGGTAACCCTGTGCGTGTGTCCATGTTCATAAGTTGTGCAAGAAATTGTCGCCACAACTGCCGAAAGCTTGAGGGGGAAGAAGAATACCAGAACAGGGACCATCTTATATGTTGTAGTACCCAGATCAAGAATGGACTATAAATGGTCCATCCAATCAAGGGTTGTGAACATCCTGGGAAGCATTGATCTAAACGAGAGTCAAACCGTTTCGCGGAAGGCAGACTGAACAAAACCGCAGTGTATCATCTATGGATTTTTGATATTCAGAGAGAGAGGCCCATAAAAGGTTTCCTCACCACCCACACATCATCACCTTTGAACGACCATCTGCTCTCATGTGCACTGCTCAATGCCGCTGAAAAAACTACTGATCAATCATTTTGATCAAAAATTACAAAAATGATAGATCATGGTTCTCAGTCCATGTCTGTCAGCGGCTAATCCAAGTCGGACTATGAAGTGACTTTTTTTCCTGATTTTCGTATCTTGTTCGATTGATGGATGATGAATGTGATTTTCAAGCAGCCAATGGGTGACTTCTCTTAGTCAGTCTGTGCCAAGATGCTAATTATGAATAAATTTTGGGGTGTCCCAGATGCTGTGATGTGGGAAAACCCCGAACCCCTCCCTGACTTCCCTAGATACTTATTCTTCTTTTTTGATTAGATGCATCAGAGTATTAGACCAGAGTCAGAACAAAACATCCAATCCAAAAATTACCAACAGGTTAGAAGACTGTCCATTTACTCCATACTGCATTGTAAATTGAAAAAGGGGAAAAAATCATATAGTTACTATAACCTTCTTCCAGCCAACACAATTTCTAGTGTTGTCACTGAACATTGTCTGCTTGAAGAGCACAATAGTAAACATGCAAGGAGTGTCTTGTCTTCAAGATGATTGAAAAGGAGATACATAATAATATCATGATTGTGCAAACCACTGCTTGTAATCTTGATACAACCTCTGATAAGCCAGGTGATTCATCTACATCCTCATCAATCTCAGCTTTGAGGCTCTAGCATCATCAACTGAACTATCCATCAACTTGCATGGATGTATCGACCGCAGTAGTCGACACTTTGTCTTGCAGTAAAATACTCAAGTCTGGTCAATGCTGTATTCCTATAGAAACATCACCCTCTTTCCCTTCTTTGGACTCGAATATCGGACTCCGAGAAAGTTCAGTGTTTTTGCAAAAACTCATTACATGATGCACTTTGGATATTGCCTAGGGCAACATTATTGTTGTTTTTGGTCTGGAGCATCAAGGCATCAGCGAGGAGTGCTGCCCGAATAAGAGTCACTGTTTGGGCACAAGATATACACAAATAACAGGTAAGTCTGTTGCCAGCTCCGCCACATGGTTTGTGTGTATCCTGGAAACAAGCCTCCTTGAGATATAAACTGTTGCTTCATTTGCGCAGACGCGTTGTGATTGTTCTTCGTCAGCTTCTAATGGCATGGTCGAGGTAAGAAAAAGAACGTGGTGCTATCGGACAGAACGCGTCAAAGAACGCACTGTCACGTCATCTGACGATCCCGTGATCCGTCACACTTATCTCCGAAAACAACGCAGTGGGAATTCCGGACCAAAGGCTATATAGAGGGGGGGACAAGTCCAGAAATAGTCAGGATGCATCGGGCACCTCAGTTCGGATGATGGACTGGGACTCGCCTCGTTATCTTCTTACCTTCATCTCCAGTTACATGACCATAAGCGCGTTCCTCGTCTTGACCTTGTTCATGTGTTTAGCCTGGAAACTTTTCCAGGAATATGTAGCTGGTTCGCCACTGGATCAGATACCGGGTCCCCGGGCATCTTCCTGGCTAGCCGGTATGTCCTTTCCTCATTCTCTACCTTAGTGCATATAACTTCTCTGTCAGGTAACATCCCCCAGTTCTATGACAAAACCGGGAAGTATTACTACAAGTTTCTTCAACAGTGTGAGCAGACTGTTCTGATAGTTGAAGCCACGAAACACTGATCAAACGGTGCAGATGGGAGCGTAATGAAACTTAATGGCCTACTGGGGGTTGGTTTCTCTTTTTCTCAGGAAACAATAGGCAGTGATTTGATAACCAGCACTTAGGAAAGACTACTATTCCTGCATGACCCAAAGGCCCTTCATCATATATTCATTAAGGTATTTGAGCTAATTTTTCAGATGCCATTTACTAGATATATTTTAAACAGGACCAGCATATCTACGAAGAGGCACCGGTCTTCATTGCGTGAGTATCCGGAAGCACATGCGAGAGAGTTGCGTAATCGTCTGAATGGTCTGGCCCAGGATCAACAAACTATTCTTCGGTGAAGGCTTACTGTCAACTCTGGGTGTGTGTATGGGCGGTTTTAATTCACTAAGGGTCCTCATGAATGATCAGGCGAGCAACACAGGAAGCAGCGGAAGATGCTAAATCCCGTCTTCTCAACCGGGCACCTGCGCGAAATGAGCAAGTCATCTCGTTGGTCCTCACCCTCTTAGAATGCTGACTCAAACTTTCATAGCGCCAATATTTTATGGAGTCACAGGAAGGGTGAGTTTTTGACTTCTAGTCCACTGCCTCCAACATGTTGAAAACTGGACACCACACACTTTAGCTTCAGAAGGCCTTCACCAACCAACTTCAGGATGGGCCGAAGGAGATTGACATACTTCACTGGATGACCCGAACCACGCTAGAGTTGATTGGACAAAGTGGCATGGGATACTCATTCGATTCTTTGAAGGAAGATGCCGAAAGTGCGGACCTGCATCCATACAGCCGGTCTGTGAAACGATTTGGGTACATTGTCTTCCCTGCCTTTTGCGGATAATGCAAGATTGAACTTCGTTTAGGGGGCTTCTTTCAGGTTCAGGCACCTTTGTTATTACATCCTACATCCTCCCCTTTGCCGTCAAGCTCAACTATCCTCGACTTAAACGATGGATTGTGGAACATACTCCCTCGAGATGGGTACGCGATTTGAAGGAAATTACTGATACAATTCAAGAAACCGCGGTTGATATCTATCGGTCAAAGCAGAAGGCAATGATAGAGGGAGATGATGGCAAAAAGGACATCATCAGTATTCTCTGTATGATTCTCGCGATTTACACCTACACTACTGAGACTAAGCACGAGCGAATCAGTGAAGGCCAATGCCAGCGCCGCGGAAATGGATCGTCTATCCGACGAAGAAGTCTTCGGCCAAGTTGCGTATGTCCTCTTCTCCCTCGGTTCTGGCACCTACTCATTTACCCACCACAGGTCTTTGACATTTGCAGCTATGGATTCAAGTTCTTCAGCGCTTTCACGTGTAATATGTCTTCTCGGAGAAAATCCAAAGATTCAAAGTCAACTACGTCAAGAATTACGCGAGGCGAAGAATATCAATAACGGTAAAGAACTGGACTATGACCAGATCATAAATCTCCCCTTCTTAGATGCAATCATCCGTGAAACGCTGCGACTGTTTGTTGTTTCCTTTAAAAAAGCGAGTTCCGATACTGAACAAATGGGATAGATACCCACCATTGGGTATTGCGATCCGAACGTCAGTGCATAAACACTTCACTCTCAAGAGGCTTATCCCATTTCATAGTGCCCGCAAAAACATGATTCTGCCACTCTCTAAACCGATCAAGACAACCACAGGTGCTCATATATCTGAAATTACGGTACCCAATGGGACGACGCTCTTCACCTCAATATATGGTGCCAATGCGGACCCCGAGGTATGGGGCGATGATGCCCACGAATGGAAGCCGGAACGCTGGCTGAAGCCGATACCAGACTCAGTTCTGGCAGCTCATATACCTGGTATTTTTTCAAATTTGTGAGCCATTATCTTCTTTTCTTATCTGTGGATCTTGTGGGCCTGATTACACGCAGAATGACATTCGCTGGTGGCAGCCGTGCTTGCATGTAAGTATATCTACCTCTTTTTTTCAGAAAATCTCTAATCTAGCTATCAGTGGATTTAGATTTGTTCAACTTGAAATTAGTAGGGCATCTTACTTTGTGCGAAGGCTCTCAAGAAAAACTAATGAGTCTTCGAACAGAGATTGTACTCTCCGTGCTCCTTACATCCTTTGAATTCTTCAGTGGACAACACAAGATAACCTGGACCATGCCTGGAGTAAGTGCTCCGGTTGTAGAAGGCGACGACATCACACATCCTTCATTGCCTATGCTTGTTTCAGCACTTGATATATAGATAAATAATCAGATTTGCATCCATTTCCAGACACAATGAGTAGCTCAGGACTTGATTCTTTATTTTCATAAGGCTTGTGCTGGAATAATCCTGAGGCACTTCTCGATTTATATCCTTGTTATGGGGCGAGCAAGAGAGTAGGAGAGGAAGATGGCAGCAGTGTCTGTCACCCAATTGTGCCGAAGAGGAAGGTAGAGGTCACTCTATAGTAGATGCGGGCTCAATACTCAGCAGCTACTGTAATGGCTGTGATGGAAACAATATGTAGGGGACATAACCGTAATGTCTTGTCCATTATCTCCAAGTCTGCACGAATACTAATAAATAGGTCGTGGCTACTTACTGCTTGGTAAGTAATATAGTTGTCTGGTGACCCGAGTTATTGCTCAACGCTCTGATCAGATCCTAACACCTTGGTCTTGAACGGGCGGTGAGGCGCCATTTCCCATCATAACCCTCACTCCGGGACTCGTAGCATCATTGACCGTCAAGAATATATAGGCTGCATCGATGTTGATTCAATTTATGGGCGATTACCCCGGAAGATGTTGAAAACTTGCCTGGGCCAGGAGGAAAGACACGATTATTTGGAGGGCTAGCAATTGAAAGTGTCTTTCCATCTTGGGAAAACTCTGCTTCCATAAAGACCAGTCGCAAACTTGAATGGAAAGCATGCGTGGAAAACCCCAAGTCCATCAATGCAACTGTCAGTAGTTGAGTACAAAGAATGTGCAAAGAATCCGGGTGGGATTTGGGATCTTGTACCTTTGATATTCTTTTCCCCAAGTCCAGGGGGAATGGCTACGTCGACATGGAACTTGGTATTGAAGGGAATCTTTTCCGGTACGTTAGAGATCTGGGGCCTTTCCATGGTCATGTACGGAGGGTTTAGATACTCAATACGGAATTCACTATAAGCAGCATGAGTATGAATCAGGATTATTTATCCTTAAACGTCAAACCTATGATATTTTGTTCCGTTGACTATCTCAGCATTGGGATTGGATCCAGCAAGCATGAGGTTCCTGGGCTCAGAAATCAGATTCAAGGCTTTCGAGAGTTCAAATCATACGAGGTGTGCCACTTACCCTCGTTGAGTCAATGTGACTGTTGAGTGATAAAGTCGAGCAATTTCAGTTGATGGCATTCCTTTGTTGCTGATACGCTGGCCAAGAGGGGCATCAGGGCTGTAGATGGAGGGCGTGAATCTGTCTTCGCTCAACCCATCAGATCAACTCGATACAGTGAAAAAAACATACGCAGGGTGGTCGGAATTTGAATTATTGCCAACAGGATCTCTCACACTCGCATATCCAGAATATCCTGTCTGCGCACCGTTAATGATCACAACCTCTCCATTTGGCATTAGTATCATTTCTGGCATCATCCTAGGCTCAAGCATTCTCTCAATCTCCCAACCTTTTTTGATACCTTTCGGTGTCAGGGTCATACGAATGCACTGGTCTGAGGCTGGGTCTTGAGATGAGAGCTGTTCAACAGGTATTTGATCGCTCGTAGTAGTACCGCCACAGATGAGGACTTCAGGTATATAATCTGGAGGATGCAAAGGAAGGATCGTCGCAGTTCCGTCAAAGGGATTGGTAACCCTGACATTGTTCGGAATGTCTGGTAGCCTTACTTCAATATTCTTCTCAGCATCGTAGATCATCGTTCGATTGTTAGCTGCTACAAAGATTTTTCCATCAGGGAGAGCCAAAGCACTTGAAAGTAGGATGTCAGAATGTTTTATGTATTCGCGTTTCAGAATTTACCGAGGGAAATAGTTGGCGGGTACGGTAAGAGCAAGGAAATCAGATGGTCTCGGAATCCCGCCGTCCTTAGGTGGGAAAAACTCAAAACTATTGACGGGGTCGATGTTGTAGAAGGGTAAACCCTTGTGTATCCCGCCAAGAACCATCTATATCGTTGTTTGTAAACCTTGCTTGTAAAGTTTGTAGGACTGGATTCACCAGAGAACCATCAAAAATTCTCAGACTCGAGGGATACCAACGGGTTTCCGCAAGGTGCAAAGTCTCTGGGTCTTCAAACAATGAACAGCCTATTCCATTGGGATCATCACATGGTTCCCATATTCGGATTCCCATTCGGCCATCGCTTGCCTGAGGAATGACAGGAATATTGCCACCAACGCTGACCTATGAGCTGGTCAGGTCATATCCAGGAAACGGAACAGTATACTAAAACTGACCATTGTTCCATTGCTCAAAAACCCTCCAGAGGCACAAAAGCTATCTGTTATGAGGTCGAGAGGAGATGCAGTGTTTGTCTCTAGATTGTAAAGCGCTCCCCATGCAGGGTGGCCATTGACCTGGAGGGGATCGTTGCTCGCTCGATCAAAAAAGATAGCCAAATCGTCAGAAACGATGATTGACTCCAGGGCGACGATACCGGAGGTCCCATTCTGTACAAAGTGCCAATCACTGCTAGCAGCAGCTAAATAGGAAGCCAGAAAGAAGACAACATTGGCTACAAGGTGATTGGTTCTTGCCATTGGAAGCAAAGTCCGATGATAGTTAATTCAAGTCCAAGGAAGTACTTGTATAATTCAGGGAGAGACACCGGTTATAGTGGCAGCAGAAACAGTACTGCCATAGGTTATATACCAAAAATAAAAGAACCAATGGTATTTCGTCCCTCGATCCGGTGATCCTAAGGCCAACATGCAAAACCTGGGAAAAGGTGTTGGAATATCGAGTTGACGTCATGGAAGGTTCAAGAACCTTCTAGAATGTTGCCCCCTTTTTATATATAAAGTCAATAGTTTATTATTTTGTACTCACTGGTTTGCGACGGAATAAAGTATTCCAAGGCAAACCATCTTGCAACTCCATTTTCACAACAGAAGGGTCACTGCCTACCACCATCGCATGGATTAGAAACAACCGTGCGAGATCGCTATCCGATTGAAAAGACTCAAGTTCTACCTGCCAGTTTCAAGACCCTGACAGTCATCAGATGAGAAGGCTTAGGAACATAGAAGATGATATTGGATTCGTTGAAGTGCAGCTAGGAGAGAGAAAGGGCGTTCTGTATCGATATACTGCAACAAGCAAACAAGCGCTAAGAAGCGGAGATGCAACTAGGAGAAAGCATATAAGTTTCAGTGGAGAGTTGCGTGCCGAATCGTTAGAGTTGGGGCCTCATAATTATTTTAGGATGAGTATGAAAATGACGCGGGAGATTGAGGGGGTCTGATCCAAAAAAAAAGAGATGGAGGGTCTGGAACAGAAGCTTGGAAGCACGTACGTGTCCAAACTATCTCACAATAATCTGTCGCCAGCCCAAAAAAATGACGGTGAAGGCTCTGACTGATGACCAGGGATTGGCAGCTGACGATTGAAATCCGAACATCAATCTCTCACTTGTTACGACTTGTGGAAGCACAACAGCAGACGTGGTACTGCCCTTTACCAAGCCTTTACCAAGAATAAATAATCTTCGTGCAGTCTCTAAATTGTTAGATCTCGGGCAGCGTCATTTGTTCTGAAATACAATATACGAGTCTATTCAGTGTAACAACACCTTTCCCTTTTCCCTCCGACTATTTGCATCTTCCTTCAATAACAGGACACAAAATCCTGCTATTGCGAATACAACAACGGCAGTGTAGACGGGAACGGCACGGTTCATCACAAGTAATATACCGCCTAATATTGGTGCAATCATTCCTCCGCTGTTGCAGATCATATAAGCGTACAATTCAGCGTGCATAAAACGAGGGACGTACATCCTCGAGAGCGCCGAAGCAGTCCCACAAGCGGATCCGCGGACTATACCTTTCATGTAAACAATCTGAGGCTAACAACCAATACACTTACCTTTAGTACCAAAAATCTCAGGCGTCCATCCGTAGAGTACTGCCCACATAGTCTACATCATCGTCAGTTAGGAAGGCACAGATGTTAAGCACCCTCACAGTCGCGCTCAAACAGATCACCACAGTCGTCGTTCTCACTGCCCACGTCTTTTCCACAATGACAAACACAAGACAAAACATTGCCGTTGTAAACGTACTCAAGGCCAATGACCAGCGTCGGCCGAGTGGTGTCTCGACGAGCCATGCGCCCAGCTGAAATAAAACGTAGTTCATGTCATGAGTTTATGCAAAAGAAAAGGGAAGGGGGTCCCTTTTTTGACTTACTATTGCTCCTGGAGTTCCACCAACAGTGAAAATCATCACATCCCACAAATTCTCTTCCAAAGTCTTGACGTGTTCCTCGCCACTACTGCCCATCTCCAATAATTTCGGTAAAAATACATTAAACATCGTAAATGCTGACGAAAGGTCATATGAGGGCGGCAGGTAAAAGGGATAGGACATACCTAGCGACATAGAAAACCACGCAGCCCAAACAAGCATCGTCGTCCTAAACCACTCTGGCTCAAGCACCATGCTCACACGATCCCACCATAAGGCTAGAGGCTTCCTCACCGGCATCGGTAGCAACCGACAGGTCCTCTCCATTTCAAAGATCGATGAATTCCGACTTGCTGTCGAAAGTACGCTTCTCCTCATGCTCGATGAGATTGATGCCTCTTGCCGTATATGTCGTGGACACGCGCTTGCATTGGGCATGTCAAAGCTTTCTGATCTCTTTTGTTCCCCTTCCTCATCCTTGTCTTCTTCCTTATTTACATCTTCTCCTCTAGAACTCGTGACCGTCTCAGAAGAAGAGGTCAGTGATATTTGCGGCAGAGGTGGATAAAGGTTCGGAAGGGGACTCTTGAACGAGTGTCCTTCCAGAATCTTTACAGATGTTTGTCCAGTTGAATCATATCGAGTGGCCAACGGTGCTCTCCTCGCATTTGTAGGACTCGAACGTCCACTCCCTGATCGACTGTCTGCTCCTTCAATATCACCAGCATCAAAAGTAGTCGTTTCGTCCACTTCACGTCGAATATTCATTGGATTTGTACTTGTTGGACTATCAGATGTGAGACTGTTCAAAGCAGACTCGGAAGTAGGACTAGGGATAGATGTAGAAGGCGGCGAGGACGGCGATCGCAGTCGTTGCAGATCAGCAGGGTGATGATCTGCGACATCGTCCAATTCAATTTCAAGCTCAGAGCCATTGAATTTGGAAATCATTTGGAGCGCCTCGACAGCCTCTTGTGGTCGTCCTGCATGTACAAGGTATCGGGGGGATTCGTGTAAGCGGAAGAAAACCATCCGTGCCAAGAACATGGATAGCGTCTGCCGAGTGTCCAATAATGAGGATAAAGCAGACGGGAGGAATGCAGGGTGTAAAGAGGACCAGTGGGGGAGATAGAAGAAAAAAATTAGAAATCGCCCCGTCAAACCATACTCTAATCAATCCGGTGAAGGATTGAATGTTCAGAGATGGTCAGCGGGGCTTGATGCGAAAGATCAAGGGATACTATATAATACGTACTAGCGTAGCCAATATTGTAAGTAGATACTTCCATCCTCTGTTTTGTGTTTCCACATCACACGAAGGGACGAAAGTACCTGATACCTTCGTTAGGTTGCCTACTCCCGTAGTTGGTCCAGATGGGGTATTAGGGCATGAATGGTTAGGAAGGATGATCAGAGCAACCAATGCTGAGACCACAGAACCAACAGAAAAGAATACGGATAGTGCAGTCACGAGGTATTGCTTTGCTTTCGGAACGTACTCCAATAATAGGGTGCCATCAGTCGGCATGGAGCCCTACAATGTGACGTTAATCGTGGAGTCTATGAAATAAATGAGGATACGCACACCGACAGCAGTCCCAAGGAAGAATAGAGTAATGCATAGAGTGCCAAAGCTATTCGAGAGTGAGGCGAAGAAGCCAAACACAGAGGTGAAGAACAGGGTCAAGTTGAATGCTGTACTACGGCCGAGTAGGTCGGAGCCTAATTGAACAGAGTCAGGTAAGCCAGCGGTGACGACAGCAAGGAAACAGACAGGTTCCCCAGCCCACTGCCCCGATCATCATTCCTGCAAACATTGAAGAAGACAGGACCCCTATCAGGCTGTCTGATACTGGAAGGAACGACCACATAAATGATGGTCAGGGGTGAAGCAGGGACAAGCGCACTATCGTAGTGTCGTTGGACCCTGGGAAGGATAATTGCTATCGCTTGAATCCACATCTAATAAGGCTTCAGTATTGTACATTGTTCCGAACCGCGAGTGGTGCACACACATTATCCGCCATCCAGCCTACCCCGAGTATCGTCAGTCCAAAACCAAATTTACCGTTGTTGACGCACCAAACCCACAAAGCGAGAGCAATACCCACTGATAGCTCCCCATACCAATCCTATCTATTGTCTTATCAAGCTAAGCGAGACCCTGATCAACGAAAAAAGCCGGACCGCACACCAAGAGACACATACGGGAGTGCGACGGTCATTGTCATGGGCAGTATCAGAGGTGAGCAGACCTTGCTGCTCGACGTCAGTGTCATCGGGGAAGCAGCTGCTGTCTGCCATGACAGTATCTGACCAGAAGCCGGATGCTCGGTAGGCCATTTCAAACGTAATGTGATGGTAATGTGATGGTACGGGTAGATGCTGGCTAAATAGTTGATGGGATCAATCAGTTCCATTTCGATCCGGCCCGGAGGAAATCGAAACTCCTCCAGCAAAATATACTGGCGATGAGTCTTTCCTCATTTCTGCTCGCATCAGCAGACACTGTCGATTCAGAGCTCGACACTCTTTTCAAGGCCCAGGGAAACTCTCTTGAAACAGAAAAACAAAAGGCGCAGTCCAAGAAACGCCGATTGGCCGAGCACAAGAGCGAGTCTCGCTCCAAAAAAACCAAGTCTGGTCGCTCACTGACAGTGAAGAACGATCCCTCATTGAAGACAAAGGCGTCTTTGGAAGAGGATGGTGAAAAGCCAGACCTTGAAGCTGCTCAAGATACTGGACAGCTAGCGGAAGACGAAGAGGAGGAGGATGACGAAAGGGACGATGATAGCGACAAATCGAATTTGGTGCATGAATCTCTCATGGAAAAGTCAAAATCCAAGTACAAGTCCAAGAAGCAGAAGTATGTGCCTCCAGATGAGACTCCCGCACAGCGCGACCAGCGGACGATATTCATCGGCAATTTATCTCTGGAGGTCGCTCAGAAACGAGTAAGTACTTGACCACAAAAAAATCTTTCTATTGAGACCATATGCTCAGCCTTTACAAAAACAACTTCAACGACATATCCTCTCCTCTATTCCCACCGCAAGAATTGAATCTATCCGGTTCCGCTCTGTGCCATTCAGCTCCCCTGCCTCTACCACACCAAATGCTCCCGCTACTGAACAATCTCACGAAGATGCATCCCAACGTGAACACAGCCGTGCTCGTGCTTCGTCCTGGCGTTCCTCTGACACGAAAAACCCCAATCCCGATACAGATACCAAGACTTACCTCACACAGAACCAAAAAAAGAAGATGCTTTTCCTCACGCATCAATTTCATCCTTCTGCAGCAACAGTCCACGCGTATATCCTCTTTGCTCACCCTATTCCTCTATCATCTATCCCAAGGCCTGAAAACCTACCGCCATTACCAGATGTCATGAATCCTTACGAAGCCGCACAACATGCTGTAAAAAATGCGAACAGCACCGAATTCGAAGGACGCATTATTAGAGTCGATTTTGCTGGAAAAAGTGTAAATGAAAACGTAAGAGAAAGAAACCTAGAAGCCAATAAAGATGCAGATCCAAAGTGCACTTTATTCGTCGGAAATTTAGATTTGGCTGCCCAAGAGGAGGACCTTCGAGCTTTCTTTGAGAACTTAATGACCACTGAACGAGGAGATGCTCCTGGAGCAGTAGATGCAGAGGGATCAACGAAGAAACTCGGTACATGGGTCACGCACGTCCGTATAATCAGAGACAAAGAGACTCAACTCGGGAAAGGATTTGGATACGTCCAATTTATCGTAAGTACCGCATCAATTTTGAGACACCCAAACCCATCTCCCCCTCAGGATCGTGAATGTGTAGACGAACTCCTCATACTCCAACCAACACAACTCAAATTTGCAAAACGCAAGCTCCGGATACAACGATGCAAAACTCTTCCTGGAGCTAAACTCTCTTCTTCCGTCAAATCATCGCTCAAAACCCTGCCTTCCTCCTCAACCACCACTTCCACGATCAAGCCAAAAAAACCTCAGCATGAAATAACTTCAACAACGCCTATAACCATACCCAAAGGTGATCCTTCTCTGGGCACCAGACTTGCATCAATGTCAAAACAAGACCGTAAAGCCGCTAAATTAGCTGATGCAGACCGTGTTGCGAGACGTTTGGCGAAGAAGAAAGCGAGGATGGCTATGAGCACCAAGAAGGATCTTGCCAGTGTTGAATCTGGGAGAAGCAGTGGACAGAAGAAAGTGAGAGTGAGAGTAAGGAAAGATGGAGTAAAGGCGAAGGGAGCTCAGGGGACGAAGAAGGTGAGGGTGAGGAGTGAGAAGTCTTTGCAAAAGCGGAATGTGAAGAAGTGATGTAAGCCACAAAAGAAAGAAAGGGGAGGGCGGACGCGATGTGTCTTGTAGTCTGATAAGCCAATCCAAAGGACATTCTGATGATCTATCATGCTACCATTTCTAATTATCGTTGCTCGTAATTGAGTACAAGGTCAATGTCTCTATAATTAGAAACAGGACAGCATGTGATATAGTAAAACAGACTTTCAGACAAAGTGCCATTTATGATCTGATCTGATAAATTTGGAACACACAATTTCTGTCACCTGACATTGACAACATACATTCCTCATGTTCTCCTCATGCTTTAATAACATCTAACTCAGGAATGTTAACGTGTTTCTTTCTCCTATACTGGATATTAGGTGGCTCTGTCATAGTGCTCTACCGGCCTCTGTGTCTTTACGTCTTCATGTGGTAATGACGCTAAATTGCCTCGTGTATGAGCTTGAGATACTAATATCGAAGCTGGTATCTCCAGCTTCACGTAGGCGTCTTATTCTTTCTGTTGGGTACAGAAACTGTAGAAATAAGATTCAATGTTCATTCAAGAGTCACTTGGGAATGTAGGTTAGTAGATGATGATCTATTTGTCACCCAAGAGTAAATCAAAAGAAGAGGGTTCAATCTGACATGAGGGATGGGTTACTATTATATAGGCTTATTTACATCAGACTCTGCCCACTGCCCTCATTCCGTCTGTCTCAACGACCTCCGAACCAATTGCCGCTATGCAGCTGCTGGAAGTTTCCTTCGAAAGTACGCCCCTCGTTACTGAGAGAGAGATAAATGATATCTTCCAAGGCAAGACTGTGCGAAAGCTAAATGTTCCCGACCTGCCGCTCGAGATATGGATGGAGATACTATCTTACTTGCCCCCTGGCTTCGTATGGAGGATGATTGGGATAAACAGATTGCTTTTCGAACTTGGGATGAATGAGATTTACGAAGAGGTTTACCTGATGAAACACGAGGGTGTTGGGCTTCAAACACTTGAGCAAATCGGGTAAGCGAGTTTTGATCTTACTTCCTCACTTGGTGTACACCTTGTTGATTTTACCACTGTCTTATCGGGATAACAGTCGGCATGCAAGCATTGCCTCGAGAGTCCGAAGTCTACATATCAGACCTAAATTCTTGCCTGGTGTGAATAGCAAAGGTGGAGCGATCCCCGACCCAAACACAAGTCAATCACAGCAGAAGGAGCGCAAGTCAGATATACGGGCGTTTCTCGAGACCGCGCTCACTTCTCTGGTCACTTGCCCGTACCTTAAAGAACTTAATATTGTCATTCACGACCAATATCTCTCAGAATCCTTTGCAAGATTCCTTCACAAATTATTGAAACGAGTTGGGACAACCCTCGAGTCTCTGACAATTGATATGACGTTACCGAGCTTCTTGTCCGTCTACCATGTCTTCAACCCAGCCCTCCTTCCAAAACTCTCATCACTCACAATCAAGATCACCAACTCACGGTTCGAAACATCGAGAAAGCAAGCGCGTCAAACTCGTAAAGTTCTACTCTCCATAATCCGCCCGTTGATTCGCACGCTACAGTTCCTCGCTTTCGAAGTGATCGACTTTAACCTTTCTGAACTTTTTCAAAAATTGAAGCAGCTTCCGAAGCTTCGTTCTCTGGAGCTACGGGCCGAAGTTGGCTTTAGCACCCTTATACCCATTATCCATTTCGTTACTTTTCTCAAATACAACGCAGACAACCTGGAACGACTGGTTATTCATCGTCCGACACTGGACATACCTAATTCATGGGATTCCGAAACTATCGTTGGGAGGCTATACAACTTGCTCTGCATCCAACATCTTCCCAAGCTTCAAGAGCTTGTTATCGAAGTTGACTTCATATCCATCCTCGATAGCCTTGCTAATCATGTTCATACTTTTGTACCGCACCTCAAAAACTTGACGTTGATAGGACAATCTTCCACGTTGGACTATTCTCAGTTGAGCTCTCTTCTCAGCGGTCTTGCCGATGGTGATAAAGGTCTCGAATACTTGAAAATATCCATCACGCACTTTTCGCCTGAGCAGTTAGACCTCCTCGCTCGTTCGTTACCGAATCTTAGGCGCCTTGATTTATCATACCATGATCTATGGATGAACACTCAGTTCTTGCTGAGAGTGCGTAAGATTTTGGGTATTTCCTATGGTCCCCCATTACTCACTGCTGCTCCCCAGAGTATTGACAGTATCTATGACGTTTTTCGCACACGTTCATATCCGAGTTGGAATCTGGAAGAGGCAAGAATAGTTGAGGTCAGCCATTGTGTTCAGGGACATCCTGATATGAGGTTACTGGATGCCATCGAGGAGAGTCTCCCCTCCCTCAGACGTATTGTCCGAACTCAAGATTGCAGCTGTAGATGTTAGTCCCTTCTGAGTGCTCTTGAGTCGTTTGATCTGTAAGTTGCCATCATCTGCAGCAGACAATAGCTTTTGTTACTGTGTTCTTATAGTAGAGATTACCAATCTGTCTATTGCATCTGAGTATTACATGCATTTAAACATGGTAAACACGCGAATATCCTGTTAATGCACACATAACACACATCGGCGAAATATTTTCTCCAATCTTAATTGTCCTCTCCCTCTCCCAACTTCCTTCTACTCATTTTTATGATGATGAATAGGCACAGTAATGTGGTCAAGACAATGGATTGTCCATAGGATTATCACTTCAGAACTCGCACTGTACAACGACCTCAAACCCTGATTTCAAAACCTCAGCATTAGCTGGTAAATCACTAGTGATGATGCGCCGACTAAGTCTATCACTCAACAAGATCAGAACCAGCGGGAGTTCATTAGGAAAAGAGACGGGAGAAAAGATACCGATAACTACAGAGCTGAAGATTCAACTTGATGGGAAATTATCCATCACGCGCGGGATGGACATTTGTTATCACCACCCGCGGAGCAAAGCAAAACGGGTATAGAATAAATCATATT
>Ga0153952_1000121_pt1 | contig 21731 bp, 17 predicted proteins | sample TSNJ036MetaG_FD_104746 | JGI IMG/M metagenome (GOLD analysis project Ga0153952, IMG submission 104746) | Attine ant fungus gardens microbial communities from New Jersey, USA - TSNJ036 MetaG | ecosystem: Host-associated > Fungi > Mycelium > Unclassified | place: USA: New Jersey, Wharton State... | reverse complement strand
GCTAACATCAGAGATGTATTGCAGGAAATGAATGAGAGGCATGCCTTCGAAGCTAAAACCCTTCTCAGAATCAAAGACGCTTCATATGTCTTACCCAATATACTCATCGCCTCCAACCAGAACAACAATTTCTCATGCATAACAAATTTTGCTGCTCTCATCAATATTTTGTCAGACGGAGCGTGAACGAGGTGATCAGCCCAATATTGACACGAGTATGAAACAAGACGAGGAATAGTGGATTTGGTAGTAGCCTGAATATCCACATTCTTGACGATAGAAGATTCCAAGCTGCACATATTGAAGTGGAGCTTGGGTGAAATCAGAGTCTTCAAACATAATACAGTGAGCTGACGTTCATGATACACTCGATTCTGGATAGCCGAAAAGTTAGGGTGTTTGTGTCGAAAGGATGAAGATAACAGAAAGTCTTCGAAAGACCGATGGTGGAAGCGGAGGAGGGGACCAGGATCAATGACAGACATAAGACCTTTTCTAATGAACCCTAAGTTGTCCACATCTGAACTCGGAATCTTAACTCCGGGAAGCACCATAAGCGCATTGTCGTCGAGTGGTTCCTTGGCAAAATTCATTGCACCGATAACAGAGATGACAGCCCTGATTTCTTCCTCTTCGAGATCATGTTCGAATGATGCTTTGATGATGGTTGAGTACAGAGAATATAAACTTGTCAACCCCTTCCCATCATCCTTCCCAAGCATGGAAAATCGTACTTCAGGATTCTCTTCGAGGAAATTAGCGACAGTTATTGCCCAGATGAATAGACCAGCAGCACGAGGAACTAAGTAGTCAAGCGCCCTCTCAATCAACGTGCCTTTCATTCCCATACTCTCGAGGCGTGACTTGAGGAATGTACGAATGTCTTCAGAAGCACTGTCTCCTGGCTTGACATCGTTGCCAGAGGGGATATCGACATGCATGCAGATAGTGTCTGAGAGGATTCTGGTGATACGATTATCTGGCCGGCTAGTAATCACCAGCTTGAACCTCTTCAAATGCTCGGTTTGAATCCAATGCTTGAGTGTACGTACAAGACCTTCGAAATCATCCTTCCCAGACGAGTCATGTCGCAGGCCACCACACTCATCCAGTGCATCTACCACAATCACCGGAAGTTTCTCTGATGGTACATCATTGAGCGTGGATAGTGGCGTCTCAATCAAGGAGTCAAATCGGTCATCAATGTTGTGTGGGTCGGGCAACATATTGTCTTGGACCATGTTGTGAATGTTTCGGCGCACGGAGGGGTATAAGCGAGCAAGGTCGAGGGCGACAGCACGCCAGAGGGCATCTGTATTGATAGTAGAGGACTGTGCGCGGTCAAATCGGAATGATATTACATGACGACCCTGTTTTTGTAGTCGGGCAGCTATACTGGCTGCTAATGCAGATTTCCTGGCACCAGGAGATCCTCTAATCCAAATTACACTTTGGTCATCGACGTTCTTGATGTCGTTTTCAATATTTTGTAAGATGGAGATGCGGGTTCCTTCCATACATGGCTTGCGAGGGGGGAGTCTATTCCCCCCAAGGGTGCTCACTAAATCATCCAGTTCCTTCTTTTCGGCGGCCGTCTCCACATTTTTTGCCATGGTGGCTGATACAAACCCCGAATCAGTCAGGTCGGATGATAAATATCAGGCACGAAGACCAGACCTTGCTCTACTCGCATATCTATAAGAAGATGTCGGTCAAGATTTCTCACAAAAGTATCTAGTTTCCTCCGTAATTCAATTGCTTGGTCCTTATGAGTAACAACGAAGATATGTTTGGCTGCGATAAACAACTCAATTGTAGGTATATCTCACACAACTGAACACTCACCTAGCCAACTTTTGAGCCACTGTCCAATAAAGTTCACCACTTCTTCCATCATTCCATTAAATTCAGTGATAGTACGACACAGTTCGTCTGATTTTGGAATGTTCCTGAGCCTGTCCAGCTGGCCAGCTAGGGTGCTCATGCTCTCTGCAAGATCTTGCATTGCCCCATGAGATTCTTTTTGAGCTGCAAAATGCTATAAAACCAATCAGTCAATGTTATTTGTGTTGAAAAAGAATGCGGCCAACTTTGTGTACGAAGTCAATGCAATTTACCACTGTTTGAGCTGCGGAGTTGAGCTGTCTCAAGTCAGATGATGCGTGCACATGCCAGGAAATAACTTATTACCCCACTGATGACCTTGCCGAACTCAATAAGCATCCCAGCACCAGCGTCCGCTCGACCAAGGCGGTTCAAAATTGGTTTGAAGGATTTCAAATTTTCTGCTGTGCTCTTGATTTGTGCATCTAGAGCGCGCAAATTGCTGTCGTAGGCCTACAATTACGTTTGAGAAGGGAGTATACATAAATAGTCATAAAATACGTACCTCAGCAACGATCCAAAAGTGTAATCCTAAAATGGGATTAGTGAACTCGATCTCAAAGTCTGCTGAGGTAGCCTGAGTAAATGGGAAATGATTGAGGCAAAGATCAACTCACAATTGGTTTCTCTCTGTGCTTCGGAAACTAGGTGTTCCCATAAATCGTCGAATTTGACACTGACTTTACACGGTAAATCATTCTGTAAGGTGTGCTTGGACCTGAAGATTTTCGGCCGTCGGAAATACTTGTGCAATTCAATACTCAAGTTGCTCCCTTCCTGCAATCTCCTATACCACATGAATATAGATGACTGAAAGAGCTCGAGCTCCACTTACAATCCACTCTCGGTGAGCTTCAAATGCTGCTTGATCCCGATACTGTTCTCGAGTTTTTGTTCGAGACTTTGAAGGGGACTATCTGCGTTGTCAGAATATTTCACAACGAGGGGTCGTTTCAATTCATCCTTGAGCTCTCCAATGAATTCTGGTAGGAAATCCAATGAGATCACTAATTGACGGAGCCGATGACAATGCGACACTCACCAAGGACTCGGATGACTCGCACCATAGTAGCATTTTCCATTGTTTCAGCTTTTGGATAGAGTGGGTAGGAAGAGATATCGTGAGTGCGGGGAGTATGTCAGATGGACAAGAACAAGACACAGACGCTCCTGCCTCGTGAATGTGACCTTGATATACTACATCTAGACATGTCAACACACGGCGAAGTTGCAAGTGTGGGAGCAGCCACAAAGGCCACCTTGTTTCAGCTGACATGATGTCCGGTTATAACTCGCTGCATCTGTTATAAAAAGCACTGTTGGATCACATCCATTGAAGGGAGACTCACACTTTTGGATGGATGATTTCTCACTACTGTCCTGATGTTCTGATATGCTCAATTCAAACTTCTGTCCGTGAGCACTACGAAAGTAAAGCAAACGTAAACACTCGTGCCAGTTTTCGTATCAACCGCAAGTAGGAGATTTGTAACTGCTAACTTGGCGCAGAAAAGAAGGGTAGCATGTGTGATGGCAAAAAATAACAAGTCATTTGATCAAACCTCGCTGGATCACGATGAAAAAGACCACATGACGGCAAAGCGACCACATCTAAACTCATCCAAAAGAGGAGCAAAGATAAGGGGACCTTTTCTCCAGAGACACATGAACCAGGGTCAGTGTCCCATCTGAGAATTGTGCCGAAACACATAATTTATTGATCTACTTCAACCAAGATAGGGCCAGCGATATATAGACAGAAAGGCCAATGATCATATATAGACCCCAACACAAGAACTAACGAACGCATCAGGCAAGGTTTGGAAAGGGGAACAGATGGCGAAGGATTTGTCAGAGGGAGGGGTACAATCACTGGAAGGTGAAAATTGTGGAGCAGGTTTACCTGCGTCGACAAGGTTTCAACTTATTTAACAGGCTTCTCGGCTGCTGCAGTGATAGTTGCTGCTTCGCGTGTTTTGTTGTCCACATCGAGTTCTCGATGCAAAATATTCAATTAGCCATTTCGTTTTTTGATCGACGTCAAGTTGGGTTCGGACTTCTGTGAGGAGCGTTCTGTCACGAATAACGGAGTAGGGAGTAGAGAATGATGATGTCGATGAATTGGGTCGAGTTGCATAGTATATTCAAGTGAAGTTGTCGATGAAAAGGATGAGAGGGCAGATTGAAACCACAACTACAATTTGTTATTATAGTTAGATTGATCAGCAGCAAATAGGAACTCCGGTGCACACTACGTCAGATAATCCCACGCCCAATGGAATGCACTACGTGTGACCATCACATTTATGAGCAATAGCCGTCACCGCTGCAGACTGTTCCGCGGCGCCGATCGACGATGATGGTAAAATAAACCCCGAAGACACTGGCATGCACTCTTTCTAAACATGAAACGACCTGGTTATGTGTGCCTTACATGGTTACTGCAAGTTTGGCATCGATGCACGCATTTTTTAGACATCAGGGCGCGCTCAATTCAAGCGCACGTAGAGGAGCATGAGAGGAAGTCAAAAGCCGTGGAAGAACAGATATCACAGCTTCCGGGTCGGGTAGCAAGTGGTTTTTTTGGATATGATAGCGCACAGCTCGAATTCCGTATCTACACTGCTCCCATGCGCAGGCTCCACCCTGCCTTCCTTCAAATATTCTCAAACATTGTCTTCCGGTAGCTTATAATGCTGTCATATGTAATTGGGGAGCACCGCTACTGTCAGGACATGTCTGTAGCTATTGGCGAAGACTAGCCCCAGAGTTTGCTGAGCTATGGATTTCTATCAACATTGTCATTCCTCCAATTAGTGTTCTCTCTGCTGCTAGTCTCCAGAAAACGGCCACTCTCCCATACATTTCTGCTTGGCTATCACGCTCTGGTGTCCTGCGGCTTTCATCACCGACCTACGACTTGTCCTAATCACTTTTCAACAGATTGAGTGCCGTTTTGATGCACGACTTGTAAAGCATGCCCAATGGATACCTGAGGGCCAACTTCCTTACGAAATCCAGTAACGAAATCTATCTTTGCCTTCCAACCTCGACAAAAAATGATTCATTTCATATGTTCTCCGATATTGTCATGCTTATGAAAATTCCTCCAAAATCACAAAAATGTCTCCATCACCAACACCGACTACGTCGGCTCATTAAAAGAATCAGTATCGTGTTCGCGTCAGGTAAAAAGCGGGAGCAACAAGTGAGGGAATCGAAAAAGATTGAAAGGGGGGAGACATACTTTTGAAGGTTTCGGTTACCATTCTTGTAAAAACCTTTGTTGAGAAATCAAGAGATTTCATGTATGACGGTTTTACCCCCCACTTCGGTGTTACAAACTTGCAGACAAGAGACTTTTCATCATTGATTGAAACAACTAGTCCCAGTTTTCCTTTGGTAATGACAACATAATCTAAATGAAAACAATCAATGATTCACAAATATACCATTTAGAATTTGACCACGTAAACACATGCCAAAAACTGGAAGTCCAGGGATTCCTACTCGTCATCCATCCTCTTCACAATTCGCAAACGGCTCCCAGTCCATACATTACCTCTTCCCTCAAACGTATCCTGTTCACGTTCACGTTCACTCTCACTGCCATACCACTCATCATCATTACCATCATGAACAACACCACCTCTTTTTCTCCTGAACGATCCTCGTCATCCCTCAACCATACCCTTTCCAATTGCTTTTCCTCACAAACCCAAGTTTCCTAGAATGGCAGCGGAAAGATTGATTTTATCCGATTTTTGGCAACCGAGAAGAATAACAGGGTTGATACATGCGGCTTTACGGAGCGCTTTAACGACAAGTCTGGGACCAGATACAACATAAGCACTTCTGTGACCACGTATTTCTACTTCATCACGGACAGCACCAGAAAATATACGATGGAATTGATGACCGAGAGCACAATCTATACTTTGACTGAGAGAAATTTTGCCTGTACCTAGTGACCCATCAAATAGACCCTTGGTCGATACTGAGCGAGGTTTGGGAAGGAGAGCAGATAGCAAAGGAGTTGTTCGAGGGACGAGTACATGACTGGAAGGTAGAGCCTGTGAGGCAGGTCTACCTCCATCAATATGGCAGCAATTTCAGTTTGCTGAGCAGGTTCCTCGCGTGCTGAAGTGATAGCTGGTGCTTCCCATGCTTCCTTGTCCGCATTGAGTTCTTTTAGGTTGTGAGATATTCAAATTCCTGATTTTGTCGACACCAAAGTGATCGGCAAATAACGGAGGAGGAAGCAGAAGATAATGAGTTGTACTAGGGAATCGAGGTTAGTCACTCAAGCTGCACAGTGTATGCGAGTGGAGTTGTCTATGGAAAAGGATGACAGGGCGTACATGGTACCAACGCTCCCTCGGGAAATTCTTTTAGCCTTATCCATTCCCTATTTCCAGTCTTCCTCTCTGCAGTCCCAGATTGCGTAGCCTAGATCCTTTTCTTCAGATCGACCAATTCATCCGATTCATCGTCGTCCAACTCACACTTGGCACCGTGATTAGTGAGGCTCGATGCAATTGAGTTACTAAATCTCTTCGGAGGGTCGACAGCTCCCATTGTTGACACAAGGAGAAGTCTTTCTGTTACTGGTCTGCGGCGGAAGCTCTTTCTTTGACACCTCAGATGTGGAGGTTTCCTTGAGGAATATGTCAGCAGCAAGGGACAAATGAGCTGACATGCTGAGATGGTGTGAGAAAAGGAGGAGAGGGCTACAAAGACCAATCCAATTTGTTAATGTGGTCAGTATTGATACTGCCAACGAAGATGGTCGCGATCTTGATGTAACCTTCTTTCCTAGCTGATTGCAGGGCATCACGACCAAGCCTGTCGAAAAGTTATGCAGCGGCCTCTTTCCCTATTAGAGACCTCGTCGGAAGGGAGATACTGGACCTGGAAAGGGGAATCGGAAGAGGACCGTGGAGATGAGAGGTCAGGAGATTATGGGCGAAAATAGAGATGAGACAGGCCTGGTTCGAGCCGCGCTTTGGTGCCAAGGATTCGCCCCACTCTACGAGGGCTGGGATGGCATTGTTGAGGGGCGGGGAGAGGGAGACGACGACAGGAAGGGCATTGAAGTGGTCGTCGAGGTCAATGGGAGTGTCGCCGACGTCGTTGTTGACGGGGAATGTGACGTCGGGACCAAGATGATTGGGGGCTGCACAGTGAGCAGATGCAGACGAGGTCTGATTTGCACTAGACCGCTCAAAGCACATTCCTTCCACCGCACACTATGTCAGATCGATACTTGAGATTCCACGAGTCGCCCATTGACTGGATCAGTACACGACTTCGAAAGAGAGGCGGTCCAAGTCAGGAATAAGGAACATCTGATGATGTCTTGGAAGCTGTCAATCTTCTTAAGTATAAGACACATTGAGGCCAAGACTATTATGATCTCAAAATCCTGTGCTAGGAATATAGTATAAACCATGTCAAAGCTTAAGACATATGCTATGAGCAACTACTACATATATAATGAACTTTGTAAGACGAGCAACGATCATCAACCTGAAATACCCTTCCTCCAGTAGACTGTACCTGAAGCTTTGGACTTTGAGTACCAAAATGGCCTTCTGAGTCTATCTATCTTTTCAGCACTGAGAATGCACAAGAGCCGGCAAGAATCACCTTTGATGAATCTGGGCGTGCTTGCGACTGTGTTTCACACTTAATTCATCCCAGCCCTTCAGTTCTGTCTCTTTTTGGGGTCATATTTGTCACAGACGTTGTTCATTATCAAGTCGCCCTATTTGGTTTCATGAGAGCAGGCTCGCAACAGATTCTCGTTTCTGATAAATGACTAATTTGATCTCGTTCGCCCTTCCCGATTTCTCCTCAGCTCAGTCCCAACACAACTGTTCATCTGCTGAGAGTGCTGGTCTATGTTCACCCTTATTACTTCCAGACAAGGCCAACTAATAATTAATTGTAATTACTTCGACAGACGCTTTGGTACAGGAAATAGTCTGGACAATTAGACTCATCAAAGCAAAAACATGTTTCGAGAGGGACGAGAAAGAGCTTGAATAGAGCAGCCCATGGGACTCGTCCTACTTTCCAGTTCACCTATTCATTTGAACACCTCAAAGTACTTGAGCTGAAGACAAGACGTACTTTTCCAACAGGTTTCCTAACTCCTTCTTCTTTCGCTCGAGTTCTCTCAACCACTCTTTATCAATGCATTCTGCCCACTTTCTGCAAAGCCTTGACTTAGAGAGGTCCACCTTCGTCGCCTTCTTTCTGGGCATCCTAAGTACCACTCTAGGTGATGGCACGCATAGACTCTTCCTGTGCTCGACTGGGACCCAAAACAGCGGCTCATTGTCCCTACCCACTACCCATCCATCTCGAATTCCTTGTAGTATAGGCTTATAGCCATGAGTGGAATGCCAATGCTCATTCATGAGATCTGCTATGTCCCATATTCTCAAGCCAAAGTTACGGGAATACTGCGCCAACTTTGTTCCATCTCGTATAAACACCATGTGTAAGCTTCCTCGACCCAAAATTTTAGCGTACAGATGGCTAGTATAAACATCAAGGAGATGTATTGTGTCTTTGTCTTCAAACAAAAGAGCGATGAGTCTGTCGCTAGGGGAATGTTCAATCAGAGTAGGTGATAGGGCCATTGCATCCATCCGGGACGCTGAAAACTTGGAAACGAGTTGGCCGGTTCGTGTGTCCCAGACTCGGACGTAAGAGTCGCCGCGAGACCAGCATGCGAAGAGTCTCCCATCAGGTGAGTACACAGGTAAGCACTCCAGGGGGAACAGGGAAATATGCACTTGATCGTCAAAGTCGACAGGATGGAACTGGGCAGTGTCGTGATTCCATGAATAAAACTTGGCAGACAAAAACCGAAGGATGATGACGACGGTCAAGCCATCGGGTGCTAGAAATGGACGCGAATCTTTTTTCACCCTGATGTCTAAAGAATACATGCATTTGAAACCTGCGGGATCGGCAGGATGCCAAACTTGCAGTAATGCTGAGTCATCATCTGAGGCGCATATAACCAGGCCATTGCGTGTTTGGAAGGCAACCTTCCTAATCCGAATATCTTTTCTCGGCCAGGGGTTGAATGAGAGGCGATTATTCGGGTGCATTATGTCGCATACGGTGATCAGAGATCTAGATAAAAACGCTACCTGATCCTCATCGGGGGAAAATGCAATCTCCATGTCATCGTAGTCTTGCTTGTCAATATCCGTACGCAATACGACTTCCCCAGTAGTTGTATCCAACAATTCAATATGAGATTGTCCTGACCTTGTAGCCACCATGTTTCCAGAATGTGAGAATGCAGTGAATTCTGGCATATCGGCATCAGCTTGAGGGTCGATAGTGTCAGCCTGATTCATCGCCAAATTCTCCAGGTCTAGTTCCCACAACCTCACACTTCCATCTTTACATCCAACTAAAAGCCTGTGGCCATCCCGTGATGGACAAATACTAGATATAAGTGAAGTGGTTGGAGGATTTGTCTCCCAGATCAGTTTTGATCCATTCACGGAGACGTCCCATATTTCCACTGTGTGATCTCGTTTGATAAATAGATAATTAGTGAGGGGTGAATGAATGACACATGTGTCATAAGGAAAATGATGGCTGAAGGATGCCATTTCTTGTGTGTCCAGTCGCCAAAGGTAGATGATATCTCTTCCCCGAGATACGGCCATCAAGGAGTCACTGGTTGGAGAAAAGCGTAGTAATTTCAGACTATCTCCAGGAGGATACCAGAGTCGTTGGGGATCCTTGCCAGCTTCCAGATTCCATAATTCGATGACACTCTCAGACTTCTTTGCTATGGCCAGAAAATGCCCATCAGGAGAAAATTGAGTGCGGGCAACATCATCCACCTCGAACAACTTGTTGCATATCAGAGCATCATTGCTAGCATCCCATGACTTGACCACGATCCCAGTTTGAGCTCCACCGTCATCTTTGGAGTCGCCCCAGTCAATTCTCCGAATGAAATTTTCATCTTCATTTATCCAATGCGCTGACACAATTCTTCCGTCATGGTGAATGAAGACGAAATCCTTGCCCTCGATCTGAAACTGTTCTTCACCTATCACAATGTCCAAGACTACTGCATAAGTGCTGAATTTCAGTAGGATATGTTTTCCATCAGGACTGAAGCAGGCACCACGTATATACCGATTATAAGGCAGCATAAATGGACCTGAAATGCAATGGCCGGTTTCGGAGTCACAGACACACATAATTATACCATTGTATGCTGATATGGAAGCAAAGGTACGTTGATTGGGTGAAAATATGCAGTACACGTCATCCTTGTGGTGCTCTGCAGTGAATATTACCATTGGCCATTGGTCAGGTTGCCCTTCAGTGACCGCAACGATGTTGGGAAACCCCAAACGGAATTTTGTGGCGACAAGAGATTGTTTGGGTGCAAAGGAGAGGGCAGAAACATATATTTGGGGGGCGCATTGAGAGATCGGAATGATGAATGCAGAAATGAGTCGGAGGGCATCACGAATATACAATGCCAGCTCATGATCAGGGCTGAGTGCCTGGCCAGCTAACATTACAGATGTGTTTCAGGAAATAAATATGAGACACACCTTCCATGATAAAGCTCTTCGTAGGATCAAAGTCGCTTCATAAGTCTTACCCAATAGGCTCATCGCCTCCATCCAGAACAACAACTTCTCATGCATCAGGAATTTCACAGCCTCGATCAACGTTTCGTCAGACGGAGTGTGAATGAGGTGATCAGCCCAATATCGACATGAATATGAAACAATAGGAGGAATGGTGGTTTGCGCAGTAGCCTGAATATCCATATTCTTGACGATAGAAGATTCCAAGCTGCACATGTTGAAGTGGAGCTTGGATGACACCAAAGTTCTCAAACATAACACCGCGAGCTGAAGTTCATGATAGACTCGATCCTGAACATCTGAAAGCTCAGGATGTTGTTGTAGAAAAGACGAGGATAAAAGAAAGTCCTCAAAATACTGGTGATGGAAATGAAGGATAGGGCCAGAGTCAATGACAGACACAAGTCCCTTTCGAATAAGCCCCAGCCTGTCTGCATCTGAACCTGGAATCTTGACTTTGGGAAGCATGATGAGCGCATTGTCATCAAGCGGTTCCTTGGCAAAAATCATTGCACCCATAACGGAGACGACTGCCCTGATCTCTTCCTCTTCAAGATCATGTCTGAATGATGCTTTGACAATTGTTGAGTACAGGGAATCCAAGCCTTTCAATCCTTTTTCATCATCCTTTTCGAGCATGGCAAACCGTCCTTTGGGGTCCCACTTGAGGAAATTGGCAACAGTTGTTACCCAGAAAAATCGACCAGCAGCACGAGGAACCAGGAAATTGAGCACCTTTTCAATGAATGCGACTTCCAATCCCATGCTCTCGAGGCGTGACTCGAGGAATATACTGATGTCTTCAGAAGCACTATCTCCTGGTTTGATGTCACTACCAGAGGGGATATTGACATGGATGCAAATAGGCTCTGAGAAGATTTTGGTGATGCAGTCCTCTTGCCGGCTTGTAATGACCAATTTAAACCTCTTCAGGTAATCTACCTTAACCAATCGCTGGAGCGTGCGTAACAGAGCGCTATGATCACTTTGCTCAGAGAAGTTATGCCTGAGACCACCACATTCATCCAATGCATCTATCACAATCACTGGAAGCTCCTTGAGCGGAACATTCTTCAGCATGTATAATGTTGTCTCGATGAATGATTTAAAAAGGCGATCCATGTCTGATGAAATGAGCTTCCTGCTGCCTTGGGTTAAGTGTTCCCGAAGGGAGGGGTACAAGCGGGCAAGATCACAGGCAACAGCACGCCAGAGGGCATTTGTTTTGATCGTCGTAGATTGTGTCCTGTCGAACCGGAAGCATATTACATGTCGATGCTGTTCCCGCAGTCGAATGGCAATGCTAGCTGCCACGGCTGATTTTCCAACACCAGGAAATCCCCTTATCCAAATAACATTGGGACCATCGACATTCCTGATCTCCCTTTCAATCTTGGTCAAAATGGCGGTGCGGGTGCCTTCCATACATGGTTTGCGTAAGGGAAGCCTATTCTCCCCGAGGGCGCTCACTAAATCCTCCAGCTCCTTCTTGTCGGCAGCCGTCTTCGTGTTTTTTGCTATGGTGGCTAATACGAACCACAAATCAGTCAAGTTGGGCGATGAATATCAGGCATGAAGAACAGACCTCGTTCTTCTCGAATTTCTTTCAAAACATCTGGGTCAAAAATTCCTGCATAAGTATCTAGTTTCTTCCGTAATTGAATTGCTTGGTCTTTATGAGGTACAAAGAGGATGTGTTTGGCTGTGACCAACAACTCAGTCATAAATCTATCTCACCCAGCTGAATACCCACCTGGCCAACTTTCAAGCCACTGCATAATAAAGTCCACTACTTTTTCCATCATTCCAGGAAATTCACTGATAGTACGACTCAGTTCGTCTGATCCCAGAATGTCCTTGAGCCTGTTCAGCTGGCCAGCTAGGGTACTCATGCCTTCTGCAAGGTCTTGCATTACCTCATGAGATTCTTGCTGAGCTTCAAAATGCTACAAATTGATCAGTCATATTATTTGCGTCGAAAAAAAAATGTGGCCGACTTTGTATATGACGTCAATGCAATTGACCACTGTTTGAGCTACAGAATTAAGCTGCTTCAAGTCAGATGATACATGCACGTGCCAGGAAATAACTTATTACCCCACTGATGACCTTGCTGAACTCGATAAGCATTCCAGCACCAGCATCTGCACGACCAAGGCGACTCAAAAGTGGTTTGAAGGATTCCAAGCTTTTTGTGGTATCCTTGATTTGTGCATCTAGAGCTCGTAAGTTGCTGTTGTAGGCCTACGATTACATTTGAGGAGGGAAGCTACATAAATAGTCATAAAATGCATACCTCGGCGACAATCCATAACTGTAGTCCTGAAATGGGATTAGCGAACTCGATCTTGAAGTCCGCTGAGGTGCCCTGAGTAAGCAGGAATTGATCGAGGAAAAGATCAACTCACAATTGGTTTCTTGCTGTGCTTGGGAAACCAGATGTTCCCATAAATCGTCGAATTTTACACTGACTTTACATGGCAAATCATCCTGTGAGGTATGCTTGGACCTGAAGATTTTCGGCCATCTGAAATACTTGTGTATTTCAATATTCAAGTTATTCCCTTCCTGCAATCTCCTATACCACATGAATATAGAGGACTGCATGGGCTCAAGCTCCACTTACAATCCCCTCTGTGTGAGCTTCAAATGCTGCTTTATTTTAATAATATCGTCTAGTTTTTGCTCGAGACTTTGAAGGGGACCATCTTCCCTGTCAGAATATTTGACAACGAGGGGTCGTTTCAATTCATTCTTGAGCTCTCCAATGAATTCTGGTAGGAAATGTAATGAGATCACTGATTGACGGAGCAGTTGGGACAATATATTACACTCACCAAGGACTCGGATGACTCGTACCATAGTAGCTTTTTCCATTGTTTTTGGATAGAGTGGATAAGTAGAGATATCGTGAGTGTGCGGCGTATATCAGGAACAGGCACAGAGGCTCCTGCCTCGTGAATGTGAACTTGATATACTGCATCTAGACACATCAACACACGGGGAAGCCACAAGTGTGGGAGCAGCCACAAGGCCGCCTTGTTTCAGCTGACATGATCTCCGGTTACAATTGGTTAACTCTTGGCATCTGTTATAAAAAGCACTGTTGGATCACATCCTTTGAAGGGAGACTCACGCCTTTGGATCAATGATTTCTCTGATATACTGAATTCAGGCTCCTGTCCATGAGCATTATGAAAGGAAAGGAAATGTAAATACTTACACTAGTTTCCATATAAACCGCAAGTGGGAATTTTGTAGCTGCCAAATTGGCGCAGAAAAGAAGGGTAGCAGGTATGATGGCAAAAAATGACAATTCATTTGATACATCAAACCTCACTGGATCATTGTTCCCTTATGACGATTCTGTTGTAGTGTTCTTGTTCCAGGGGAAAAGAAATGGGAAGAGTATGCACGCTTTGTCTCTTAGAACAAGGGCAAGGACAAAGAAGCCTTCCTCCTCCTTTGATAAAATAAGAGCCATCAACAAAGAAATTGTTCACTCATTGCAGCTCAAGAACGATACCAACCGCGATCCAATGACGAAATCCGGCTTTGCCCTCCAACCTCGACAAAAAAGTGGTTCATTTCATAAGATCCATATGTTCTCCGATAATGTCATGATCATGAAAATTCCTTCAAAATCACAAAAGGTCTCCATCATCAAAACCGACTATATCACTTCCTTAAAAAAGGTAAGTATCGTGTTCATGTCAGGTAAAAGCGGGAGAAACAAGTGAGGGAACTGGAAAGGGGGAGACCTACTTTTGAGGATATTCGAGTTTTTTGGACAGGAATGATAAAAGCAGCTATCATTGTCCCAAGAATTGGGGGTAACATGTGATGTCTATTTGGGAAAGTTGTGCACATATTGGCACATCAAATGGGTACCAAATAAATTCGTACCAGGTACATATAGGCAAATTCATAAATGATTTATTTGGCATGATGGTAAGCTTAGATTTTTACAACCGGGCTGTCTTGTTTTGCTCACCCAGGACTGCAAGCATGTGAATACAGGCTGAGTAATATCCACCAGGTATTAAATATTATGTTAAACCTGATTGTACACAACCAGGCTACCTGGTTCTGCACACCTGGGCATGAAAAAATATTTCTCACCTAGTTTTATACAACCAGGCTGCTTGGTTCTGCATACCCAGGCATTAAATATTATTTTTGACCTAGTTCTACACAACCAGGCTGCCTGGTTTTACTCACCCAAGCATCTAATATTCCAACCAGAAAAATATTTTTAATGCCTGGGTGAGCAAAATGATATTTTATGCTTTGGTGAGTAAAACCAGGCAGCCTAGTTGTACAGAACTGGGTGAAAAATAATTCTTCATGCCCAGGTATATAGAACTAGGTAGCCTGGATGAGCAGAACCAAGACAAAAATAATATTTAATGCCCACATGTACAAAACTTTTTAACCTAGTTTTATACAAGCAAGCTGCCTAGTTTTACTCACCTAAGTATATAATATTATTTTTGACCCAGTTCTGCTCACCCAGGATATCTGGTTCTATACACCTACTGATAATTGATCAAGGAACAAATAGCAGTATATGTCATGAGCTGGGATACAGCAGACAAACAACTGATTATAGTGTTAACTGTTGTGGTTATGTCTTTTTGGACATAGTATTAATGCTAAGTTGTAAGGACTCAAGGTTCACCCTAGGTAGATATCCAGGAAGAACTCAATAGAGTTCTCTGTTGAGTTCTTCTAACTTCTTATACAAATGTCTGTCAGTCTATGCATTTGTTGCCTGCAATCACATGACCCTTACTAATAACTATATATATCTTACATAATTCTTCTTATACTATTTATATCTTTCCTGTATTATATTTCCCATTAGATTAATAAACATATAGAAAATAGTTTTTTCTTTAGGAACTGTCTCATAATATATAGTTTTCATTTCACATATTACATAATCTAGTTTTCAATGTTAGTTGACTTTTTGTGCACCTCAGTCTCATTCTGCAATTCTGAGGTGAGAATATTTTATACTATGGACTAGGATTTGTTGCTCAGTATATCTATAGTGTTTATTATCACTCTAGGTAATTCCTAATACATTTATAGTTTTGTTCTATGATTCTGAGTGTTTATTATCACTCTAGGTCCCTGCTACTTGTTATAAAATTAACTTGGTTATATGTTACACTTTTTTTAAAAATTTGTAATGTGCTACTTGATTGTAGTCAGCAGTAAAGTACCTAGTACCCTACAATAATACAGCCTATAATAACAAGAGAAACTTAACAAGAAACACAAAAAAAACCAGAATCACTTACTACTGATTCAAATACAAGAGAAATAAGAGAAAAGAAAAAGCAGAAATAAAAAGCAGTACTCAATGAGCACTTCATATTAAGTAATGTTATAAATACTATAGGATTGTTTGTTAGAAACAGGATAGTATACCCTTTACATTTATTATTCAGATATATTATAGGTATCTTTTTTAAATCAACAATTTGTAATGTAGAGCTTGGTGACAGTCCGTAGTATATGATAGGTTTTTTTTTAGATATATTATAGGTATTTCATTGGTGAATTGAACTGGAATTTTGCATTGAACTTATCCCATTACTAATTGATAACTAAGCAGCACAGACCTGTATGCCTAGTAGAAGCCACATTAAACCTAGACTATTCAGTTGATAGTTATTGTCTGCCATGTGAATATGGATTATTAGATACAGTGAATTTTTTTTTAAATCACTAGGTGTAGTGATGCCACAATATCTTCAAAAGAGTTGGAATCAAATAGTACCCAGTATATGGAGTGATGGCATCATTTTTAGCAAGTATTGATTTTCATCTATGACACCTCTCTTATATCAGCTATAATGACCTTAGAGCTTGTGTCACTGACTTTCTTACCAGCAAGCATCCCTAGCAGTACAGAAGGCAGCATAGGAGGCAATATAGGCAATGGCAGGTTAATTGCTTTTCTATCTCTCTTTATCATATGTCACTCCTTATTATAGCTATTAATTTTCCTGAGCTAAACAACTAAACTTACCCTTTTGATAAAATCACAGTATACACTTTTCTTGCCTTATTGCTCAGTGTATCTGTGGATAAGCTGTTATCACTTCTGAGAGTAGAGAGAATCTGTGCATTTATGGAAGCTATAGTTAGTATGCCAAATTGGTGCAATTTTACTCTGACTAGACTTGGACAATACTCTCACATGCAAGATACATTCAAACCAATTTCTCAAATGATTGTCTCAGTTGTGCTTGTTGAACAGACAACATTTTTATACATAGAGCACTAATAATGGACCATTTGGTAAGTTGAATATGTTAAGGCTCGGAGACTGGAAATAGAATATAGACCACCTATCCCAGGGAAGACCATCTTAGTGCCATTGAAGATAGTGACCAGATCTCCCACAAAGCAGTAAATTGGGTAGATTGAACTTGGATTAGCCAAATAAGAACAAACTAGAGTGCTACTGATTACTTGTCTTCTCAAATGGCCTTGGGATCAAACAGTCACAAACTATAGATAAGAAAATAATATAGTCAATCAGAGTCACAACTGTGACAAAATATGAAATTGCATTAGATACATCCTGATATTGCCATGCAAAGTATTATAGCTGATAATGCCTATTGTCTTCATTACCATGACTATGTATGCCAATCTCATTCATTACTTTTTTGCATATTCAGCTATCTCACATAGGACAATATGATGGCATATCAAAATGGACAAGTAAAATGTTTCTATAACAATGGCAATTATTACATCAGGTAAATTATTCTTCTAACTTATTTGATACTATCTATCACAAATGGCCACTTACTGATTTGTGATTGGTTGATTTGATAATCAAAGGGCTCAAAAAAGTAAAGTTAGACAAGCAGCAAAAGATATTGTTAAGTCTAAGGTTTATCCTCAGACATACAGTCCTTAAATACATGATTGTGGTGGTCTATGCACCAGGACAGCCTACCATATGATCACTATCTATTGTTCTATATATAGGAGTGCTATTGTTCTTGAAATAGAGATAACATAACTGTCTTAGGGTAGTCCTTTGTTCTATTCAAAGACAGATGATAATCTATAGATAAAGATCAGTGTCATATACAAACATTGAGGACCTTGTATCTCCATGGGATCTTATTGCCTTAGGGTCTATTTATAGCTGAAAGAAGCACATTGAAGAGAGCTTCATGATGGTCATTGAAGCAAATGATTATGTCAAGTGGTTCCTAAAATATCAGTAATTTAGTGTCTGGTGACTTAGTAATCACTGACTGATCTGCTGATAACTTGGTGAATACTGATTGCCTTGAGACATTTTTGGTACCATTTGAAAGATCTTTTTAAGGGCTTTTGGTGATCATTTAGATTGTCAAAATCAGTCAAGTATTCCTGTAGTTATAGTCTGAATGAAGTTTGTGACACTTGTATATTCTCCAGATTTTCCCTTGGTTTCCAAGTGTCTTCTTCTGCCATATAACCTCTCTATCATACCAGATATCTATCTCTTTCTCTAAACTTCCTCTTATCTAATATTTTCTCTGCCTTGTATTTCTCTTCTCTGTAAGGGAACCCTACCAATGCTACCTCTTATTATAAGTCGCCTTAGCAACCAAAGATATTACCAACATTCCAATAACTTATCAGCAATATCAGGTCATTAAATGGCCTTGGTCTATAAATAGCATGGGAAGGTTATGTAAGACATAGTCAGGTGATTGTAGAACATTCTGGAAGGTCATGTGACCATGGGAGCATTAGTGCACAGACCATGTAAAATATATATAAGTAATAGTGAAATAACATAGGGAACTCTATTGAGTTTTTCTCTTTCAATCCTCATCAATTGGGTAGAGACTCATTCTAAGTCCATCCTAACATCCCTGAAATACCAGACTTATAGTATTATGAGCCATCTTGGCCATAATAACTTTTTATTTCTTTAATCCTTTATCTTTTACTTTACTTTTCTTTTAATTAGATAATAGGGGAGTCACATGATATGTTACATTTATCACAATCCATCACATCCTGTAACAAATTGGTTATAAGATCAGTCATATCACATAGGTTACATGTCAAGAAATATTCTAGTAGATTCTATTAGATCATTGGTAGGTTAGGGTTAGTAGCACAGCCATGTATAAAAGGTATAAGTAGTAGTTCAAATCTAAGGAGAACTCTGTCAAGCTCTCTTTGTTTATCCTGAATAAAAGACAACCCAGTCCTAGGGTTAGCTCAATCCAATGGTCACATTATACATAGCCCAGAGTGATCCTGTACTTAATTAAATATTACTATGTAATATTTAATTTCCCTTAGCTTGACTTAAAGACTCTTGACCCTGACTAACAAGACTGTAGGATCAGGGATATCTTAGTAGTAAGAGTATATATAGTGTAGGAGTACACCCCAGAAGCATTATCCTAAACTCTAAGAATTCTCCTGGAGGTGAGTTGTAACTTATTTAGAAGTATAATATTACTAAGGATTCTTTTAGAGTCTACTCTGCTCTGGTTGTCCTTATAGCAGATTAGGATCTCCTAAACAAAGCCTTAAAAGAACGTAGTAGACAGCTTCTCTCTAGATATTCTCCACTACCCTCAATCAACCCTCTGGAACACTCCACTCCAGGCAAATATTGCATGCAGATACCCTCCAGACCATCGCTGATGCTCTGGCCTATCTATAGCACTATTTGTATGAAGTTACTGAGCAACAGAACAGCTTAAAAACAAACATCAATAACACCCTCACTGTCTTAACTGCCTAGCTGCAACAACTTACACAGCTAGTTTCCAACACTCAACTCTCTCCTCTAGCAACAGCTTCCTCTCTACTGCCCACACCAACAACTCCTATTCTGGCAGCCTCTTACTCATGTACACATCCCAAACTCTTATCTTCTCTAGACTTTCATGGAGACTAGAGTACCAGCCAAGCCTTTTTCAACTCCTATGCCCTCTACATTTGCCTGGCCCTAGAGCAGTTCACCTGTGAAGAGAAAAAGGTACTCTAGGCCCTTACATTCTTCAAGAGAGGTTAGACTACCAAGTGGTCTAAGAACCTCTTCAGATAGGAAGTAGACACCAGTATTTTTTCCCTTTTAACCTGGGATAACTTCAACCAACAATTCTGGACCCAGTTTTTCCTAGTCAATGTAGAAGCAGATGCTATCAACTTCTTGGGGGGATTGTACTACCACCAAGGGAGTTGAACAGTGGATAATTACCTAGACAGCTTCTAGACCTTAGTCTCCAATACTGGATATATGAACCCCCAAACCTTAGTGGTAAAATTCAGACATAGACTCAGGGTAAATATCCAGAGCTAGATTACCACTATACCCTACAGAAGATCTGCTAACACAGATCTAGAGGCCTGGTATTGAGTAGCTTGAAGAATTGACCAAGCCTAGCTGGCCAATGAGGTCTTTTAGTCTTTACAATGCTTGGTACTGCCCCTCCCTTCTAGAGTTTCTGTCCCTTGTCTGGTCCCACTTACTATGGTTTGAACCTCTTTAGTTCTCCCCATGCCTGTTTCCCCTAGACCTCCACCTTTGCCTCCACCCCAATCTCTTAGAGTCCCTATGGATGTCAATGAAGTATGAAAGATCAGACTATTCTCTCTGTGTAACTACTACTGCTGTAGAGAAAATGGCCATTTTATAAAAGACTGTCCATATCACCTTGATGTATAACAGCTCATGGTGGAGTAGAAGGAAGAGTTGATTGAAAATCTAATGGCTTTCAAGGATATAGTTGTAGCAGAAAAATCAGAGTGTCACAAACTTCATTTGATAAAAGTGCTGCTTTGACCTCCTTTAGGATTATCTCATCACTTATTGGCATCTCATGAGTAGTCTCTAGTGCATTGATAGCAAAGAACTCAGGTTTTAGCAACACCTGGTTCATATTGTCAAGGTCTGTCCCCATCTCATAGTCTGCTTGTCTGGACAAGGGACCTTCCACCTGCATTGTCTTTTCTAGTTTATGATAGAGTACAAAGTCAAAATAAGTCATAAAAAGTACCTATCTTGCTTGCCTCCTGGTTAGCTTTTGAGCTGTCCTGAAAAATGTAAGGTTTTGATGATCTAACCAGATCTTAACTTTATATAGATGTCCCTCCAAATGGTGTCTGTATTCCTCTAGTCTCCAAATTACTGCAAGTAGTTCTTTGTCATAGATTTTGTAGTTCCTTTCATAGATATCTAATAACTTGGAGAAGAAAGCTACTGGATGCCACAGGTTAGTTTGCATGTCCTTTTGTGATAAGACAGCTCCTGTTGCAAAGTTACTAGCATCGGTGGATAACTTAAAGGGATCTTTGTCATTTGGTATTCTCAGAACTGGAGCTGTAGTAAAGGCCTTTTTTAGTATCTCAAAAGCATTCTGTTGCTCTTTGTTCTAAGTCCAGATACTATTCTTCTTGGTTAAGTTAGAGAATGGCTTTGATATCTTGGCAAAGTTCTCAATGAACCTATAATAGAAATTTATAAAGCCTAAGAATACTTGTACTTGCTTGACTTTTGTTGGTATTGGCTACTCTAGAACTCCTGAAAGTTTTTCCTCATCCATCTGTACTTTATTCTCCAAAATAATTATACCCAAATACTTGATACTACTTTGCTCAAAGAAATACTTTTCTGCTTTAGCATAGAGGTCATTAAATTGAAGCCTTTTTAGCACTTCCTTGACCAATTGTCTGTGTTCTTTCAAACATGTCCCAAATATTAGAATATCATCTAAATACACTATTACTAGTCATATGTGAATCAAGTCTCCCAATATATCATTCATCATACTTTGGAAGGTTGCTGGTACATTGGAAAAACCAAAATACATGACAGTTGCCTCAAAAAGGCCTTGTAATAAATGCTGTCTTCCATTTATCTTCTTCTTTGATGCAAACATTGTTGTATCCCTACCTCAAGTCAATTTTGGTAAATATTGAGGCTTTGCTGAGTGATTCAATCAAGTTGGCTATTCTAGAGATTGGATAGTAATTTTTGATGGTAATTCTATTGAGGGCTCTATAGTCCATAACAGATTGTAAGCTTCCATCGTGCTTCTTTACAAAGAAGAATAGAGCTGCTATTGGACTAGTAGATAGTCAGATATATCCCTTTCTGAGTTCCTCATTGATCTATATGTCAAGAGAGTTTCTTTCCACTAGAGAGAG
>Ga0153952_1000118_pt1 | contig 21825 bp, 19 predicted proteins | sample TSNJ036MetaG_FD_104746 | JGI IMG/M metagenome (GOLD analysis project Ga0153952, IMG submission 104746) | Attine ant fungus gardens microbial communities from New Jersey, USA - TSNJ036 MetaG | ecosystem: Host-associated > Fungi > Mycelium > Unclassified | place: USA: New Jersey, Wharton State... | reverse complement strand
TGTTCTTGGGTTTATGTCACTTGGATGTGTAAAGATTATAAGATCAATCAACTTTTATTCTGAAGGATACTTTAAGGATAAATGTTTACTGGATGCTTTAGAAGAATTGGATTATTCTGAAAAATAAGCATCGAGCAAAATACTGCTCTAAGTAAATGGTGGGTGTGAATAATCTGAAGTTTAAAAAGTAAATTTACCCATTTGTTACCCAGAAATATATTGCTTTTTCCAAATAATATATTTGTTGGTAGTGAATATGCAAAAAGGAAAATTAAGTCTGTGGAAGAAAACATAAGACGAATTGCTGAAGAAATGAATGAGTTATCTAAAGTAGCAGTAGTCCAATACAGAAGCATAGTCGATGACATATTAAATAAAGAATTTACGGATAAGCGGGAAAATGCACGAGTTATGGATGGGATGTTGGATTTTTGTCAGTTTGATGATATGTTGTTGTTTAAACGACTGTGCAGGGAACTGTATCCTCATCATCCACAATTGGTACAGGATTACATTTCATATTATCGGGAAATGTGGGATAATGAGTATGCCACCGATGGTGGCAGAATTAAGCTGGTCAAAGATTTATTTAATTTTGGAAAAATGTAAAGACAGTCAGGAACGGAAATTCTATTTCAGAATGACACATAAATGGTTGGTCAAGGATGTTCTGATACATAACATTACCATAAAAACTTTTAGAAGTATCTTTTGAATCTGACAAATGTATGCATTAAAAAGTGCAATGGTTCCGATGGGTGTGGCAGCCAATAAAAAAAGTAACGAATTACCAGAGGAAATGAAGCAGTTATTCCCTGAGCCAGAAGAATCGCTCGAAAGTTAGAAGAACTTGAAGGGTGAATTTCAAATAAAACCACTTTAGCAAAACAGAAATTAAAGAAAATTGAAAATTAATGTAGGGGGAGCAAATATTGATTTATTTTACAAGTGACCTGCATCTGGGACACCGTGGTATTATTACAATGCAGAACCGTCCTTTTCAAACAGTAGAAGAAATGAATCGTATATTACTTCAGAATTTCAATGCCTGTGTAGGCAAAAGTGATATTGTTTATATTCTGGGAGATATCTGCCATCATATGCCAATAGAGGCAGCTAATAATACAATATCATCTTTACATGGGAAAAAGTATCTTATCAACGGCAATCACGATAAGAAATATGAAGAAAAATTGTTCGAAGAAATCTGTGATTTCAAAGTAGTTTCATTAAATGGGGAAACGGTTGTATTAATGCATTATCCCATGATGTCATGGCCAAAAAACAGACGGGGTAGTATCCATTTACATGGACATATACACGCGAATCAAGATTATAATTGGGTAAACAGAGAGCAGGGCATCAAAAGATATGATGTTGGTGTAGATGCTAATACCTTTATGCCGATTTCAATCAAACAAATCTTACAATTTTATTCTGTGGATATTTAAAAGGATAACAGATAAGAGTAGGCTTTTATTTGATTTTTTATAAGAATGTCTGCAAATAGTTCAATTGTAAATAAAACAGGCAGCTTCCCGTTGTTAATATTATTAAATTATTAGTGTAAGAAAACTGCAAAAGCAGTTATAATCAATATAGGAATAAGTTGTTGACAATAATACAACAACCATATTATGAGAAAGTGTCAGAGGTGCTTTTTATGGCAGAGAGTCAAAACACTCGTATCGAAGATGAGGCAATGTATATCAATAATTGCTGCATCCTGCCCAATAATTAGACAACAGAAACGCTGATGCATCGGCACAAATCCAGACCATATAATCCGGATATCGCAAATAAATTTTTTTCGTGCAGGTTATGTAGAAACCTGGGGACGTGGTATTCAGAAAATTTGTGATGCCTGTAAGCAGTATGGAACACCAAAACCTGAATATGAAGTGCTTGGTGATGATATAACAGTGAAGTTTACTGCACTTAAAACTGCTAAAATATCAAACCGCCAAAGTGGCGGTTTAAGTGGCGGTTTAGATGACGGTTTGGCAAATGAAATTCTTAAAATGTTACGTAATAAATCTCATATCACGCAGAAGGATTTATCTGCTGAAATGGATATTCCATTAAGGACGTTACAGCGTATTATGAAAAAATTAATGGAAGAAGGAATAGTTGAACGAAAAGGTGGGAAGCGCTTTGGATATTGGATGATAGTGAGCAAGTAGATTCCTTCGTTGCGTCTTTGGGTAGCACTGGTAAACGGTGTATTCCATAACTGCCCCACGGTCCTTCATCAGTCAAAACCGTCTAATGGTATAACCGGAATTATTGAGAACAAGGGATTTTTAAGTTAGCATAAAGGCATTGAAATACAAGCATCTTTGTGCTAATCTTAAATATGATGAGTAATTCTCATGAAATAATAAGGGCAATTACTTGACAAGAGGGTCTTTAACTATCAAGATTTATCAAAAATGACTGAAGATAACCGAAATACTATATCTGGTAGCAACTTAATTAATTTGAGCGATAATAGATATGAAGGTGGGTTGATTTTTTATAGCAGAAAAGACGCTGTCCGTGAAGCGGCATATAATGCATTGATTCATTCTAACTGGGCAGACAGTATTCCGATTCAGGTCCAAATTGAGGATGACGCCATGTATATCAACGACGGTATGTCAAAAAAGAGTATAGTAGAAATAGATTCATTATTTATGCATTATAGTAATAATGGGAAACCCGCCCTGTCCGCATGAGACGAATAATTAATCCAAGAATATGAAGTTCACATTTGTTTTTGCTTTAATAAAACAGGAAATAAGGGGTGTTTGAAAATCTCTAATCTAATGCTTTCCTACAATAAAGAAATAGAGGGTATTATTTATGAGTAAAATTTCTGAAGTAACCAGGCGAGACGTGCTTGATATAATACGTAACGGGTTCATTTCTCAAGAAAAAGCGCAACGTAACACTGCTGATTTCATCGTGATGTGAGTCCGAGGAATGTCCTCATAAAAATATATGATGATGTGATTGTGGTTAAGGTTTCTGACTTTGGCCTTGTGAAAATAACAGACAGCGAATTAACATTTGAGCAGTCAGAACTAAAGGGCAGTCTCAACGCCCCATCACTCAAGGTGTCTGGATTCGGGAATTATGAACTTACTCTTGTTTGTGTATATTCTTACTGGAAAGTTAAATTGAGCTAAAATTAAAGCTGTTCCCGTTCGAGCATTTATGGAAAAAGGGGCAGATGCCGTTAAAACAAAAAGATATCAAAGCCTTGATGATCTTGGACAAGCAGTAAGCAAATGCATTGATGATATGTCACGCTGATTGCGTTGGCAATTAATAGATACTGATTTTCGCATTTCCCATCATTGGTGTTTGAAACTGATAGTAATAATCGTTAGAACAAGCTGATAATCCTCGCGTATAGCAAATCAATAGGAGATTTTTATGAGAGATACTGGGCATATTACTCTTTGGAATGTTGAATGTATTTTTGTTGAAGAAAGCGATGGTATTTCCATCATTCCAAAAGATAAAGACAAGATCAAAGACTTCCGGACACATTTTGACGATCAGAATTTTATTCTCAACTATTGTGGAAATATTGGTCATAAGTGTACCGCATTCATCGAGCGAATACGGTTTGAACTGCACAATGTCATTAAACTGTTTCCGAAATACATAATTAAGGGTTGTCATGATGATTCGTTTGATGGATTTGAGATGATGGGTGAAGCTCTTGATGATTTCTTCAGCCCTTCTCGCTATTTCTATGATCGCTTGGAAGCAAGAGTCGAAACGAACGTGGACTTTATCTATCATAATGAAGCTGCTGAAGAGTGGGTTATTATTTTTGAGGATAAGCCTATTACAATTACCTTGTCTTATGGCGATATTTTAAGTAGGGGTGTAGCAAGTGACTTAATGCTACATCCAAAACTTAAAATCAGTTTTGCCAAGACAACAGATGTACAGTACATATATCGTATGTATTCAATGATTGTAAGGTTCTTGCAGATAATTCGCTATGACACAAAATGCGGGAAGCTTCGAGTCGATCTGTTTAGCAAAGATAATGAGAAAATGTCCTATAATGGTTGTATACATGATTTCTGTGCAAATCAAGCTCAACATCTCACAGGATATCATGATGTGGAATACGGAAACTTCAAACCCTATATACAACGATTCCTGCAGTTTGCTGCAGATAATCAAAATTACTCTTTTCATCATTACCCTGAGGATGGTATCAGATTTTTTGGAAGAGATTACTCCCCAATTGACTACATGAATATCTTTGCAGCCTTTGAATCAGAGTGTCATGCTAAAAAAGATTTATATGAAAATGCAGATGCAACTAGAGTTCAAGCAGTTAAAGATGCCTTGATTAGCCAAGTCGATGAATATCCGAGAGAAGGATTAATACGAGAAGAAACAGACTTTTTGAATAATGCAAAAGACCGCATATCACAATTAGGAACACAGTTTGGGCAAAAGAGAAAGATTGTAAATGTATATAAGATTCTGCATAACGCCTTGGATAGTTCAATAGAGCACATTTTTTACCAGCCGGTATATAGATTAAAAGGTCCGTTACAGGAGAGCGCTCTTAATAAAATTGCAGGGTTTTTAACAGATCAAAGAGGTGTAGTTGCCCATGGCAGCTTTTCAGGCACTTTTTCTGATGTAGATGCACAAAAGATTCGCTTCTTGGAAATCCTTACGTACTCTCAATTACTTAAACGTGTTGGACTGGAAGATGCAGATATCGAGCGTGTAATTGGGACATTGTTTGGGTGCAATTTTGTGCTGTTTCAGGAAAAGTATCACTGATAGAGACGACAAATTTTTATACACTATCAGAAAATGTAGGAGGGTAAATAATGGTTGTCATTGATAAAGAACTTTGTACCGGATGCGGAAACTGTGTAGCGGATTGTATTTCTGCGAAATTATCTGTGAAGGATGGAAAGGCTGTTTATAGCGGGGAGTGCCTGTATTGTGGGCACTGTGTCGCCATTTGTCCGGCGGGGGCAGTGTCTATCCCTGAGTATGATATGGAGGACGTGGAGGATGGCCAATTCGACATAATCCAGGTGCGTGACCTTCTAACAGTGGTCAAATCCCGTCGAAGTATCCGCCGTTATCAAGACAAGCGGATTGAGCGTGAGAAACTTGAAAACATTGTACAGGTCGGGCGCTATACAGCTACGGGAGCCAACAGGCAGGCGTGCCGTTTTATTCTGGTGCAGGACGAGCTTGAAAAGCTGAAAGTGCTGATTTGGGATCGTGTTGAGAAGGCCGTGCACAGCGGTGTACAAGAGGCGGCACCGCTAAAGATGCTGGTGGATATGCGGGCTGATAAAGGTATCGATTATTTGTTCAGAAACGCACCCGCCGTGCTGTACATAGCCGCTGAAAGCCCGTGGGATGCCGGTATGGCGTCGCAGAACATGGAGCTTGCGGCAGTATCGCAAGGGCTGGGTTTTCTTTATAACGGATTTTTGCTTCGCTCTACTGAACTGTGTGATGAGGCTAAAATGCTTCTGAAGGTAGAGGGTAAGCCATTAGAGGCATGTATGCTGTTGGGTTACCCGGATGTAGTGTATCAACGAACCTCACCCCGCAAAAAGGCGGATGCGGTATGGCTCTGATAACGGTAATCATTCTCTTGTATAAACTATACTTGTATGTGCAGTTCTTGTAATGTAGCTGGTAAAGCGGTTGTTTAAATACGGAAACTGGAAGGGGGATTGAATCTCGAATTGTCACAACAAATATGAGTTGCCCATTATGTTTATATTGGAAAAGTGAGAAATGCAAATATGTAATATAGCAACTTGACATTCATTGACTAAAATTTTGCGATACAAAAATGCATATATTCGACATTTTCACATCGCAAACCAAGTCAATGTAAAGTCAAGTTGCTATAGCTATATTTAATAATATAATAGTTTGACTTTAAAAAGCTTTCTGGAATGAGTTCCAGTACAATTGCCAAGATGGCCAATGGTGAATCAGTAACATTGACAGTAATTGAGCATATGTGTGACAAGCTCGAATGTATCATTCAATATGTATTGGAGCGTGTAAGAATAAATAGTGAAAAGCTACCAGAAGAAAAGGAGCACTAGAAATGGCTGAAAAGCAGATAATTGATGTGATGTGGGATGATGCCCCGATAGATGTAACAGCAGAGGTAAACTTTATATGGTCCATTGCAAATAAGCTGCGTGGACCTTATCAGAGCGATAAGTACAAGGATGTAATCATTCCGATGGTTATTATTCGTCGCTTTGAGTGCGCATTGGCACAGACGAAGACGGCGGTAGTAGAGCAATTCAATAAGAACCCGGCATATCCTGCAAAAGCCATGTTTCGTATCTCTGGGTATCAGTTTTATAATACAAGTGATTATGACCTTGCAGAGCTTGTGAACGATTCTGAACATTTGGCTGCTAATTTTAAGAATTATATTCAGGGATTTTCAGCAAATATTCAAGACATTATCAAGAGCTTAGATTTCGATAAGCAGATTGATAAAATGGATAAGAATAACCGCCTGCTTAGTGTTGTAAAGGCATTTTCTGAGATTGATTTGGATCCTAAGACCATAGACAACGTGAAGATGGGATACATATTTGAAGAGCTGATCAGGAAATTCTCTGAAAATACCGAGGCCGGCGACCATTATACAGGAAGAGATATTATTAAGACAATGGTAAACATTTTGCTTGCGGAAGGCTGTGATGATATCTTTGACGATGGCAAGGTCATCACTATATTAGATCAGGCGTGTGGAACGGGTGGCATGCTTTCCACAAGCTACAATTTTATTAAGCGATATAATCCAACTGCGGATGTCCGGCTGTTTGGGCAGGAGATAAATCCGGAGTCTTATGCGATATGCTTGGCAGAAATGCTGATTAAAGGACAAAATGCTGAAAATATCCGTATGCAGGATACAATGAAAGCAGATTGCTTCAAGGACACTAAAATGCGTTTTGTGATTGAAAATCCTCCTTTTGGTACTGCATGGGGCGGAAAAGATGCAGGTGAAGGTGTAGAACAGGCTGTGAAAGACGAATACATCAAGGGATTCAATGGCAGGTTTGGCGTAGGTTTACCCGGTTCTGGGGATATGCAGCTTTTGTTCGTTCAGTCAGCTATTGATAAGATGGATAATAATTATGGCAGGGCGGCGATTATCGAAAATGGCAGCCCACTGTTTGCGGGTGGCACTTCATCAGGAGAGAGCCAGATCAGAAGACATTTGCTTGAAAATGATTTGATAGAAGCAATCATTGCACTTCCGACAGACTTATTTTATAATACAGGAATTGCAACCTACATATGGGTATTATCTAAAAATAAACGTGAAGAACGTAAGGGAAAGGTACAGCTTATTGATGCCAGCAGCATTTATCATAAGCTCCGTAAGGCTCTGGGAAATAAAAAGAATGAAATCACTCCCGGGGATAGGTCTGCCATTACTAAGCTGTATGCAGATTTTATACCAAATGAGCTTTGTAAAATTTATAAAAATGAAGAATTCATTTACCGCGAATATACAGTGATGCAGCCATTGCAGAGAAGTTATGCCGTTACGGAAGAGCGCATCCGGCAGATGCTTTCAAAAGGAGCGTTAAGTACGCTGTATGATGAGGCAAAGGTTAATGAGTTGGAAAATGTGGAAGAGTTAAGTGGTAAGGATGTTAAGAAGTTGGAGAGTTATCGGAGTAATAAATCGGTTTATGATGGCATTCTGGATATACTAAATAAAATCGTGTCAGATACTGTATATCTGTCACCCGAAGCATTTATGCCGATTCTTACTAAAGCACTTGCAGATGTAACCACAGACAAGAAGCTGTTAGATAAAATAGCAGATGGCTTATCAGTTATGGATAAAAGTGCGGTAATACAAAAAGATAAAAAGGGAAATGTGCTATATGATAAGGAAACAAAGGATACGGAAATTGTGAAATTTGAGGAGGATATTGATGCGTATATGGCAAGAGAAGTACTTCCTCATGTACCGGATGCAGTTGATTTTTTTGAGGAAAGGGTAGAGGCAAAGAATCAGGTCATTAAGACCGGGGCAGAAATTCCGTTTACAAGATACTTTTATAAATATCAGCAGCCGACTCCAAGTGAAGTGCTGGAAGAAAGGTTTTTGGAATTGGAAAAATCCGTGAGTGAGCGAATTGCGAAGTTATTTGGAGCATTATGAAGGTTTTTGAAATAAAGGTAATATTTTATAGATACATTATTGAAGCTCAAAAAACAAGTATATCATGCAGTGGATAGCATCAGATGGAATTGATTTGTATCTGAAAAGGAACAATGTGGTGAATTTGAGGCATAGAAGATCATCCACTATCTGCAACAGCAGATGAACGATAAAAAAATTATGATACTACATAATGTGTAGATAGTTCTATAGCAGAAGATACAAAAAGAAAGTGGTGGATATATGCGTGAAACCAAGGAAAGCGGAATAGAATGGATTGGTGAAATACCCAATGGGTGGAAGATAAATTGCATAAAACATAATTACTATATCTTAGCTGGTTCAACACCTAAAAGTGAGAGGGAAGAGTATTGGGATGGTAATATATTGTGGATAACACCAGCCGACTACAAAACTCGTGACAAATATGTAGAAGCCGGGCGAAGGAACATTTCAGATAAAGGATATATGTCTTGTGGTACAACGATGATTCCAGTCGGCAGCATTATATTTTCGAAACGAGCACCTATAGGTACGGTTGCAATCAATAAAGTTGAGCTATGCACAAACCAAGGCTGTTTAGCATGTGTTGCGAAGAGTGATAGGGTCAATAATGAGTATTTCTATTATGCAATAAGTGTTGCTACAGAGCAATTTGAGTTACTCAGTTCAGGGACGACATTTAAGGAAATATCAGCAAATGGTTTTTCAAACGTGAAATTACCATTACCTAGTTTTGAGACACAAGTGACAATAGTTAATTTTTTGAATCGCAAATGCTCCGAAATAGACGACCTTATGTTTAACATACAGACACAGGTTGATAGTTTGGGAGAATACAAGGGTTCTGTGATTAATGAAGCGGTGACAATGGGCTTAAACCCTAATGTGGAAGTGATAGATAGTGGAATTGAATGGTGTCCTGCGATTCCGAATCATTGGTCTGTAATAAATCCCAAAGCTCTATTTTCATTAAGAAATCAGAGAGCAATACAGGGAGAACGACAGCTAACAGCAAGTCAGAAACTAGGAATTGTATATCAAGATGAATTTATGGAAGCTGAGGGACAGAAAGTTGTAACAGTTGAAAAGGATTTCAGTATACTAAAGCATGTTGAACCTAACGATTTTGTTATTAGCATGAGGAGCTTTCAAGGAGGACTGGAATATAGTGAGCTAAGTGGGAGCATAAGTTCTGCCTATGTAATGCTGATACCGAATAATGAAAAGGTATTTCCACCATTTTGGCGATGGTTTTTTAAGTCTAACAAATATATCAATGCCCTGCAGAGTACAACTAATCTTGTGCGAGATGGTCAAGCAATGAGATATTCTAATTTTATTAAGGTGCCTTTGTTTTTGATTCCCAAAGAAGAGCAAGTGAAGATTGCTGATTACTTGGATAAGAAGTGCAAGGGGATTCATGAGATTATAAAAATAAAGAAAATGCTGATCTCTACCCTTGAAGAATACAAAAAGTCCCTCATCTACGAATACGTAACAGGAAAGAAAGAGGTACCAAATGAATAGCATTCTATCCGAAAAGGAATACCAAAAGTACATATTAGAGCTATTGGAACAGGAAAATGGTTACATAATCCGAAGTGCAAAGAAATACAACCGCTTCTTTGCAATGGATCGTGAGATGCTTTTTCAGTTCCTGAATGATACACAACCAGAGGAGATGAACACATTACGCAAGGTATATAAAAATGATCTTGAGGAAACCTTAGTAAATTACATAAACTCTGAAATGACAAAGAAGGGCAGCAGTATCATTAGTGTATTAAAGCATGGCATTGAGATTTCTAATCAGAAACTGGAGCTTATGTATACCAAACCAGCTACCACCTTTAATAAAGACCTGATGGGCAAGTACCATAAGAATATCTTCTCTGCAATGGAAGAGGTATGGGCAAGTGACAAGGAAAGAATTGATCTGGTCGTTTTCTTAAATGGGATAGCAATTCTGTCCTTTGAACTAAAATGCAATGCAGCAGGTCAATCCTATGAAGATGCAATCTGTCAATACCGGATGGAAAGAAATCCGAAGACAAGGCTGTTCCGATTTAAATCAGGATGTATTGTGAATTTCGCAATGGATTTAGAACAGGTATTTATGACCACAAGACTTACTGGAGACAGTACATTTTTCCTGCCATTTAATATGGGAAACGGGGAAGGCGTAAATGCTGGAGCCGGGAATCCGTTGTATGAGGATAAATATAGCGTGTCCTATATGTGGGAAGACATTCTGACGAAAGATACTTTACTTGATTTGCTGGGAAGGTTTATTTTTCTGGAGGTAAAAGAGAAAGAAGATGAAGCAACCGGCAAGAAGAAAGTAAAGGAAACCTTGATTTTCCCGAGATATCATCAGCTTGACGTAATTCGTAAAGTAATGAATGATGTGCTTATTAATAGAACGTCACAGAATTATCTGATACAGCATAGTGCAGGTTCCGGGAAAACCAATTCGATTGCATGGCTTGCATACAGGCTTTCTTCCCTGCATGATGCAGATAACAGGATTATCTATGACAATGTAATTATCATTACAGACCGTGTGGTGGTGGATAGGCAGCTGCAGGCGGCTATTATGGGGATGGAGCATAAAGCAGGGCTGATCAGGGTAATGGATGAAAAGTGTAATTCGGCAGATCTGGTAATTGCATTAAATGGAAATACCAAAATCATTGCTACCACTATTCAGAAATTTCCATACATAGTAGATAATGTGGCTGGATTGAAGGAAAAACATTTTGCCGTCATTATTGATGAAGCACATTCTTCTACATCAGGAAAGGATATGGCTGCGGTTACAAAGTCGTTAGGAGCAGGTGAAAATCCCATCACAAGTGATGGTGCGGAATACTACGATACAGAAGAAATGATTGTGGACGAAATCATCAGGCATGGTAAACAGAGCAATGTGTCTATGTTTGCCTTTACCGCAACACCGAAGCCTACGACATTGCAGCTATTTGGCAGGATAAACAGAAAAGGGCAGAGAGAGGCATTTCATATCTATTCTATGAAACAGGCAATAGAGGAAGAATTCATTCTTGATGTATTGCAGAATTTTACCAGATATGAGACCTATTATCAAATCAATAAGGAGATTGAGGACGATCCCAAATGCAAGACGGCAGATGCAAAAAGGCAGATTGCAAGATTTGTGACTTTGCACGAGGTAAATATTGGACAACGGGTGGAGGTAATCATTGAACATTTTAGGACAGCCGTTATGCAGGAATTGAATGGGACTGCTAAGGCAATGGTTGTAACAAGTTCCAGAGAAGAGGCGGTTAAGTATCGTCAGGCATTTGATAATTATGTGGGGAAGAAAGGCTATTCAGATATCCGGGCATTGGTGGCATTTTCTGGAAAAGTGACTATCCGGGAGGATGGAAAAGAGGATTCCTATACGGAAAGTTCCATGAATAGATTTTCTGAGGACAAGCTGGCTAAAGAGTTTGATAAGGACGACTATCAAGTACTTCTGGTGGCGAATAAATATCAGACTGGATTTGACCAGCCTAAACTGTGCGCAATGTATGTCCTGAAAAAACTGAAGAAGGTATCTGCGGTACAGACATTATCAAGATTGAACAGAATCTGTCCCCCATACGATAAGAAAACATTTATACTTGACTTCGTAAACTCTTATGAGGATATAAAGGAGGCTTTTGCACCATACTACACCACAACACTTTTGGCGAATTCGGTTACGCCTACTTCGGTATACGATTTGGAAACGAGAATTGATGCATATGTGGTCATTGATCCATTTGATGTGGATGCCATGAATGATTTGTTCTATAAACAAGACAAGAATGGCAGAGACAAGCAGAAAATGACGTTCTACTTCAAAAGAGCGAAAAAGATGATAGAACAGTATAGTGATGAAGAGCAGAGAAACATTGTGTCACTCCTGCGAAACTTCGTGAGGTTCTATGAGTTCCTGCTGCAGGTGTCATGCTTTGAAGATGTGGAACTTCATAAAAAGTATAATTTTATTAACTGCCTGCTGTCATATATTAATATTAAGCATCCGGGTGGCGGATATAATCTTGACGGAAAGATTAAAGCTACGAATTTTTTACAGAAGAAAGGTGAGGAGCATAAGTCCTCAAATCTTGTGTCAAATCCTTTTGTAAAGCTGCCAACAGCAGATAAATTTGTGCTGAGTGAGGATAAAGAGGCAAGGCTATCTCAGATTATTGCTGAAATCAATAGTAGGACAGGAAGGAGTTATGATACTGATTTTACGATAAAAGCGATGCTGCAGCTTAAAGATATCATGATGAAGTCAGGGAAGCTTAAGACCAGTGCGAAGAATAACACGGTGAAGGATTTTGAGTTTTCTTATTTTGATAACATTGATGATGCATTGATTGAAGGTTTGGAGCAGAATCAGGACTTTTTCACTTTGCTTTTATCCAATGAGGAAATCAAAAAAGAGGTACTTGGCATTTTTACAGATGAGATATATATGAGCTTGAGAGATGCTAATGATTCAGAGGGCGGTGCGGTGTATGGATTTGAGCAGGAAGAATCGCAGAAGGTGGCAGATAGTGAAGTATCATTCGGGAAGAATTAAGAAATTTGCTGTACAGAGGAAGTTAGAGAGAGCTGCTGCTACTGTGCCTGATAATATGAATACAATAACAGCATGGACTGAATACTTCGAAAAAGAATTTTAACATATGACGATGCTGAAATAGGTATACCCATCAATGCACGAGACGGGAATCGAACCCGCGCCCCCCTCCTTGGCAAGGAAGAAAAGTGGGTGGAGTATCGTTTGGTAATGTGGTGTAAAGGCGCATGGAATGTGGGTTCTGGGATTTTTTCGTTGAATAGGTTTTTGTGACTTTGGGTAACATTGAGTATCGTTGTTACCCATTTGTTACCCAGACATTTTTCTCTTTTCATAAAGGTATTCCTAATGAGGGCATCTATAGTGCTACTCCATATCCATTTGTGATAGTTGCCATAATTGTTCACGCTTTCCATACACTACAGCAGTTACTTGCACTTTATAGTTTTCTTCATCTATCCAAAAGTATACAAGATAAATTTTCACTGGCAAACGGTGTATTCCATAACTGCCCCACGGATATTCATCAGTCAAAGCCACACGTTGGAGGAACTGAGATAATGATAAAATGGCATTCTTCAATGTGTCCAGTAAATGTAAAGCAGCATCCGGAGCTTTCAGTGTGTAGGCAATGTAATGTGCATTTCCTGCATCTGCTCCTGAGCCTGCTTTGTTATTTTAACGATATAAGTCTCAGCCATTAACCCAGCTCCCGTCTTAAGTCTGCAAACACATCAGTAGCGAGACGGGATTTGTCTTCTTTCGCTTCTGCCAGTCCCTTTTCCATCATGGAATCAAATTCTTTTGTGGTCATTGAATTCCTTGCCATTGGTTCGGTGTTAAGTGTCAATGGAAAAGGAATGCTTTTTGTCATTATTATTTGTTTATAAAGCATATTGATAACAACAGAAGCTGGGACACCAAGTTTTGACATAATGGATTCAGCCATTTCCTTTACTTCGGGTTCAACACGAGCAAGTACATTAGCACTTTTTGTAGCCATAATTGCACCACCTTTCTTTTTTACTATTATACATTGTTGTATAACGGTTAGCAATACAAAGTCTGGAAATTGCCGGCTGTAGTGAATTTTCCAAATTCACAAATGCATCGGCAGTAGGATCTGTGGTTACGCCTATCTCATGAATATATTTCTTCACTGTATAGACTTGAATTCTATCTTCTGCATCGGGGAGGGATTATATAACCTTCAATCATGTTTTTCTGAACGATCATCCGGTCATTGTAGCGGCCAACAATCACCTTTCGTAAGAGGGGGAGCTATGCGATAAGCAGGAGCCATCGAGAACAAAGAATTTTTAGATTAACACAAAGACATTGAAATACAAGCATCTTTGTGTTAATCTTAGATACGATAAGGGATTCCCATGAAATATTACAAGTAATTAGTTGACAAATGGGTCTTTAACTATCAAAATTTAATAGAAATGATTGGAAATAGCCAAAGTACTATATCTGGTTGCAACTTAATTAGTTTGCACGATAATTGATATGGTAAGGGGTTGACTTTGTATGGTAGAAAATCAGAATAAATATCGCAGAAATATAGGTTTTGCGTTGGAAATGGAGGAATACTATGCCAAATAAGAAAGATGAAATAACTATACACAGCTCAGCAGCCGAGTATTTGACTTATGTTGCGGCTGTCGGTAATAATTCAGACAGTATGGAAATGCGCTATGAAGATGAGAATATCTGGCTGACACAGAAAATGATAGCAGCATTGTATGATGTGAATGTGCGTACGGTAAATGAACATATCAAAAAAATTTATTCAGATGAAGAACTTTCAGAAGAAGCAACTATCCGGAAATTCCGGATAGTTCAAATTGAAGGTTCACGGCAGGTTAATCGAGAAGTCATTCACTATAATCTGCAGATGATTATTGCTGTGGGATTTAAGGTCAACAATGACCGTGCTGTGCGTTTTCGCAAATGGTCAGGGCAAATTGTCAAGGATTATACCATTCAGGGCTGGACGATGGATAAAGAGCGTTTGAAAAAGGGACATATGTTTACAGATGAATATTTTGAACGTCAACTGCAAAGTATTCGTGAGATACGTCTTTCTGAACGAAAATTTTATCAAAAAATTACAGACCTATATGCTACAGCGTTTGACTATGATAAAGATGCTAAGACTACCAGACGATTCTTTCAAACCGTGCAGAACAAGATGCACTGGGCTGTTCACAGACATACAGCAGCGGAGCTTATTGTAGAGCGAGCTGATGCAGAGAAAGAGCATATGGGCTTAACTACGTGGGAATCTGCACCAGATGGAAAAATTGTCAAAGCAGATGTGTCGATTGCAAAGAACTATCTGAATGATAAAGAGATGTCGTATTTGGAGAGAATTGTTTCTTTATATCTTGATTATGCAGAATTGCAAGCCGAACGTCAGATTCCGATGAGCATGGAGGATTGGGCAAAACGACTTGATGGCTTCTTAGAATTCAATGGCAATGAGTTGCTGACTGGCGCAGGCAAGGTTAGTGCAGAGCAGGCAAAGCTCCATGCAGAAACGGAATTTGAAAAGTATCGTATCGTGCAGGATAGAATGTTCATGTCCGATTATGATAAATTTCTGCTGGAATTAGAAGGACAGATAAAAGTGGATTCACAATGAGAAAGAAACGAATAGAAACTGTACAAAGCATCATTAAGGATACCTCTGGAACACAACGCAGATTTATACTAAAATCGGGAAATTTGGAATAGGTTCTGATTTACAGTATCAGGATGAAATGCATGGTTCATTATTTCTGCAGGCAGACCGTGTTGTGGATTTGATTTATCTGAAGTATTTAACCCCTCTATTTCATATGATAATGTTACCAGAATTGAAACATATCCTTATCCAAAAGCCGGTGTCCGCGAAGCGGTATATAATGCATTGATACATTCTAACTGGGCAGACAGTATTCCGATTCAGATACGAATTGAGGAGGATGCCATGTATATCAGTAATGGCTGCGTTTTTTCGCATGATTGGACGGCTGAGACATTGATGCACAGACACCGTTCCTTTCCGTATAATCCGGATATAGCAAATGCATTTTTCCGTGCCGGGTATGTAGAGGTATGGGGACATGGTATTCATAAAATTTGTGAAACCTGTAACGAGCATGGAACACCGATATCCCATGATGTCATGAACAAAAAGCAGGCGGGGTAGTATCCATTTACATGGACATATACACGCAGATCAAAATTATAACAGGATAAACAGAGAACAGGGTATCAAAAGATATGATGTTGGAGTAGATGCTAATATTTTTATGCCGATTTCAATCAAACAAATCATACAATTTTATTATGTGGACATTTAACAGGTAAATGACAAATGCAGGTTTCTGATTGACAATTTTTTATCAGGATACACACAAAAGGCTTAGTGATTTGGTAATTGATACTTTTTTCCTCTTTATTATTGTCAAAATATTATGAATATGATAGTATAATGTCATTAGTTGGGGGTGCCAAATATTTGTTTATGAGATTGTGTGTGAGGCAATTATAAACTTTAATTAATAAATATTGCACATTTAGTCTCCACTTAAAAGAATATTACTTTAAGCGGAGCACTTTTTGTTTATGCGTAGATCCTTATGGAAGTATAAGAGGTAGCATATAGGCAAAGTAGAAAATCAATTACTGACTATTAGGAGTTATAGTCTGTAATTGATATTGAGTGTTGCAGCAGTTTATTATAGCAATAATGGGAGGTTTGAATTAGTGTTATATTTAGTAAAGAGAATAACGAATATGATCGATGTGATGTAATAGTAATTTTTACAAGGAGAATTATTATGAATGAATCTGCTTTACAATTAAAGTTACAAAAGAATGTTTTGTATAAAGAATTGCTTAATCGGAGCGAAACCGATCAATCGCTCTATCCAGTACTCACTTTAATCCATGATGTTGGAGAATACGCTATTTCAATCTCAAAGTCAATCATTATGAATATGCGTGAGTATACTCTCCACGATGATAACCATATTTTTAATATGTTGTACTTAGCAGGAAAGCTTATACCTAAAGATTTATTAAATGAACTGTCAACACCAGACATTATGATGATAATTTTAGCAATATTTCTTCACGACATAGGTATGTCCCCACAGGGAGATTTAATAAATGCTTGGAAAAATCAATTGTCGGACGAACAAGCACTCCCTTATGCTAATGAAATTGCAGCTTTTCAACGATTTAGAAGTAGCTTTGTTCGTGAACTACAGGAAATTGAATCTTTTCAAAAAGAGAAGCAGTATTCAAAAGCTCAACTAATAGAAGATCAAATTATAACAAATTACATTAGGAATACACATGCTGATCGTGCGCGTAAGTTAATTGCTAAGGATTGGGTTGGGAAAATAAAATATCAAGATACAGACCTTACGCCAACTTTGGCTGAAATTTGTTTTAGTCATAACGAAAATTATATGGCTCTACTTGAGATGGAAATCGTGAAGTTGTGTTCGGTTGATACATTTCTATGCTTACCTTTTATAGCTGTAATTCTAAGATTAACAGATATTATTGACTTTGACACAAAACGTACCCCAAATATACTTTTTTCACATCTTACAATTAAAAATGCAGTATCTTTAACCGAGTGGGTAAAACATCTTTCTGTTTCTGGATGGACTTTTCAAAAAGAAACTATAACTTTTTCTGCCCAGTGCTCACATCCTGCTATCGAAGCATCAATAAGAAATTTTTGTGATCAAATTGATGATGAACTTAAAAACTGTACATTTATCTTAGCTAATCTGACAAGTGAGATTTGTGATGTTGAGTGTTATAAAATTAAACTTCCTGCGTATGTCAATCGTAAAAAAATAGGAGCAAAAATTGATATTGAAACAAGTGTTCCGATTTACTCATATAGAGATACAAAGTTTACCCTAAATAAGAGGCAGGTTGTAGATTTATTGATGGGGACAAAGTTATATGGAAAGCCAGAAGTTGCATTGCGTGAACTTTTGCAAAATTCTATTGATGCTTGCCTATTGAGAAGTAGTTTAAGTGAAGTATGGAGTGATAATTACGTTCCTCGTATATGTGTATCTCTAGAAACTATTGAAAATATTGATTATCTTATTGTTGAAGATAATGGAATTGGCATGAATCAGCATATTATTGATAGTTATTATACAAATATCGGACAATCATATTACACATCCACAGAATTTCATGATTTAGTTTCGGAAACTTCAAAAAAATTTAAACCCATTTCTCGTTTTGGTATTGGAATATTAGCGTGTTTTATGGTGTGCGATAATATGGAAGTCGAAACCAGAAAAGTTTTAGGCCCATATCAAACGGATGAATCATTAAAAATATCTATTGAAGGATATGACAGCTTGTTTGTAATCACAACAGGATTACGACGTGAACCCGGTACGAGAACGGTTCTCAAGCTGAGAGAGGTACATCCTTGGCAACGTATGATCAATGATAAGTTTGTAGCTTGTGTGAATAAATTGATTCCTTTGCCCCCGTTTGAAATAGCAATACATTGCGACGAAATTCAAACAATATACTCACCAGAAGCTTTTGATGAGCTAGATTTCACATTGGAAGATGAGTATTCATGGAGTAAGGAGGATAATATTAAAATCGTATCCTTTGATTTGAATGATAAAATTAAAGGTTTTCGTGGAAAAGCAGAAATTGCATTTATTGCAAATCAATTTGGACAAATACTTAAGGGGTTAGATATTTATCAAAAAGAAGTTATTGTAGAAGGTGAAAGTTTTACACTATCTTCAAGCATATCTTATTCTATAAACTGTATACATAAATCCAGTACAAGCTTGGAGGTTAATGAAGATGGATGTGTAAATACCAATGAATCATTCCGAGAAATATGTAAATCCTCATCATACCTTTCTATCCATGGAATTGATGTCCCTTGTAGAATATTTAGAGACTATACTAATTATAGTCAAAAGACTGTGCTTGAGTTTCCTTTTCCTATACGGTTTAGATTGGATATTGGTTCAACAAACGACTTAAACTTAAATTCTGCTCGTACTCAAATAATTTATGATGAGCTTTGGATATCTTTTGAAAGACAATTTACTGAAATGATAATAAAAAAAATCAAAGAAAATGTTTCAGCAAGCATATGGAATAACATGAAAATAATATTTAGTAAAAATACAAATAATGCAATTTTTCTAGAGTTAATAAATAATTAGCAAAAAGGTATATATTTTTGCAGCTACCCAGTATAGCAATAATGGGTAGTTGGATTAAACAATAGTTGTGGCTATTATTGAAAATCCAAATTTTTATCAATATACGAAATTGTTTTAAAGATCGATAAAAAGGATGGTGCATTATGCAAGATGATAAGCAAGAGAAGAATCCATTTATTTTTCACTTTGAAGATTTATCAGATTGGACTGATAATGAAGAAATTAAAATCATACATGATTCCAATGAAAAAACCATAGTAAAGGATATGGTTTTAAATAAAAAACTTGTTATAACTAAGGAATCAGTAGGTAATTGTGATGAATTAATAAAAAATAACCCTACATTTGCAAAAATAAACATATACGGATATAAATTGGGGAATTATGTTGAGATTGATATTTATAATTTTATTTCAACCGATTTATATTTCGATTATGTGATAGAAAATGATATATATTTTTTTATTGCAGATGTAAAAGTATCAATACATAGTTCTACAGAACTATTTCGATTATTAAAAGATTTAGATATTGGTTACTACACGTATGTCGATGATAATTGTATAACATTATCATTGAATGGAATAACTAAAATTAATTATAGTGATTATTTTAATATGGTGTTATTTATTTTAAGGAACTTTGATATAAAAAACTTGAACAACACACATCATGATGATACTATATATAAAGAAGTTTTTTATTTTTATAATGAAGGAATACGCCTTTTTGACTCAGAAATATCGACATTATACTTTTATAAAATACTCGAATATTTTTTTCTTATCACTAGAAAAGCTGAATTTGTAACTATTATTGACAAATACAATGCCGACAAAAATATTGATAATGTTATTAATATGATAACGAAAATCTATAAAGAACAAGAATTAACACAATTAAAAATATTATTATCATCTTTAGAAACTAAGATTTCGCATATAGTTTCAACAAATAAAAGCATAGATTCTCTGTTTTGCATATCTGTTGATGAATTTGCAGAATTATTATATGACTTTAGAAATAGCATTGTTCACGGAAAAAACGAACGTAAATTAAAATTGCCAAATGTATTAATGGGTGATACGGAAGCATTGATGTGGAAAAATGTAATAAGAGATATTGCTGAAATATTAATCAAACAAAATTGCATATTTTTTTAATGTTTTAGTGTATAAAAATATAAAGGTTTATTAAATAAAATAGGTGTTAGTTTAAAAATGGGTCGGTAATATAAATTACTCATTAGCAAACTGCATTAATACTGGATGTTCAAATTGGAAATCATAGCTACCAACCCACTTTCGAACTAACACCATAAAATATAATTGATAATTGAAATTCGCATTAAAAGCCATTAAAAGCATTTATGTGACTTAAATAGTTTTTTGAATTGCCCATTATGTTTAAACTCGGCTGTATATTCAGGTGGGCACCTCGCAAGATACGCAGAAGACCTGCTTTTGTCAGGTGAAATGTCCCCTGAAACCCCTTTTATAGGTTATATAGGTGCCTGTAGGCACTTTTGTATTACAAATGCCTGTTTATAGGCTCTTTCTGCTTACAAAACCCCATTTGTCAGCACTTTCTTCTTACAAATCTGCATTCCGGATTTTTATTCTGTACAATGTATGCACTTTCCTCTTACAAATAATAAAATCACATTGCTATCTTTTCAGTGATAAACAATTCTTCCATCTATTTGTTTTCCTATGGTGTAATCAATATCAGAATACTAATTTTCAACATGATTTCAGATAGTAGGTACAATATCATACTATAGCATTTCATAAGAATGTTACCCAAATCACAAAAACACACAATTTTCAAACACATACAAGTACCATCCCAACCATGAAAAAAACCTCGCAAAGCCTGATAAACACCAGCTCCCGAGATTAAATTGCACGCAATTAATAAAAAAAGCGCGAGACGGGAATCGAACCCGCGACCCCCTCCTTGGCAAGGAGGTGCTCCACCGCTGAGCCACTCGCGCATGTACTACAGGTTTTAAACCTGTATAGAAGGTATGTAATTAATATGTGTTCTGACAAAAGCAAAACTGCTTTATCAGACTTTTTCAATTATAAAAGATAATAATACTTTTGTCAACTTCTTTTGTGACATTTCCGCCATTTTTCCTCAATTTCATGAAGTGAATATTTGAACAATACAGACAAATCAAGCAATTACGCAGCCTAATACACCAGTTAATTTATAACTTGATGCACGGAAAAGTATGGTAAATACAAAGCAAAAAATATCCTATCCATAGCAAACTACAAGTATGAAACCACCTTCTATACTTAACTGATCATAACTTAACTGGTCATAACCTCAAATACAGAAGGTGCAATCTTCTTCCCTGTTATTGATTAAGTTCCTGCAGCAATGCCAAGATTTCCGGTCTGACCAACTGGTTATTTATATCAATAATTTCAAAATCCAGACATTTATAATTCCACATAGCATGCCCGATTTTCAGGCTATTACATAAAGTAACAAAATCCCTGATCCATTTTAATGCATCGTCTGTTGGTGCTGTATCAATCACGCCGAATTCACCGCAATACAGCTCACATCCGGAATAATTCACGAATTTCTCCGCATCTACAAGTAATGTCTGCATCAGTTCTTTATCGTTGCAGGTTGTTTCACTGTTCATCAAAGGATGTTCTTTTCTAAAATGATCATGCTCATTTAAGAACCTTATATAGTCAGTCATATCACCCGGATATGCCTGCGCTGATTTATAGATACAGAATTCTTCTGAAAAATGG
>Ga0153952_1000115_pt1 | contig 21917 bp, 26 predicted proteins | sample TSNJ036MetaG_FD_104746 | JGI IMG/M metagenome (GOLD analysis project Ga0153952, IMG submission 104746) | Attine ant fungus gardens microbial communities from New Jersey, USA - TSNJ036 MetaG | ecosystem: Host-associated > Fungi > Mycelium > Unclassified | place: USA: New Jersey, Wharton State... | reverse complement strand
TTGAATGCGATCAAAATTGATTAAGCAGGAGAACACATTCTCACCCACTCTGTCACCTTCGAATCCATCACAATATTTCCTGATACATTGCCATTAGCGTCTTCAGAGAATTACAACCAATAGATCGCACATCCTGCAAGTATCTTTGTTCCAAAAACACTCATAAAATGAGGGCTCTACCTCAGCCTGTCAGATCCCAGTATGAAACCAATGTACTTGAGAAGAATGAGTCCTTGGCTCATGTTGTTATAGAGGAAAGAAACGCATTTTAACGGACGTGATGGATGAGAAAAGGTTCACCATGACAATCAAGGGTAAAGGAAAGGCTCAAGATGAAGCCTCACCATCTCCCCCACCTCAAAACCGCTTCAAGATCAAAAAACGTAGGACGAGACTAAAACCATAAAGTCCTAGCACAGTGACCTTATTTCTATAGCAAAGCGCGCAGAGACGAGACCATGCCCTGTTTGTGATGAACTCATACCTTTGCGACTCATGGCTCTCCATTCTCAATTAGAGGCTGAACGAGTAGATGAAATCATTAAACAAGTTGGCTCGCCTGAACCTATACTTCTTCCGGGTGAATTCAACGGTTTGAGGTTTGTCATTGATTTCCATCATTGATATAATTTCACTCTGTTCCAGTTGTCCAGGACCTTCTGCGGGAGCTCGGAGCCGTCGTTCTGCCGTAAAAGCAATGAAATCATTTGCCTCTTCCTCTGTGTATTCTGAGACGAACGAAAAGTTCCTAAAAACCATACAAACGATACAACGACGTCGTAAACAACGCCATGCACGGTTCAAGGAGATGGCTCGGGAGGAAGAGGGGTATTCTAAAAAATCATGTTGGACTAGGCGAACCGAAGCTACAAGTGATGAAGTCATGTGTCCTGTATGCAGTCGAGGGATTCGCGGTGACCAGGAAGTCATCAATATCCATGTAGACTCATGTTTGGTTGATGAAAGTAGAAATCTAGCGGAGGAAAGGACGAGGGGAACCGTACAAGATTTTGCTATCATGGATGATAATAACTGGGATGACGCGCTACCGGATGGAGCTGTTGGTTACATTGGCAATATACCTGGTGTGCTACTTGCTATCCTCTTGGGTGATTTACAATTTTCTTAAAGATGATGACAGGGACTGGCTTCCATACCCGAGATCCAACAAGCCAGGATATTGAGGATGAAGTTGACATAGATGGTGATGACCGAGATAAATATGGTGAAGTACAGTTTACTGAGGGTGATATTTTACCTGTCGATGTGAACAATCGACCTCTGGAGGTGGAGGAAGATATCATAGATGAGGATCAGTCTGAAAGAGGTGGTTCTGCACGACAGTCACTACGCGATCTGATTGTAGAGGGAAAGAACATCCAACGCCAAGGCTGGCACCTCAATGATCTGAACGTTAGAGCAGGTGATATCGACAAGTTAAATCTGGCCATAACCAAAGCAAAGCAGAAAGGCATCTTGAAGGCAATCATAGTTGCTCTGGAGGAGAAAGTTCAACATTTGGTAAATTCCTTCGCCCGTTCTTGAACAAAACTGAAGCAATGACTCAGGAATCCCCAAAAATGTCATCAACCTCGTTACTCTGTCGTATCTGTTTGGATGCTTACGAGGAACCAACTGTCTCGACTGGTTGTTGGCATGCTTGCTGTAGAGAGTGTTGGCTCCGCTGCCTGGGGTCAACCAAGCTTTGCCCGATCTGCAAGCGAATCACCGAGGCTGCCGACTTGCGCCGCATATATCTCTGATGCTCTGTATACCAAACTTTCTGTTCATGGCCTCAGGTGTTTGTTGGTCGCTATATAGATATGCATCCAAGATCAAGTTTCGGAGTATGATCTGCTTCGAGGGGAATGTCCCGGGTACTCATGAGGCAATTCCGAGCTCATGAAAATGGTCTCGGGAAGCCCAGCCTTGACCATGTTGCACACACAAGACGTACACAAGACTTAGAGCATCATGCTTTCAGAAAGAGAGCAAGATTTTAAAGGGTTTCAAAGAGTTTTTTCTCACTTGTTGAACTCTGTATCTTTTTCACAATATCAGGGATTGAACTTTTTTGACTGATTTTTGCTCATTGGTAATCGCTGGAGTTTTTTCTAAGTGAGTGAGGTTAAATTTTTCTGTAAATTAACTTTGTATAATATTTGTCTTTATAGGGGGCTGTATAATCAATTCAAATGGTGTCATTTACCTCTTTATATTTCATTTCCAGTTTGCTGGAAGGGGGCATGAAGGGGGTGTGGCAGGGTAGTGAGAATTATATAACTAAATAGAAAATAATTAAATAGAGAAAAACTATTCTTTAACACACAGTGGCCCTTACAACCAGTCAGTCACTTGTATGTGCCATGCTCACATCAACAATTCTTCTGTCAGGAGGGGAGGGAAGTGAGGGTAGAGAGTCCGAGCATCTCATCTTCTTACCATCAACTATATCCTACTCTATGTTGAAAGTTGCATTATTCCCAAACCCCCGTAATAACTGACTCCACTTTGATATGTTTAAATTGGGGCAAGGTGATAGATCTATGTCTGTTGTTGTCCTGCAATTTCAGACCATTGCTTACTTCCCATCTGCACTAGCCGAGAGCAAGCTCTCGCAAAGGCAAATACCTCCTCTTCACCGGTAAACATCGAACTGCTGCCGACAATCTCAGTTGACAAGCCCTGTTCATACGAGTGTTATTTCGTCGTCGTAGGGTAATTGTGAGAAGATGGCACATACGAGATCATCCATCACACTCCGCATGTGGTCCGATACGCCCTTCTTTGCATCCACGCTGTCGTCTGAAAATACTTGATATACTGGGACCTCGGATGTTACGAATAGTTTTATCTATTGAAGTTTGTGTCGTGTACTGTAATAAAATGAAAACAACGTACCTTATTCTCATAACATGCTACAGGATGGCAGATATCAGTTCAAGAGATGGTGAAGTTTTCGATGGAGCTTACCGTCAATGAACGTGATGAACCTGCGTGCCTAGATAAAGTGCTTTCACGTCAGGTTGTAAAAGAGCATCGATTGTCTAGACTATGACGCACCCAGTCTTTCTGATTCAACCCCATCTTCGGGATATTGAGCACGAATATAGTGCTGAATTTGTTGGTGATCTCAATATAGTCCGCAGCACTCAAAGGCTGACCACACAAATCTTCGAAATCGTACTTGGCTATACTTGAAGTGCTTTCAGGCACTACAAGCTTCCGACCCCAGGACTCAACGGTGCGATGGAGGATGGGAGGATCGTCAAGGTCCCTAGACGTGCATGCATCGAATATTTTCTTGATCTCATTCGCGTTCTCAGGTGTGATAGGGTGATAGTATACGTTCGAAATAGCGCGGGGTATACGACGGTAATCTATCAAGTCAGGGTCAAGCCTCATGCAGAGGAAGGAGATCGGAGCACCTGTCCCAGAGTTCAAATCTGTTACCTCAAATCGTGACTTCAGTAGATCGATTGCAGGAATAAAGCTGGATCGTTGTATTCCATTCTTATAGAGTTCATCTGGGTGCCGACTGTGTTCCTTTCGTCATGTATATCTTCCAGCTATTGAATAGACTTACTTCGACGTCATTACACACACAACACCAAAATTGAGCAGAGACTCCAAAAGACGCCGGAGGATCATGGCATCAGCGATATCGGTTACCTAAATCGTGTTTCAATCCCGAATCATCGCAGCAGATGAGAATGTACCTGGAATTCATCAAAGCATAAGACAGCAGCATCATTTGCTAGATCTCGAGCGACAGGTAATATAGGGTCCCCTCCGTCCAGACCCAGAGCAATCTTGGCTGCATGTAAACGCTTATGGACATCAACCATGAAAGCATGGAAATGAACCCGGCGCTTGCGAGTGATATTAGGTGGGAGTGTATGGTAAAAGAGGTCCATGAGCATAGTTTTTCCTGAGCCGACATCACCATATAGGTACAATCCTTTGGGAGTATCCATAGGTAGTTTAGTTGCCTGAGATGCTTCGCAGCTAAAAAGACGGGACAGCTAGATATGTTGGCATCGTAAACTATGTAATCACGCGAGATATGATAATGCGCAGGCGTACTAGTCCGGAAGGTTTCGGTGGGTCAGGCACTTGGGGTGGAGTGTAGGTTAACAGTCTGTCGTGCAAGTCCTGCAGTTTTTGAATGATCTGCATTTGATGCTCATCACTCCGCAATGCACTAGTTTCCAAGAGTTCTTGGTACCGGAATAGTGGTGTGATAATGTCTGGCCAATAAACTATATCAGCAAGGCCAAACATAATGCAAGATACTCCGACCATTAGAGGGAGGAATTGAGGTCTGCTGATCCTGTATTTCTTGTCCTTCAGGTAGAGTATGCCCTGTGGCATCTGTAGTTGACAATTTGGGATAGATTTTCTGTGATGAAGAAGCAAGAGATGAGCTATGAACCTGATTAACTGGCTTAGGTATTGAATTGGGTTTTGGAGGAGCTGTCCATGCAATAGAAGTAGGTAATCTAGCACAGCGTGAGGAAGCTGGCCTAGAATGAGAGGAAGCTAGTGTACTGCGTACTGCCCTCATCTTGTAGCAGACCTAAGTAAACGAGAAATGTCAACGTCTGAACACGTGCACCCGGGTCTGCGACAGACTTAGTTTAGAGGATGGACAGCGATGAGGCCTACATCCTCCTCCTACTAGCAGACAGCAACCTTCCTACAGGCTCTTTCGTCGCCTCCTCTGGCTTAGAGTCCTATGTCACACATGGGCTTTGGTCAAACAAGTCGGCCATAATCGATTTTGTTCGCGATAGTCTTGCCAGTTACGCTCATAGCACACTACCCTTCGTTTCCGACGCACATCGTATCATAACTGCATATGCTGCTTCAAGCAATCCACCATCCACAGAGGAGTTGGGTGGAGCTATTGAACAATTACTACGGTTGGACGATTTGTATGAAACAATGACTCTCAATCATGTGGCTCGTAGAGCATCCAAAGCTCAGGGCATTGCGCTCCTTGCCCTTTATTCCAAAGGCTTCTCCAGGCCCACATTTCTCCTAAATAGTGTGGAAGAGGCCACACTTATTCGTGAACAGCGACTGTCGTCCTTATTGGTCAAGTATAAAGCTCTTATCATGGCAGAAGGTTTTCCTGGTCACTTGCCCATTTGCTGGGGAATGCTCACAGGAGCCCTCAAACTAACGTTAGGTCAGTTATGCACTCTTCAATGTTTAATCAAGTTTCATTTGTCTCCTGAAATCACCAGAACGTTCTCAATATCTTCATCTATTCCTTCATGCTCGGAGCCTTCTGTCTGCCTCAGTACGACTGAACGGTATCGGCCCTTACGGTGCTCAGCAGATATTGCTGCATGCGATTCGTCCTCTCGTAGCAGCTGAAGCAGCTAGGTGCAGAGACCACCATACCGGCGCACTGTCTCATGGTCATGATGTTTATCAAACCACACAAGGTCCAGCAAACACTTGGCCTTTGGGTGAAATTCTTGCCACTCGTCACGACCAACAGCACTCTCGTATCTTTAATAGTTGACACCAGCTAGAAATAGAATATAGGTGATCATCTTTTGTCTCAAAGCAGATGCAAGGGTTACAATACGATCAGCTTACGATGAGCTAGTAATCAGAGCCAATCTCGCCGATACTTCCGCCTGGCTCCTCGCAAGGCTGGACAGATACGAAAACATAATGGTGTCTTGTAAACTGCCATTGAGCCCGTTAACTTCCTCGCCTATGCCCACACTGGAACCCAGTGTGTCCATCAGATATCTCCCGATCGCTGCATCGCCTTTTGTCTCGCCACGAAGGACCGACTGGACATAAGCAAGTACACGATCGAGCATGGACGAGACATTCAAAATTGCTGTTTCTAAAACTTCGAGGTCAGGGACTTGCTGGGAAATGGTGGATGAAGGGGATTCTGAGGCACTAATAAGGAGATCAACTATTCGAACTCTCAGAGGAGGGTCTGGATAGATAAAAACAGATTAAAACGTACAGCCGCTTCGTTCGGCCTCATGGAGGAATTGGAGCTCGACAGGTACTGGTACGAAGACGCAGTTGTCAGCCTTGGGCGTAATACCAACGGGTGAACTGCATTGAGAAAACGTAGATGAGATACGAGCAAAAAAATCAAAATGCCACTATACCTAACATAGGCTCTGACGCTAGCCTCCTCGCCCTCGACAGCGCCAGTGTTCAATGTAATATGTACAGCTGGGAGAGGTGCAATTTCCAGGGAGTAGAAGTTTTGAATAAGTGCAGAATATGTATCCAATTTTGACCCCGTTGAGTACCTAAATGTCCCATTTGTTCATAACGAAAAATTATACGAGAGTTACATAGACGAACAAAATTTTGTGACGTACCAACCAACGATACCCTCCTTCGGGTTGACTTTACGATGTAATTCATACATCGTTCTGTGATATTCCGTATCTACAGCAACCTGTTCATCCGTCTCGCTGTGCAGAACAGCGAACGCTGTCCTGATTTCGATCTCGTTCTCAGTTCTCCGTCCTAAGAGTGTACCAATCACTCGTTCTTGTTGATCGGTGCGTCGTAGGTAATGGTCGAGAATAGTAAAAAATACAACAGGTAGAATGATCACATTTTGCGGGATCCGGCTGTATAGCAATAGACGATGTGAAAGATGTAGCAAGAGGAACGTTGCAAAGTTTGAATTTGAGCAGACAAGAACCGGAGAAAATAGGACATACATAGTGCTAGGCAATGCATTTCCGGTGAGATGTATTGCAGAAGAGGTATGCCCAAGAGACATTTTATGATCTCCCCGGTAGTCCTCTTTGTGCGTTAATAGCAATTTCAGACGGAGTAGAAATCTATCTACACAAATAAATTACAGTTTAATGAAAAAATGTGTATTCGATGATGTGGGAAATAAAACCGGATACTGCCGAGTTGCAGATTGACTGCTAGCTCTCCAAAAACTTCGTACCTGTGCTAGAAATTATGCCTTCAGAAGATACCAAGGTATAGAATAGGCCGTTCCTCGCATCGCATCTGTGGCTCACTTCTCTGTAGGAACGCATCGCGAAAGTGCTTGACATTGGTCGTGTACGTCTCACCCAGATTTCGGTCGGCTTCAGAGATTCCTAACCTCGGCTGTATAACAGACTGTCCTGCATTACGGCTGGATTCCTCTCATCATATACGTTGGCTTCACGAGAAGTAACCCACAGCCCTCATTCATCAAGTGCATAGCCTCCACTTCCATGTTCTAAACGCGACTGACATCCTCTCTAGGCTCATCAGTCCTCTGGCTTAGGCATCACTACCCAAAATTAGACCAATGCATCTCATTTAGCCACATGGACCGAGGTCAAGATGTAGCATGATGTTTTACGTGGCACAAATGCCAGGTTGTTTGCTATGTTTGGACGCTCCCATTTCGAAAAACTCCACACAGGAGCATGTACGATATGATACTGCAATACATAATGCAACCTCTATTCGTTATTGCCTTGTCTGAAGGCTGATGTTGGACAGGAGATTCCGATTCCGAGCCAACCCTAGAACCCCTCCTGTGACCTGAAGGGTTTCATACTGTAATTCACTTCTATTTGTGTAACATTTAGGGTGAGTTCTTCGTCATAATATTCGTCTTTCATTCTTCTTCCGGAGAAGTGATGATTATTCGCGTCGTGGTGGCACCTAATCCTCTAAGGTGTCCCGAAACTACCCTAGTCTGCCAACCGCCCCTCGCCGGGCTGGTTTGCAATAGTGGCTTTGATGTGGATTTGACAAGGCCAGATATGAACTTTCCCTCCTTTTGATCTGTTCTTTGTTTGTATGCCAGCCATCTCATATAAATCAACATTTTCAGTCTCTACTTGCAAGTGCCTACCCAGGTTGTTAAGTGACAGTCCGTCATACGTGCATTCGACTGTCCAGACTGGATGGATTATTTTTGCTATTTTTTACTTTATTCTTTATTCTATTCTTTTTCTTATCTGTGGTGTGGACTATTGAACTATTTCTTTCATAGTCGTCAACCTCTATGAATACATTGTATGGCACATGGGTTAGTGTGGTATATCAGGACATTTTTGTCTATATATGAACTACCGCCTGCATTGTTGTGTGCAGTCGTGAAGATCTTGCCTCAACCAAAATTAGACAGAGGGTACATGTGTTCGGAGTTTTCTAGACAAGCTTCGGACCGTCGGTTCCTCGGCTTCACACTTGCCAGTGAGCATCTGACCCATTCGATTTGTTCCGATTCTAGAACGTAAGTTCAAAGTAGTGGCTGGTGAATTATATGTCTGAAACTGTTTCTTGAACATGGTATCTATTCGTAGGCTATTCTCCTTCGTCCGTGCAGTCGCAGTGATTGGATGCACGTATGCCCACATACTCTTTTCACACACCGGTTACACCTCTCAAGTCCAATGGGATGGGTATTCATTCTCTATTCAAACCCATGATCAACCAATGCCTCGGCGTATCTTCATTCAGTCTGGAGAATGGCATCCCTGGCGTATGCCTGTTCCCGAGCTTTGGCCAGATATCTTTCAGAAAGCCAAAGCAGCTGGGTTGAATACTATTTCTTTCTATGTGCATTGGGGGTTGATGAACCCAAAGCGCGGCGTACTGGACCTCGAAGGGATTAACAATCTCCAACCATTCTTTGATGCCGCAAAAAGAGCAGGACTGTGGATAATTGCGAGGCCTGGTCCATATATCAAGTGAAGCCTTTCTAATCCTTTTGATACTAGCACCTGAGATATTTTTCATAGCTCAGAAACATCTGGGGGCGCCATTCCAGGTTGGGTCACGACTATCCCGGGTGATCCTTCCTGGAACAATTATAATGGAGAGTTGAGGAGCAATGATACAGCATATCATAACTCATGGCAACTCTATGTGCGTTCATGGTCTACACACTGACATACTGTACAATTCATGTTATCTACAGGTCAAAAATATCGCTAGTCTTATTGCGAAGAATCAAATCACGGAGGGAGGACCTGTGATATTGGTTCAAGTAAGTAGCTTATTATACTGTGCATATCACATCAAACGTGCGAGATGTAGGTTGAAAATGAATATTACAACGGTCGTAAGTTGCCACTCATAGAGGATGTACTGGAAGCTAACGCTGATTTTCTTGCAGCTGGTCAAAATGAGTACATTGTTGAGTTGCGGAACGCCTTCCGTGATGCTGGTATCGTGTGTTATCAGCTCTCCTTCAAAAAGTTTCTCTTACATTCACGCTGGGTATTCTACCAATCTTAGGTGGTCCCTACATCTGTCAATGATGCTGGGCTCTTCCAAAATCTAGTTCATGAAACTAACATTTATACCATCGATGCCTATCCCGTGAGTGACATTTCCCTCTCATTTTTTGTCGCCCATCTGACAACCCAAGCTCAGATTGGTCTCTCAGCTTGCGCCACTCCTCACGTCTGGCGTGATATTCCAACAACATGGAGATCTTACCATGAAGCTGTAATGCCAGAAACGCCATTCATGTTCACAGAGTCGGTTTATTGTTCTCTTGGTTTGAGGATTTGATCTAACAATGCTATTATAGGTTCCAAGGCGGGTCAGTATTTTTTTCTGCGGGAAGGACGCTATTCACGCTGCAAGGATAGAGCTTTTAACATGTGGGGATCTCGTGTTACTTACGATGCCTGCAGAGAGTTCACGGGTCCTAAGTCAGTATAGTGACAATATTTCATGAGTGAGATTCATTTTTTTTAGTTTCCAGAGGGTTTTCTACCATCAACTCTGGGCGCATGGTGTTACGGCGTCAAATTTCTACATGTTCTTCGTACGTGATACGTGTGTCCCTTCAGAACTTCTGACATATAAGAATAGGGAGGTACAAACTGGGGCCAGATATCGTATCCTAGTGTGTAACTCCTGATAGTTGCTGCCTTATCGGTGAAGTTAATCTGTGTTTAGTGGCTTACACCAGTTATGATTATGGCGCCGCCATCACCGAAAGTCGAGGACTAACGACAAAATTCGACGAGTTGAAGTTGCAGTCTCTCTTCATTCGTTCTGTGAGAGACTTGTATAAGACAGATCTTATCAGTAAGTTATATATTCAGATCATCAGATGTTAGGCTGATATTTCTTGCAGTGAATGGTACCTTCCTCACTACAAACCCCAGAATCTACACAACTTGGCTCAAGAATCCTGACACTGAAACAAGCTTCTACATCTCGCGTCAAGTCAACGCTAGCTGGGAGTGAGTTCATCTAAGATATAACTCATACTTGTAACGCTTATTTCGGCCAAGTGATGTCCAAGAATTCAAGTTGAATATTGGTACTGGAGTAATCCCTCAGCTAGGTGGTGATTTGATCCTCGATGGTCGTGATTCTCGTGTTGTTGTGTAAGTTTAAGATTTTACTGTGGTGTACATGTTCACTGAAATTCTTTATTTCCAGAACAAACATGGCTTTCGGGAGCAAATCAAAGCTGTTATATTCAACCGCACATATCATGACGGCATTTAGAGTTGATGCAACGGACGTATTGGTCATCTATGGTGATGTTGGACAGACAGTAGAGCTTGCTGTTGCAGTTGGATCATTTGCGACCGTCGAAGTTCAAGGCCTGAGCATTACGTCGCGTATCATCAAGGTATGCTTTCTCCTATCCCTCCTGGTATCAATCTCGGGATCATACTCCCAGGGTCAAGCAATCATCAATCTCAAAATCACACACGGCATCCATACAGCTCAGCTGACAGATGTAGATGTGATTTCTAAAGTTCTCATTGTCGACTATGTCACCGCTACGACATTTTGGCAGCCGGTCATTGATGGCCAAAGAACATTCGCAAACTATATAGACATTGCTGGCACTACTCCAATTCTCGTCGCCGGACCTTACCTTGTTCGCAACGCTACTCTTGATGGTCAAACACTCTCCGTCAATGGTGACCTCAATATGACAACTACACTTCAGGTCTTTGGACCAGGCTCAATCAATCACGTTCGATGGAACGGTCAGGATCTGAAATTGTCCAAGACGGCCTGGGGATCACTGTCTGCAACTCTTCCTGGCCCAGAACGGGACACAGTATCGCTCCCTTCATTGAAGGATCTGACTTGGAAATATGCAGACTCGCTACCGGAGATTCATGGTGGATACGATGACAGCAAGTGGATCAACGCCGATCACACCACGACGACAAGCAAGTTCCCTCGTTATTATGGTGGACCTTGGAACCTGAGTATTGCAAGTGACTATGGCTACAACGTATGTCATACGTCCTATTTAATAACAAATTGACGGAATTTCAGATTGGTAACATCCTCTGGAGGGGTCATTTCATAGGAGCTGGACAGAAAGCAGTTAATCTATCGATTTCAGGTGGTCATAACTTTGCTGCATCTACATGGCTGAACAATGCCTTCTTGGGTGCAGTAGAGGGATTAGCACCAACTCAGAATGTGACCTGGACATTCCCTGATGGTGTCGTTCGTGAAGGAGAGGATAATGTTATTACTGTCCTACAAGAGTGAGGTGTACATTTTAGCTACATAACTGAGAATGAGCCTGATCTGCTTCTAGCCACATGGGATTTAACCTAGCAGGTGTGTTTTCTAGGTCCTTGCAATCAATTAAGTCTGATCTGTGCCCTAAATCCAGGTCAAATTGTTTGCTGTACCCCAGGAGGCCGTCAGCGAGATATTCAGTCTCCTCGTGGAATCGAAGCACGTTATATTCTACTCTACTCCACTCTTCCCTTCATGATGATGCACTTCAGGGCTACTTCCTTCTGGGCGAGGATAGTAATCAAGATGTGCACCAGTTCTCAAACTGGAAAATCCAGGGAAATTTCGGTGGAGAAGATTATCCGGATAAAACACGCAAGATCTTCAATGAAGGTGGATTATTTGGGGAGGTAAATAATTGGTACCTGTCATTTGCAGCTCTGAGATGCTAAAAATGAACAGCGGATGGGCTACCATCTTCCAGGCTTTGACGACTCTCAATGGGAAGAAAGGACCCCTTTCCTTGGTCTTGACGCTCCTGGAGTGAGGTATCTTCCAAGTGATGTTTGACAAAGTGTTGATGGGATCAATACAGGTTGGATGGTTCCGGACAACATTTCATCTAGATTTTCCTGAAGGCCTGGATGTGCCCGTTTCTTTGAGTTTCGCTGATACTCCTGGGGCTTATCGAGGTACTTTGAGCTTTTTAACCAGAAAGAGTACATGTATTCATACAGTCATAGCTCAGTTATATATCAACGGGTGGCAAATGGGTAAACGAGCTGCGAATCTTGGACCACAAAATATCTTTGTTATCCAACCAGGGATCCTCAACGTTCATGGGACTAATACGCTCGCCCTGTCCCTCTGGAGCATGGGGACGGAAGCTGCTGACATGAGTATCCCGTCGCTAGAGTTGATCTTGACCGGGGTCTACAGTGGAGGTCTCGGGCCAATCAAGCAAGATAATCCTGGCTGGAGCGATCGGTATGCTTGGTGATGTAAGAACAATTGGCCTTCGGTTGAGCACAATTTTTCAACTCATTCATTAGGTTAATTCGTCGTACGGACAGTTGTCATCGATGCATTTCCAGATGTCAGAGCCATGGTGACCGAAGAAGATGCTTTGATAGTATTTTTGGTAGATTTTATCTTGATTGTAGATATCAGGCTCATGCAATGAATTTTTTGGTGTGATTGTAAAGAAATTTCAAGACAACATCTACTCATGTCATAGGGTATACTCTACTCTGTAGACTTTATCCTTATATACAGTAAACTTAAAGTTCTATTCCACTCTATTCCTAAGGGTGTAATTTTGAGGTACTTCTTCATGTGCGAAAGTAATAGATCAATGATAATTCAGGTGGTGTACCAAATCCAAAATTTAGGTAATGCACCAAGATACTGGCACAGTGTATAGTGAGACATGGTCTGCTGGCAAGATGGTGAGAGATGGCGGTGCGACACCCTTAGCGGAACCGAGACACAGTTGACTCATCCAAACCTAGGACCAGGGTCTGACAACAAAATTTTTATAAGAACAACACGTTATAACACAATGTCGCTAACATTTATGACTTCCAGATTTCTTGGCCTCAAAAGATAATATCAAATACCAGATAGCCCTTTTCCTCGATTATCCACAACACCACTCCCTCTAGAGACATTAAGTGCTGGGACTCCTTTGCCAGACGAGTTGATATAAACGTTCGACTCAATATCTCCATGCTGCGGCCTGCCATTCTTAAGAATGGACTCCACAACATCGACCTCATTATGTGTACCGAAAATGGTATCGAGTTGTTGCTTCGATGGGGTCTTCTGGAGTCCTTGCACTCCCTGTCCGGTGTGATAGACATTGTACGCTGAAAAATATGTCAATGAAATGAAGGAAAGAGTCACAGAAAAAGATCCACATTCAACGACATCTATCAGTGGAATGGAGCTGATTGAGTTGTTAGTTTGATCTGAAGAGAACAAGAAATGCTGCATTACGTGTCTACAGGCGGGCTATCAGCTTTCTATATTATGAAAAGTTAAGCGCTTATATTCACCTCCATCTTTCCATTTACGGTACTGTTATGAACATTTGTTGAGTACGCCATACTGTTCAAAGCGGCTTCCACCAACCTGAATCGGATCAACATATACCATGAACTGATCGGTCGACTGGGAATCGGGCTTATAGACAACGAGAGTAAGATGTTTCGGCATTGTCAGAGATTGGTGAGATGTATGAGAATGTGGTGAACACTAGTGATGAGGCAAACCCCTTTATAACGAGCAAATCATGACGTTGTCGGTCAGGTTGACGTCACGCGACCGAGCAAGAGTGCACGTGCAAAAAATACTCACAACCTGGAACCCTTTTACATATCTTGATGCGTCAGGGGAAAGACTGAAAAATCTTGCTTAGACCAGTGGACCACATCCTTGAGTTACGGCACTAACAAAGGGCGGCAATTTCTAAACCTTAGGCCTAACAGAAAGAAAAGAGTCCAGCCATCATACCTGAAAGGAGGAGGGTGGCTCAAATATATCGGCACCTCTATGTCCCTTTGCGCTAGAGCTCCAAGGGCCATTCTGAATCACGCACTCATAGCATGAGATTCTTTCCTAACTCAGGTCACTCGTGCCCTTGTAGTCATCGCGACATCGAGACCAGAGCCCACATCATGAACAGCTACAGCTGTTCATGTGTAAAGAAGACTAAAATTTCATCTCGTTTCTGTGACAACCCCTCAGCATTTTCTTGGACCAGCAACATACTTAGTAGGCATTAATTCGGTTACTGACAACCTCATGCTCCCTTTTCTCTTCTTCTAATCTGCGTTTGAGCTCTGTTACAGATTTGTGAATTAACAAAAAAGAGAGTGCACATGCCTAGTTTTTTAAGAGAACGGGATACGACGACAGTAATTTGGCTATGGGTAATCGTTGATGGTGTGTATGTAGAGATCTCTGGTGAAGGTATTGGTCAGCAGGGAAAGTGGTGGTTGACGGGTAGTCGTAATCTTAAACTGCAATCAATCCATTACTTCTGACAGACATGTCACAACCGTCAATTGGGTTCCCCTAGCCATGTATATAATAGTAACATGGTCCTTGAGTCATCTAAGAAGATTTGTACTCTCACTTAGGTCAATAGCTAGGTAACTCGGGGGTCGTTGACGATCCTGGTCTACAGTACATGGCAGGTTGGGTTCTGAAGACCCATCTACTGACATCCTGGGTCAGGCTGGCATGATTCACCTCTCATCATAGATATATAAAATTATCTTCTTTGCCATGCACTGAGGGGAATGAAGTGGTTTTTTCCAGAATATCTATCTCACTATCAAACGAGTGCAAGATGCGGAAAACCTCGATTGCAAGGCCCAGCATCAGTGGAGTAATCAACAGAAGACATGTAACCAAAGGAGGTGTGATTCGCGTAATTAATGTACTCATTCAAGTGGATCAATACAACTCCAGCATTATTGATTCACTTGCGGTTAGCACTTCACCGAATGAATTATCTACCGGCCGCAGGCTAATCTCTCACCCTAGACTATTCTTGGTTTGGAGAGGGTTGGGGCCAACGACGTCACAACAATGCCATGTGAGAACGTTCCAATGGCTTCAGTTAGGCTATTTTGAGAAACAGTCACCAAACCAGGAAAAACTAGAGGCATCAGCTGGGGCTCTTAAGCACAAGAATATATTCTTGTCATTCTCTCTCCCTACCATAGGGACCTTAACCCAACATATTAGAATATTTCAGTCCAAGAAGCCGCACGAAACTGCACATGTGATAAGAAAACAAGTGGTACCTTATCTAATGTATTTATCTCTCAACTTCAAGTTTCGACCAGTCACAAGGTGGCGCCGATCTATGTCCGAGGTTCCCTGTTTGAAGATCTAGCTCAACAAGTGGCACTAGAGATGGACTTCTCCGAGAGAGAGGCGTCATGAAATTGGTAATCAACATTGTTCAGCTACGCCAACTCACCGTCCATGAGCACACTGAAACGGGAAAGCGGTTAGTGCAAGTCGCTGCACGAGATCCTCGCACTGCGATGATGTCAGGAAATCATTGAACATAATCGCTCCTGAGAGCGTCAACTGGCTTCGGAGACACTGTAAAAGAGTCTGCAAGCGACATACCCCGACAGGCTTTCGAGTTGACTAGGTCAAGTAGAGACCGCGGACAACTTCGAATGGCTTTGAGCCACAATAACTCTTGGTCCGTTTCTCGACTATGGTCTCTGGGAACGGAACCGGATGAAAGGGGTAAATCTGTCTGAAACTGCGCAAGGATTCCTGTAACCAAATCTTGAAGTTCCGCCTCTTGCAGAAGCTGGGGTCACACCAAAATACTGGGTGAATAATTCAGGTTCCATGCGCTAAAAATCGATCACCTTGTCACTTATTACATCGGGTACGGTTTCAACCAAGACTTGCTTCATTCCTAGATCGTTAACGTCATTTGAATGATCGCCTCTTGTACCTGAAATAGGAAAATTTGTGAAACGAACTCCCCAATTCCGGAACAACTCTTGCGCTTCCAATGACTCATCCAAAAATTGAAACTCGTGGGTTGTCAAAAGAACAGGCTTCGGAGGAGCCAGAGATCTGATCCTGATGTTGCAAACAGCCCCTATATGCTTGTTAGAGGTACTCAGAAAGCCTAGGCACAACTCCTTCAGGAAACCTTCCACACGAACACGTTCGTCGGCAGCATGCTGATCTATAAGGACGAGCGTTGAAGTGCCGGAGTTGACATTGTTGTTCCTCAGTTTGGCATTATTTCCAGAGGTCGATTTGGCTATCGTGCATGCAATGAACTTTCTATCAACTTGACCAATAATCTTGGCCAAAGATAAATCTTCCCTGGAAAAAAAGGTAGAAATCGAGTTCTGATTCGAAATCATTAGAGGTAAATCTGTTGAGTGACAATAATGATATTGGGCTGTGTTTGCGGCACTATTCACCGTGCGGGGTTTATGACCTGATGACGAAGTTACCACATGTATCGCTGATTCCGAAAGCACGTAAGAGGTATTTGCCTAAAGCGAAGTGAGTAGATCCGTGGAGTTAACATTTATAGGGTTTCTGCACTTTTAGAGCATCGCATAACCATGTGGGAACGGTGGAGTTAGCATGAGATGTAGATTCCAGCATTGGAGCAGGGATAGTCCTTCGTTGGACATATTCGTATTCTAGGGATTTGAACTCTTCTAGGCCGGAGACTAGACCTTGACAGGGTGGTTTGTTTGGGGAATATAGGGAATCCGTTGCTCCTGCACGTCCATGATTGGAGTCCTTGAATCCATCAATGCAGGTCGGCTTCCAGAATTGTCACACCTACTATTTCATTTGCTTCATGCGAAAAATTGGATCGCAGTTGTCTTGTGTTCAGTTCTGACGTCAGGTATGACCCATTGCTTGTGTCATGATCTTCACCTATAACGACACTCCTTTGCACCGAAAGCGCGGCTTTTGTTTGCAACCTTAGGTTTTCATGCACTCCATCCGGACTTTCATCAATGAATCCATTTTTGGCTAAAAAGCCTCTTATCAAAGACGTCAAGAAGGATGCTACGGATGATTTGTTCTGCAGCAAAAGGAACGCAGATCAGATTGAGACAAACAGTGGGCTGCCACACGACAAACTTTCAAGAGAACGATACTTTTCACTGGGTTGAAACTATTATCTACTTCATCTGGGGGAACAAGGATATTCAGGACATAGGCAGGCTTCTTCTCGATTTTGCGTGGGGAGGAACGAACTGTCAGTTGCATATTTAATGATTTATGAATACTTGGAGAGACAAAGGATATACCGGCTCGTGCGTTTCCACCTTGACTCGGACCATCAAGCGACTTTGGTAGTAGATTTCTCAGTAGGAGCTAACCCTCAATCGAATGGAGCTTACGTTTTTTCCGAAGTGGCTCAAGGAAAATTGAATGTCAATCAATTTATGCAAGTCACCAAGCGTGACTGGATGACCATTAATGTCTATTCATGGATTAGTCCAGTAGCCACGAGGCTCACAAGTCCTTACAAAGAAATTGATAAACCTAGGTGTCATGAGGTCCCAAGCTGTGGCTGGATATCAAATGTCAACACACCCGAGAAGAAGCACCGTAGAGACTTATGAATCCTTGTATTCTCAAATTTCCACCCGAAGTCTCGTTTATTATTTCAACTTGCTAAAAAGTATTGAGATAAAAAGGATTTCAATGTTCAAAGATTTCGAACACCAACTTCAGTCAATGCCCGGCCATAGAGGTTCCGAAAAGTGGTTAAAGTAGAGTGCGTCTGCATGTATCAACAGTGTGATCAGGCTGGTAATTTGGAATTCTAACCTTAGGTACACGGAGAGTTCGATTACTAGTCACACTATCTCGGGACTTATAGAGATCCTCAAGAGAAAAGGAGACTGAAGGGGAGATAAGTGCATATATTTCAACTTCTTGCCGGACCAGATCCCAGGTCTTCAACGCAGAAGGATGCGAAGCACGCCTAACGGGTAACTGGAGGTTGGAAATGGCTTGTTATCAGTAACTCCTTCTCTAAGGATGACCTCAAAAACACACATTAAAGAATATGTCCTTCACACAGACAGTGGTGCCTGGAGTTTCCCTTCGCCAACGAATAGCTTCGCCCTTATATAATAACTGGTTGGCCTACACCGGTCAGTTCGTCACGAGAATACTGGGAAGAGGGGTCTACCTTTTTTATTATACTCCATGTAGTACGTGCCTGGGCAGACCGGGAAGCAATCTCTAAACATGAAATTTGTGCGGCAGATGCCAGAGCTGGCACAAAGTCAGGTCGATGTTTGCCTTCAGAACTGAGCGATGTTCACACCTTCTCCCCTGAAGCCATAGACTAAGCTAGAATTTTTGGATCCTGTTGTGTGATCTTTGGAGGTTCCTTCATCTGCAATTAGGGTCTACCGGACAGGGGTCATGTCTCCTTACGATAACGCATACTGTCATCTTCCCCACTGAAACTCTCCAAATCTTGTTTGCTAATGCCCAATCCATCATCACTTACCCAGCACATCCATTCATCACAGTTTACACCAATATCTATGTGACTCGCTTGTGCATCCAGAGAATTTTGAATGAGCTCCGATACTACTTGAGGAAGGGTAGTAAGAATTTGAGTCGAGCGTAGTCTTGCTTGTGTATGTTCACTAAGTTTTGCAATTTCTTTGTTATCAGGACTTTTGTCAATAGAAGAGTGAGCAGGTTGCATTTGCTAACATCGAGGCCAGGACCAAAGCCGTTCGTAGTAATTCATGATCATAATCACGATCACATGCTCCGTTGGCACGAGGTCTGTCACCTTCAAGCCTGGGCTGCTCCTTCTGGTGACACGGTCAATGAAGCAACCTGTCTACCTGGCTATTGGAGCCAATCAGGTAGAAAAAAGATTGGTTAAGCAGAGTTAGTTTTACCTGCATTTGGGCACCCATCATTTGGAGTGGTCGCAAACTTAGCAATCAAAAGACAGATATTTTTTTCTTCAAATGTTTCACATTAGTTGCAACTAATCTGACTTCCACTTGAGTAAATGGGACTTTGTATTCTACGGGCTGCGATCGAGCACCGCGTTTGACCTAAAAAAAGAAAAATTCACGTGATCAAATACTCGATGGTTGTTGACAACTCATAACAGTCTGATTTCTTCGAACTTTTGAAAAGGTGTCATTTAGCCATACCTGGAAGGATTGCTGATTGATATGAATACTCTCTAGGGTTATTTGGGCATCTGGGAAGAACGATTTGCTGAACGGCGTGCATAAGGAATGATCCCCACGAGAACAAAGCAAATTAGTGTCTACGGAAAGCGCTCCAAACGCGTGATCGTTGCTTCTCCCCAAGATGTGAACCCTGATGTTCCCGATAAGCTTGAAAAGCTCATCCATAGGATGAAGAAGCGCGAGAATGGTTCGGGAACGACCAAGTCTGTCGTAAGGACAAAAGAATCTTCCTCGCCCCGGTTGTCATCATTGTCCAAGCAACGATCCCTGCCTAATGCATCGTTCACGAAGAATGGTGTCAAGCAGAAGATAAGGTTTGCCAAAATCCTGGCACAGGACATGGCCAGGTATCCTGTATCTGGCCTTCATGAGCAAGAGGATTACAATCAGAAGAGTACATTGGCGGCTCAGTCAACAAGGGTGCCTTTGTCATCGCTTTCCACTAACATCGCGAATTCACCCTCGAGTATTAGGGTCTCGACTGGGACGCCAAAGAAGAAAGAGGGTTCTCCTAGCCGTCTTATCACAACTAAAGCTCTATCAACTGTTCAAATGGATATCACAGTTGTAGATGCGAGAGGGAAAATGATCAAGCAGGAGAAGAGAACTGCACGAACGGATGCCATCGTCAGTCATGCGCGCAAATCAACGAGGACAGCTGAAGTCGGAATTTTGACAACATGCAGACATCATCCCGTTCCTAGTTCGTCTGCTGTCGACATGGGGTCATCAGTCGATGCAGCCTCAGGACACCCCAATACCTTGTCCAATACCACTTCAATAAGCAGTGCCTCTCCAGTGGTGGACGATACAGAGATTGTGAATGGTACAGATATCTTGACTGGCAAATCTCAAAACCGTCACAGGCTAAGACGTGCTCTGACAAAGGTCATCCTTTCCGACGATGATGATGAGCATAATGGCGACACTGAGCTTGAAACTATGTATTTGCCACCAGAAACCTCTCCCCCACCACTTTCAAAATCCTCTCGCAACCTCCTAAGCCAAACACAAGAATCAAAACTGCCCGAAGTAAAGGCTACTACGTCAAATTATATTAGATCTTTGCCTAAAATGGAGGTTGTTATTCCCCTGGCTCCAGATAGACGTCAACTCAAGCCTGCACCACAACCTCCATTTGCTCAGAATATCCACTCAAAGAATAGTTCAATACAAGCAAAGATACCATCACGGCACCCACCAGTGGTGTACAAAACTTCATATGATCTAATTCCCTCTCCGCTGCCTACGTTCCGTCAGCTCACCCCCATCCGTCGCAGTCAGGACAAAGGTTCTACTGCGAAGAACAGTCTATTTGCGTATGGACGTGGTGTGCCACCATCGCCGACGACACCTACAGATACCGATTCGGATCTCTCTTTTGAGTTTTCTCAGATTGACATTGGTATTTCACGAGAAAAACTTGAAGCTCTACAATTGCACGACCCTGATACTCGAATTAATTACCCACAATTTCTTAAACCTCTCCTCGAAGAATGCCATCAAGAAGCATGTGGACCATATGAATTTTCAGCTTTCATCAAATCCTTTCCATTTGATCCTATCCTTCAAGATTCCCGACAAATGTCAGGAAGGAACTCAGGGGAAGTCTTACGGTTCAAAAAGATTGGCGAGGCGAGTTACTCAGAGGTGTTTGGAATTGGAGACGTTGTATTGAAGGTCATACCCCTCCATGATGAATCCTGTCCTGGGAAAGGGGGAGTGAGCGAAACAGATGGGCCAGCGCCAAGTGAGGTGAAGGATGTAAGGAAGGAAATCATCGTAACAAGGGCGATGGGAGAGGTGCATGAGGGATTCGTCAAACTTCTGAAGACATACATTGTTAGAGGAAAGTACCCTGAGGTTTTACTTAGCCTTTGGGATGAATATAATGAGAGAAAAGGATCGGAAAGTGTTCGACCTGGCAAGTACAAGCCTCTTTTTTTCTCTATACGATAACTGATTCGTGTCAACTAGATACATTCACTCCTTCTCAAACTTATGCAATCATCGTGTTACCAAACGATGGCCCAGATCTCGAAGCCTATACCTTCTCCAACGCCAGTAAGACAGGTTGGAGGAAGGCTTCGAGCCTTTTTTGGCAGGTTACGAAAGCCCTTGCACATGCTGAAGAGCTTGTCTCCTTTGAGGTAAGCCCCTTTAAATGAGAGAATTTATCTTATTTATGACCGTTGCGAAAATACCAGCACCGTGACCTGCATTGGGGTCAAATTTTGATCAAAGATATTTCAACGTCAACTCACGTGACAGCCGCTCGTCCTACAATTGACAAGTTAAACCGAAGTCAAGGCAAAAGCATGCGAGTATTTATGGATGATCCGGAGAACGGCGTACAGGCTACGATTATTGATCTCGGATTGTCGAGAATGGATGGTTCGAACAAAGTAGATGTCCACTGGACACCATTTGATGAAGAAGTGTTCATGGGTGAAGGTATGTCATATGAACGTCCTCCATATAAAGGTCTAATGAAGGCTATGTATACATAGGTGACTACCAGTTTGATGTTTATAGGCTCATGAGGGAGCACACAAACAGCGACTGGAAAGGCTATCACCCACTGACAAATGTCATGGTGCGCCACATATCTTCCAGTTCTGTGAAATTCTGACCTTCAACTTCCCAGTGGCTCCATTATCTGGTTACCAAACTCCT
>Ga0153952_1000114_pt1 | contig 22008 bp, 19 predicted proteins | sample TSNJ036MetaG_FD_104746 | JGI IMG/M metagenome (GOLD analysis project Ga0153952, IMG submission 104746) | Attine ant fungus gardens microbial communities from New Jersey, USA - TSNJ036 MetaG | ecosystem: Host-associated > Fungi > Mycelium > Unclassified | place: USA: New Jersey, Wharton State... | reverse complement strand
GGGAGTCAACCGTTTATCGGTTTGCTTCCGGCCTTGCGTTATTTGCTTATCATGGTAGGATATATTGCTGTTGTTGGCAGCTCGTTTCGCGTCGTTTTCGTGTACCTTTGTATGTAGAGGCGATACGCCGCATAGCGCGACATGGCTGTGCCGCTGCCAGTGGTCAGGATACATTGTTAGAAACGAGAATGTCGATAGGTAAGGCTCCGATGAAATCACCTCGGCCTTTTCCCCCGACCCACACCGGACGGGCGCCTTTCGACGCATCCGGCGCTCCATCTTACTTTGTTCCGGGACACCTCTTTCCGTGACATCCCGCGTTCAATAAATTAAGGGCATATTCACTAAGAGCATTATTCTTACAAAGCATCGACAATAGCCTTTATACGCTTTGTCTTTTTGGGAAACATGGAGTATAATTGTTCCGTGGAGTTGCTGTGCAGAATCCTGTGTTCCGTCTCTGATAAAACGCAAAGATTGTCAAAGTCATGTGTACCACCCTTTTCAACTGGTTTTATATGGTGGCAGTGGTATTCCCAAACAGGGACAAATTCGCCGGATAAGTAGCTGATGCCTTTGACGGAACTGTATTTGCTGATTGTGAACATGGCTAATCTGCTGTTTTTGATATATTTAGAGGTATTGACCAGATAATCAATAGCCGCTATTGAAACACCGGGCTTGTGCTTCTTTTCGCCATAATGACAGGGATTTTTTCGAATTTTGCTTTTCTTAAAACAAATCAATTCATTGTCCCAATTTGCCCAGTTTATTTCAATCACGGGATAGGTTTCGTAGCAGTAATAGCCTTTTTTACCCCAGGATCGGTAACGCCCTCCCTGGAAATTGTTTTTATAAGACTGCTCAATCGTAAATTTAACCCTCTTATTCATTGTGTGGTAAAACAATTTCTTAATTCGCCAACCTATTTGCTTAAAACTTTCATTGAAATGCGTCATGCCTCTGTAGTAGTTGTGGAGGCCCACTACATAGACATTCCAGTCGTTAATGGTCTCAAAGCACGGACTTTTCTTAATTTTCCGCAGCAGTTCACCGCATCTGCTAACGAACTCATCTTCTTTGGATTTTGGAAGACTGTTGGTTGCCATGTACACACCACGTTGCTGTGCGGCCGGTTGTTTGACGGCATAGAAATCATATCCCAAGTATTTCATTTTCTCTTTGGTGAGGTCATAGATTTTTGTCTTGTCCTCATTGATTTCCAGCCTCATATTGCGCATGAGATAACTTGTGACGCTGTATCTAAACCGGACTGCGTCTTGGTAGGCTTTGCACAACACAAGGATGTCGTCGGCATATCGTACATGGACACCCACTTTTAGATTTGTAAGTTCAAGATTCCGTCTTTTATTCTTTGAATTGTGAAATTTTGCCATCGATTTATCATGCCAGCAATCCCCTTGGTCACGGAGCCATACATCGAAGCGATGTAAATACACGTTCAATATTAGCGGCCCCAGAATCGAACCTTGGGGAGAGCCAAGAGGGTCTTCCACTTTGCAGCAATCCTCGTAATACCCCTTTTTGATAAACCGATAGATGTAGTTGAGAATCACTTGGTCACACACACCGATATGCCACAATTCCCGATAGGTGATATCCGGGTCTATCGTTCCAAAGTAGTCTCTAAGGTCAATCGACAGCGCGTAAGGCATAGTTTGGCAATGATTTTTGACCTTTGCCAGCGCGTTGTGCTGACTGACCTGTTCACGGAATCCAAAAGAGCTCTCGACGAATTTCGTTTCGCAATAGGGTTCTACTACAAGCTGAATGCACTTTTCGACCAGCTTGTCCCAAACGGAGCAGATACCGAGCGGACGCATTTTGCCAGTATTGCCTTTGGGGATATACGTCCGCCGGACATAGTCCATCTGTTTGCGCAGGAGACGGTCTTTGACGATTTCCGCGAGTTCCACGACAGAGTAGTTCTCTAATGTTTTGTAATTGGTGCCATCTGGTCCTAAAGCCATTCGGCCATCGCTTTTGCTTAGTTGACGAACGGCGAACGCTACATTGCTTGTGTCATAAACCATGTTATGCAGTGTCCGCATATCAATTTTACCGTCGCGAAAATCGTTGAACCGTTGCTCCATATCCACATAATAAATATTGTTGGTACTCATTAGGTTGCGTTTTCGCCTCATTTCCGTAACGATTAGTCTCTTGCGTCTAATGCGACGAATTGAAAATGATTGTTTTACCATTCAAAGCAAGACTAAGGCCCTTCGCTACTCCCTATTTCTTGATAGGGTATCATCACTACTATGGCCCCGCTGACTACCCGTTCATAATCTTTCTGGCCTTACCCTTTCGGTGCGGGCCGTCCCCAATTATTACACAGTAACATCAAAACATTACTGTGCCAGGCAGTTCACCCATATCAATACGACTGCCTTAATGCTGCACTTAGGACTCCTCTTTACCCCGTAGGCTTGGATTTCCCCGGTACGTTTCTCACGTACTCTATGGCGGCCATAACGCCATCCCCCATGACGACACATGCAAATCGCGTGAGGTAAGCCTATTTTTTATAACCCCTCTGATTTTAGAGTAAGGTCATCCGATCGTTACGAGGCGTACAAGTAAAGGAAATTTCTATCCGTATACAGCGGAACCCGAGGTGTACCGTCACCGGCAGTGTCCCCGTCTTCACCTATGCTTCGCTAACATTTGTTACCAAATGCCATGCAGGAGTATTAGTCGAGATCGGATATGTAGGATATTTGGCTCCTACGCCGCCTCCAGTCGTATCAATACCTGATAGTTTTCTTTACTTTTCCTTTCCTCATTATTTATCAGGTCCGCGGCGGTATCCATGCTACTACACAGGTTTTACGCCGCAATTCGGGTCGCAGTCATGTCAATGGGAGCCTCGAACACATAAAGCCGACCGCTTGTGCCGATGTGGTGGAAGCTACACCTTGCGTCGCTGCCCTCGACATTGCCGCGGTAACTCTCGCCGAGTGTGAACGTACTGCGCTTGTGCGCGTGCTTGGCTACGCCGTTCTCATCCTTGCCCACAAAAACCGCGTTATGATATTTTGAGTCCTCGAACAGCGTACCCGCTTTGGCAAAGTGCCGGATTACCTCGCGGTCTATGCATCGCTCCTTGATGAGATACGCGAACACACGCCGCATATCGGTGTGGGCCTCCGGCAGCTTGAACGGTTTGGGCGGCGGCGATTTCTTCCCCGCCTGCGCGAATCCCGCGCCGTGCTCGCCGTTTAATAGCATCGTCACCGCATCGGGGAAATCCATGTTGTAAAACTTGCGGACGAAATCAATCGCCAGCCCGCCCTGATTCGCGCTGTGCTGGAACCAACGGTTGCCGTGCAGAGTGACGCTATCATGCCGAGCCCAGCCGAAGTCGTGACCGGAGCGGGTGACTTCCTCGCCCTGGGAGCGCAGGAAGTCCACAAGGTCAATGGAATTGGCGCGCTGCTTCTGCTCGTCGGTAAAATGAATGTATGGTATAGCGATCACTATCCATGCCAGGCGTCAATGTTGATTTTCTGCGAGATAGACACGTTTCTCACCGTTATTGAATGTCACCTCCAGTTCATATGGGTATGGGTGGATACCATACCCTTTTACATGAGCCTCCACGACCGTGAGGTGCGCGGCTTCACATTTTTCAGCGTCATAGCTGGAATCGTATTCACGCCTGCATTTGGCGCAGCGGTAAAAAATAAGAGGCGTAAGCCTCACCTCCGTCAATAACTCTGTATTTGCTCATCCCGCGCATGACCTTGCGCTTGCCGCTTTTCGCGGAGTTCCCTCATCCGCTTGCGGTCAATGTGGTCGGCCTGTGCTGTTTGTTTCTGCTGCTGATCCTCAAACAGCTTTGCAAGGCTGCTGAGTAACCGCGACGCCGAAAACAAAAGCGAGGGGCCGCGAAATTCATCCATGTGGTCGAGGAAAAATAGCAATAGGTAAGGTTTTGATGCCATCTCTACCTTTTCCCCTGCTCCACACCGTGCATGAGAGTTTCCCCTCACACGGCGCTCCATCAATTGCAATTCTTATTCGTTGTCACAAGTTATTACGTTGAACATATTTGCCAGTTACCATCGAAACCGATTAAACGATAATTAGCGGGTTTCCCGATTCTATGCGGAGTTTGTTGAGTTTGGAAAGTTGCTTTTTATCAAGGTATAAAATAGCAAGGTATTTGTCTATGGTCGGTTGTGCTGTTGCGTGTATACTCGCCGTTCATTTTGGTCACGCGGAATTTGACGCCCTGGATCGGCTCGCCGGTCACCGCGTCCAGCTTGCGGACTTGCAGGCCGGACAGCTTGGTGTTCGTAAATTCCAACAGCTTATGGTCATTCCATGTGAGCTCGACGTCGGTGACATTGGAATCCAAAAGGTAACCCGGCAAGGTAGCGGATTCATAAATCTGATACCACCCTGGCTCCAGATCGGGAACGTCAATCAAGCCGTTGGCGTTTGTTAGCCAGGTAAATCAAAACCACGCGTTGAACGCGTGGTTTTGATTAGTCTGAACTGGAAGCATTCTGTTTCTGATTATAGATCAGTTACTGCTTTCCGCATAGTACTTCCTGTATGTGGCGGGAGTTACTTTCTCAAACTTTTTGAACGTCTTAATATAATAGCCCGGTTCGCTGAACCCCAGTTCATCGCTGATTTGCGTAACAGGCAGATCGGTTTTTTCAAGGAGCTGCTTTGACCACTCTACTTTCAGCCGGGATACGAAACTGGAGAAACCTTCGCCGACCTCCTTGGCAAACAGCCGGCTGAAATGGCTGGTGCTGATGTGGCACAATTGCGCCATTTGTATTTGCGTGATATTTTCCCCTTTGTTTTCAAATATGTAATTGATCGCGGGCCGGAGTACCGGGTTTTTGCAGACTGAGGGATTTGCTCCGGTTGTTTTGATATAGGCGCTTGTGATGACATTTCCCATCGCCTTTTTTACCTGGGCGATGTTGTCCAGCGAATAGCCGCTGGCGGCGGCAACTTTCGGCTTTTCCACCTCACCAATGGTAGCCATTTTTTCGTACATTTCCAAAATTAGGTTTTTGTTCATTGCCTCCTCCACGATATATCCGCAAAGATCAAACAGCATTTTCGCCACATTTTGGATCTCATGGAACGAGAGAAACGGAATTTCCTTGTACATTTGCACGAGTTCCTTTGACCTGAAGATGTGCCGGGTGGGGGAGAGCAGGATCCGTTCAAGCTGCGCGCCCTGTTTCGACTCTGGCAAGCGGATTTCTCCGGCTAACGTTGCGCCGATATACTTGCCGTCAATAATGATCGGAATCGCCAGGTCAACGATATTGCAGTGACAAAGATAAATATACGGGGCGTTGATACGCACCGCCTCCAAGCCGCCCCTGGAATCGCACTTATGGCACATTTTTTCGAGATCCGGCTGGCTGCGCAGATACTGGCAAAACAGCCGCGGGCTGCTGTGCCGCGTAATCGGAACTCCCTTATAATCGACAGTTATAATTGCCAATTTTGTAACTTCAGCAAGAGAATCCTGTAAATTTTGCCACTTTTGAATATCCAATATTTTATCCAAAGTCAAGTAATCTACCCTCTTTCTTTACATAATGGTAAAATTGCACAATAATATTGGTCGTTTTTTCGTCATTATGATAATTATAAGGCAAAATAGTAGTATTTTCAATAGTCAAATCAAAAAATTACAATAAATAATCGTAAAAAGATATCATGCTTTTCCAATGCTCATTTCTAATATGCATGCTATAATGTGGGCATTCACTGTTGTCAAACATTACAGTTTCATTATGGTGGGAGGTTTATTATTGTGAGAAAAGCATTTATTTGCCCCCTGAAGTATGTCCAAGGAGAGGATGAACTGTTAAATCTTGGATATTTTGTGGGAATCTTTGGAAAATCTGCCCTATTGATTGCGCACCCGGACGATGTGAAACGTGTAAAGGAAAAACTTGATATTACCGCAAAAAAATACAATATCGAATTTGTGGAAAGCTGTTTCCGCGGGGAGTGCTCCCGTCAGGAGATCGCCAGACTGCAGGAGGTTGCCAAGCAGAATCATTGCGAATGCACGATCGGGTTGGGTGGCGGAAAGGCGATTGATACAGCGAAATGCGTCGCGCAAGGGGACGCGTTGATCATTGTTCCGACCATTGCCGCGACGGACGCGCCCACCAGCCACTCCGCAGTGGTGTACACCGAGGACGGCGCGTTTGATGATTACATGTATTTCAAGCAGAGTCCGAGTGTTGTATTGATCGATACAACGGTAATCGCGGGCGCGCCGACGCGTTTTTTGGTATCCGGCATGGGCGACGCGCTGTCCACATATTTTGAGGCAAGGGCAACGGCAAGCGGCTTTTCCAATGTCAACGCCGGCCTGCCCAGCGGGTACCGCGAGGGTCTATGCGGCCCGGCCAAGGGTACCAATACGGCGCTAGCCCTGGCGGAGCTCTGCTACCGGACGCTGCTGGCCGACGGCGTAAAGGCCAAGACCGCCTGTGATTGCAATCAGGTGAGTCCTGCTCTGGAGAATATTATTGAGGCGAACATCCTGCTGTCCGGCTTGGGCTTTGAGAGCGGCGGCCTCGCGGGTGCGCACGCCATCCACGACGGCCTGACGATCCTGCCCGGCACTCACCACTATTTCCATGGCGAAAAGGTCGCGTTCGGCACATTGGTGCAGTTGGTTCTGGAAAACGCGCCGTCCGAGGAGCTCGAAGAGGTGCTGGAGTTCTGTCTATCTGTCGGACTTCCGGTCTGCCTGGCCGACATCGGCGTCGATACGATCACGCCCGAGGAGCTCAAAGAGGTCGCGGAAAAAGCCTGCATCCCGGAGGAATCGATCCACTCGATGCCTTTCTCGGTCACGCCGGATGCGGTCGCCTCCGCGATTCTGGTAGCCGACCGGATCGGAAAAAATTTCAAGTATGAGGCTGATGCGGAATGAAAAAAATAATCAACAAGCCTGAGCACGTTGTACGTGATATGTGTAACGGCATTGTGCTCGCGCATCCGGAGCTGGAATTGATGAGCCAATACAAGGTGCTTAAAAAGAAAGCTCTCAATCCGAACAAAGTGAGCCTAATCAGCGGTGGCGGCAGCGGTCACGAGCCGGCGCACGCCGGATTTATCGGCAAGGGCCTTTTGGACGCGGCCGTCTGTGGGGACGTCTTCGCATCGCCGTCGCAGATTCAGGTCTACCGGGCCATTCAGGAGCTCGCGAACGACAAGGGCGTGCTGTTGATCATCAAAAATTACAGCGGCGATATGATGAACTTTAAAAACGCCGCGAAGATGGCGCAAGAGGACGGCGTCAAGGTTGATTATGTGCGTGTTGACGACGACGTCGCGGTTCGGGACAGCTTGTATACCGTCGGACGGCGCGGCGTGGCCGGCACGGTCCTGGTGCACAAAATCGCGGGCGCCGCGGCGGAGCGGGGATGGGAGCTTGCCGAGGTCAAGCGGGCCGCTGAGAAGGCAATCGAAAATGTAAAGAGCATCGGATTCGCGCTGACCTCCTGTACGGTACCGGCGAAGGGCTCGCCTACTTTTAGTCTCGACGAAACGGACATGGAGTACGGCGTCGGCATCCACGGCGAGCCGGGGATCCGCAAGGAGGCGCTGGTAGACGCGCAGGAACTGGCCGGGCGCATGGTGCTGTCGCTCAGTAACGAGCTCGGTCTCAAGGTCGGCGTGCCGTCGAGAGCGGCGGTTTTAATCAACGGCTTTGGAGCTACGCCTTTGATGGAGCTTTACCTGCTGAACAAAGAGGTGGCCCGCGAGTTGCCCGGTAAGGATGTCACCGTCGTGCGCAGCTTTGTCGGCAATTACATGACCAGTATCGATATGTCGGGTGCATCAATCTCGATCCTCAAGCTGGACGATGAGCTGGAGGATCTGCTCAGCGAGCCGTGCAGCGCGCCGGCGCTGCACGTGAACGGGCCGGTGGAATCGGTGGAGTACCACGATTTTTTCGCAGACGCAGAAGAATCCGCCTCCGTATCCTTTGAAGTGGAGACGCTGCGGAGTCATGCCACAATCGGCAATACGCTGACCCTCGACAACATTCGGTATATTGTAGATACAATGAGCGCGTCTATCATCAGGAATGAGGTTCCGTTCTGCGAGTTGGACGCTCATGCCGGCGACGGCGATTTCGGCATGAGCATCGCGAAAGGCTTTAAACAACTGAAGACCGAGTGGAAAGCTCTGGTAAGCATCGCTGACATCGGCGGATTCTTGGGCGCTTGTTCGTTGATCATCATGGAGCACTGCGGCGGCGCGTCCGGCCCGATCTGGGGTTCGGCGTTCCGGGCGGCTGGGAAAAGTGCGGCCGGTAAGAACGAACTGTCGGTGCCGGATGTAGCGGAGATGCTTCAGGCGGCAGTGGAGGAAATCCAGACGACTGGGGAACGATCCTTTGGGCGCGGGGCGGTTGTAGGAGACAAGACACTGATCGACGCGCTGGTTCCCTGCGCCGATGCATGGAAAGAAAAAGCCGCAAGCGGCGTGGGATTTGAAAAGGCATTCCGTGACGGCGCGGACGCGGCGGTAGCCGGCGCGAAGAAAACCGAGCAGATTGTGGCCCGTATGGGACGCGCAGGTACCGTCGGAGAGAGAAGCCTTGGATATCCCGACGCGGGCGCGCACGGACTCGGCGTCATCTTCACGGACCTCTCGAACGAGCTACAATACTAGGGTCTGTGTGTTCCGGCGATGCCGTATATCGGTGACGGACGGACTAACAGAGCAAGACTAGGAGGACTTCTATGTTAGAAGTACGCAACGTTACCAAACGGTTTGGCGGGCTCGTTGCCAACAACGACGTCTCCTTTTCACAGAAAGAGGGAGAAATCCTGGGGATTATCGGGCCAAATGGCTCCGGCAAGACCACGATGTTCAATATGATTACCGGTTTTTTGCGGCCGACCGAGGGAACGATTCAATTCCACGGTGAGGAACTTGGCGGCGTCGCGCCCCATTTGGTCGCCGAGAAGGGCATCTCCCGCACATTCCAGCACACCAGTATCCTGCCCGACCTTTCGGTGGAGGAAAATGTGTTTTACGGACTGTATTCCAGAATCCAAACCAACATGGTGCAGTGTATGTTGCGCGGCAAGCAATTCCGCGAGAGCGAACAGGCCGCGTGGCAGCGTGTCGACGAGGTGCTTGACCTTCTAGGACTGGATTACCGCCGGGATGAAGCCGCGAAGAGCATTGCCTCGGCGGAACAGCGAAAGCTGATGATCGCGATCGCGCTGGCCAGAAAGCCGAAGCTTTTGCTGTTGGACGAACCGGCGGCCGGCACGTCGAGAGAAGAGCAGACGGCATTGGTTGCGACGATCAAAAAGATCCGGGATTCCGGCGTATCGGTTTTGATTATCGAGCACAACATGCACTTGATTATGAATCTTTGCGATCATATCGTCGCGTTCAACTTCGGGAAAAAGATCGGTGACGGAACGCCGGACGACATCCAGAAAAACCAGGATGTCATCGAAGCGTATTTGGGGAGGCCGGCCTAATGTTGGAAGTGAAGGACCTGATGATTGCATACAAGGGCGTCCGGGTGGTGCATGGAGTCAACTTCAAGGCAGAGAGCGGTAAGATGACGATTATTATCGGAGCCAACGGTGCGGGCAAGACCTCCATCATCAAATCCGTCATGGGTCTCATCAGGGCAGAGAGTGGAGAAATCCTGTACGGAGGCGAGAACCTGCTTAAGCAGCCGCCTTATAAAATGAGCGGATTGGGTATCTGCCTCTGCCCGGAGGGCCGGCAATTGTTTCCTGAAATGACCGTGATCGAAAATCTGGAGATGGGTGCGTTCGCGCGTAAAGACGCGAAACAGATCAAGGCGGACATTGATGATGTTCTGGAGAAATTTCCGCGTCTGAAAGAACGCAAATACCAGAAAGCCCGGACCATGAGCGGTGGCGAGCAGGAACTGCTCGCCATCGCGAGGGCGCTGATGGGCAACCCGAAGCTACTGATTCTGGATGAACCCTCATGGGGTCTGGCGCCGCTGATGGTCGAAGAGGTCATGCAGATCGCGCGCCGCCTGAATCAGGAGAACAAGATCACTGTACTGATGGTAGAGCAAAACGCTAACGTCGCGTTGCGGTACTGCGATTATGCGTACCTGCTGGACGTCGGGGAAATCGCGATGGAGGGCACCGGGGAGGCACTGCTTAATGACAAGAAGGTGCAGGAGGTTTATTTGGGAGCGTAATCCCCCAAAATATAAGGAGGAATCATCATATGATTAAGAAATCTTTACTCGCGACCCTGCTTGCATGTGCCATGATTTTCGCCGGTTGCGGCGGCGCGGGCAACACACAGTCTTCCTCGCAGGCACAGAGCCCGGCGCAGGCGTCGGCATCCGAATCGGGGTCCGAGCCCGCTCAAAGCGGCCCCACAAAGACCGAGGTGCTGCGCATCGGCAACTGCGACGCTTTCACCGGCGCGGGCGCCGTGTACGGCCTGCCGCAAAAAGAAGCCATTGAAATGGCCGTTGAGGAGATTAACAACGCGGGCGGCATCGTCGCCGGCGACACGGCCTACATGATTGAGCTGGTGTCTTACGACAACAAGAGCGACCCGAATGAGGGTGTTGCGGCATTGCGTAAGCTGATCGACCGCGACGGCGTTAAGATCGTGCTCGGATGGGCGAACAGCGGCGTCGCGATGGCGGCGGCGAACGTTGTCGGCGACGAGGATGTCCTGATGCTGGTCGGCACGGCCGGTGAGGAAAGCATCACCACGCTCGGAAACGAAAACATTCTGCGCACCCGTCCGCCAGCAGGATACACGGGCGGCCCGGCCGGAAAATTCGTAGCGTCGAAGGGCGTCGAGAAGCTGGGCGTCATCGGACAGTTGAAAGATCCGTTCTACCAACAGTACACCGAACATTTTGTCAGCGCGTTTGAAGGCGATGGCGGCACAATTCTCGGTACCGAAACTTTCGCGCTCGGTGACCGCGACATGTACACACAGATCACAAAGATCCTCGCGATGAACCCCGACGCGATCTTTGTCCCAGGCTATGTGGAGCAGGCGGCGTTTGTGTACCGGCAACTGCGCGAGCTTCAATACGAAGGCCCGATCTACGGCTTCACCGGCGGCAGTGAGGAGCAGTTCCTGGCGGTCGCGACCGAGGAGCAGATGGAGGGCGTGTATGACCTTCGCCCGGTCGAGGGCACCATCGAGGCGCTCGGAGACGTGGCAAAGCAGTACAGCGCAAACTTTGAGACAAAATACGGCAGGCCGCCTACGCCAAACGCGATCTACGCATATGACACCGTTTACGCGCTGAAAGCCGGCATTGAGGCGTGCGGCTCCGTCGACGATGTTCTGGCGATCACGACCGCGTTGAAGAACATGGCCCCGACAGATACCGTGGCGCTCAAGTATATCACGGTTGGCGGCAAATGGTTTGATCCCAACGGGCAGGCATACACGTCCAACATCGCGCTGAAGTTCACTAGCGGCAAGTGGGTTGTCGAGGGCGATCTGCCGGCGGATGCGGAAACCTATTCCAAGTATATGAGCGAAAAAACGGCCGAGCACAAATAACCGAATGCCATTTCATGGCCCGGATGCCGCCACGTATCTGCGCGGGCGGCGTCCGGTTCATCTATGAGAATGGCCGCGAATCCCTGAGGATTTATGGTATAGCCCGGCAATGTCTTTCACCAATTTCCGCAGCTGGGCAAAACCCAATAAAGGTGGTATGATTGTGACCGAACTGGTTCAACAGTTACTAAACGGCCTGGTTATGGGCAGTTATTATGTCCTGATCGCGATCGGCCTGTCAATCGTATACGGAATCCTGGGCATCTCGCATTTCGCCCACGGCTCCGTGGTGATGGTGGGCGGCTACATCACATTTGTCGTTGTTTCCAGAATAGGACTCAACTTTTTTGCCGCGATGCTGGTCAGTATGGTATTAACGGCCCTGCTCGGCATTGTTATTGAGCGGGTGGCTTACCGGCCGGTGCGCAACGCGCCGCCCATCAATGCGTTCATCATCGCGCTGGGCCTTGGAATGATCATCGATAACGTTATGACGCTGATCTTTGGACCCGACCAGGTCATCATCCCGAATCCCTTCCGATCCGTAATCTCGATCGGCAACGTTCACATCGCCGTACTGCGGGTATTGATGATTATATGCTGTTGCGTTCTGGTCGCCGTGCTGCTCGCGTTTATGAAGTACACCGTCATGGGCAAGGCAATTCGGGCGACCTCCCAAAACCGAGAAGCCAGCCTGATCATGGGTATCAACATCAACGTCGTGACAGCGATTGTGTTCGCGCTTGGCTCCGCTTTCGGAGCGGTGGCCGGGTCGTTCATCGGCGCGCTGTTCGCGGTGTACCCGTCGATGGGCACGTTTACAGTTCAGAAGGGCTTCGCTGTCCTGATTCTGGGCGGACTGGGAAGCGTACCCGGCGCAATAGCTGGCGGCCTGATTATCGGTATTACCGAGAGTCTCGGCTCAATGCTGATCTCCTCCGACTACAAGGATGTGTTCGCGTTCGTTATTATGATCGCGGTGCTGATGTTTAAGCCGCAGGGGCTGTTTGGAGGGAAAGAGTAATGATAAAACGTTACTGGAAGGGGATCGCGTCTGCGCTGTTGCTTTTGCTGTTCTCGCTGATTCCGGTGCTGAATGTCTCTGCGTACTATTTACATCTGATCTCGATCTCGCTGATCTGGGTGATCCTGACAGAGGGGTTGAACATCATACAGGGCCTGACCGGCTACGTGTCGATCGCGCAGGCGTCTTTCTTCGGCATTGGCGCGTATGCTAGCGTTTTCCTGACGATGCGCGGCGGCGTATCGTTCTGGCTGGCTCTGCCGCTCGCGATGGTGATTAGCGGTATTGCGGGCCTGCTCGTCGGGTATCCGTCGCTGCGCACACACGGGCACTATTTTTCGATCATAACACTGGCGTTCTGTACCGTTATCTGGCTGCTGATGATCACACTGAACAACGTGACCGGAGGCGAGGCCGGTATCTCCAAAATACCGCCGCCGGATTCGATTTTCGGCATTGACTTCTCAATTAAAACGAACTTCTATTACCTCATCTTGTTTTTTGCGGCGTTGAGCATTGTGTTTGTATACCGTCTCAAGAGCTCGCGGATTGGCCGGGCGTTTGTCACAATCCGGGAAAACGAGCAGTTGGCGCAAGCAATTGGCATCTCGCTGGTGCGGTATAAGACGATGGCGTTCATCATCAGCGCGACACTTGGCGGACTCGCGGGCTGTCTGTACGCGCACTTCAGCAAGTACATCAACCCGGTCCCCTTTTCGGGCGAATACTCGATGAACGCGATTTTGGCCGTCATCATGGGCGGCAGTGGCACAATCGCCGGACCGGTAATCGGCTCGTTCCTGCTCAACTTTCTTCCGGAGTATCTGCGTATCGCGGAAAGCTTCCGTGTCATCATCTACGGTCTGATGCTAATCCTGATTACAATTTTCATGCCCAAGGGGATCATTTACGCGGTGCAGGTGCTGTTTATAAAGCTGCAAGCGCGTTTCGCGCCGGCGAAGACGGAAAAGGCCGCCGTGCAGCCTGTGGAAGACGCGGAAAAGAAATAAATGCGTGTGACGGAAAGGAACAGGGGGATAATGGCAAAAATTTGCGTTGCGGGCGGCGGCCCGGCTGGTCTGCTGCTGGCCGCCAAGCTGGCGGAGCAGGGTTTTCAGGTCCATCTTTTTGAAAAGAAGGCGCGGGACGATTATGGAAAGATGCACGACTGGTCGGACGCGCTGGAAATTGACATTTTGCATGACGCCGGGCTGCCGGTTCCGCGCATGGACAGCGCGTGGTTTCGGGGAGCAGGCGTGAAAGGCGACGATACGCCTGGACTTTACGAGCGGCACCGTGTGTCGCAGCTAGCGGTATTCTCGCCGGATTATTCGGAGCGCGCCGTTGTGGACGCAGACTTCCGCCATGTGCTGGTGGACCGCCACAGGCTACGCGATTACCAGATTGCCCAGGCCGAAAGAGCCGGCGTCGTCTTCCACTACGGCTGCGCGGTCACCGGGCTACTCGGCCGGACGGAGGGCGCGTTGGAAAAAGTTTGCGTCACCGGGCTCCGGTACCGGCAGGACGGCGCGGAGTCGGAGATGCAGGCGGATCTGGTTGTGGAGGCCACCGGACAGGTCGCGGAGGTCCGCGTGCTGCTCGGAGCGGGTGAGATCGCGGAGCCGTTCAACCAGAACGAATACGGCTATGCCTACCGCACCGTGCGTAAATTCGATCCGTCGCGCGTAGGGGAGAGCAAAATTCCATTCGTGGAGCACTATCGGCTGCGCTCCGACCGCGGATACCTGTTCGTGCATTTCCACGACAGCGACATCGTCGACATCGGCGGCGGCGCGCGGGATCCGGTACCCAACGCGATGGCTAGGCAGACTGTTCTTGACACGCTGGAGGCGTATCCGCAGGTATCCGGTGAGGAGTTGCGCGGCGGCGAGGACCGTAACCTGAAATGCATGCCGCCGGATTCGCTGGCGGCGGGAGGGATTCTTGTCGTCGGCCACGCAGGCGCGCAGATCAACCCGACACAGGGCTGCGGTATCGCGAGCGGGTATTCCGGCGCGCTTTTGGCGGCGCAGGTGATCCGGGAGGCGGAGGATTTCGGTCTTGCGGGCCTGTGGGCGTACAACCACCGCTGGTTTACCGGAAAGGGCGCGCACTACGCCGCCCTCTACGAGAAAATGAAGCGGATCGCGGCGTATACGCAGGCGGATCTGTGCTTCCTCCTCCGCGAAAACATCATGAACGGCCAGGCTCTGACCAATGATTATCACGGGCATTTCGTGCCGCTGGATACGGACGAAACGCGCCGCCTGCGCGACGCTCGCCCCCGGAGTCCCGAGACGGTGGACCGCTGGATCGACTCTTATACGGCTGGTAAGGCCGTGTGGGATCACTACCAGACGTTTCCGCAAAGCTGGGATCGCGGCGCGTTCGACATCTGGCGGTCAGGTAAGCGGAAATAAATAACATCGAATTCCGAAACATCAATCATGGTTTCAGTGCTCATGAAACCATGATCGATCCTGCAAAGGAGTGGAAATTACATGTCTGCATTGAGCGATAAAATCAAGAGTCCGAAAAACCTGACGCCGCGCATTCAGTGGCTGCGCGACTATTACTTCAAGGGACATGAGCGGAGGTGGAACAACGAATACCTGTCGTTCGGCACCGGCGCGGAATGGGATGTGTACACCGACGAGACGTTTGTCTACACGATGTACAGCATTATGCCGTCCATCGAAACCACCGACATTTCGACAAAGCTGGCAGCGCGGCAGCTCCCTGTTCCGGACAATTTCTTTACATGGCCCCTGGTCGAACGCCGCGCGTGGTTTATCAAGGACGTTATGGTGAACTATGTGCCAAAGGAGATCCTGCCGGGCGATCTGCTGGCAGGCAGCCGGTTCCAACTGCGCGTGTCCAAGTGCCTGAGCAAAGAAGAACACGAGGAGCGTGAGAAGTTCCTCAAGGGGAAAGACGGCCTGCGCCGGAAGATGCTCGAATACCACGAGCGCGGCTTTGGCAACTGCGGCCCGACACCCGGACACCTGATTCCCGGGTATGAAAAGATTCTGACACACGGCTTCAAGCACCAATGTGAATATATCCAGCAGTTGTACGAGCAGCTCGGTGAGGAGGAGAAGACCGACGAGAAGGGCGCGCAGTTGCGCGCGATGATGACTGCCGCGACAATGCCCCGGGAGCTGGCCGCGAAATATTCCGAGCTGTGCGCAGAGCTGGCGGGGCAGGCGAAGACACCGGAGCGCCGGTCCGAGCTGCTGCAAATGGCCGATAATCTGAAACGTGTTCCATGGGAGGGCGCGACCACATTCTGGGAAGCGGTCATGTCGCTGTGGATCACGCACCTGCTGGTCATGGCAGACGAAAATTACCCCGGCCCCGGCGACTCGTTCGGGCGGCTGGATCAATACCTGTACCCGTTCTGGAAAAAATCGATCGACGAGGGCATGTCCCCCGAATTCGGCAAGGAGATCTTAGAATGCCTGTGGTTCCACTGCAATACGGTGTACGACGCGCAGATCCGCCTGGGCAACGACGGCATCACCGCTGGATACGGCCAATTGTTCAGCTTTTCCGGTATGGGCAAGGACGGCGTGGACATGAGCAACGACGTGACCTATGCTCTGTTCGACGTCATTGAGGCTATGATGCCGATGCTCGAACCCAAGCCGAGTGTGCGGCTGCACCGCGGCACGCCGGACAAGGTGCTGGATCGTGTTGTGGAGTTGATCGCCGAAAGCCAGGGCGCGCCGTTTCTGCTTAACTTCGACGAGCGCTCGATGGCCGGCATGCTGCGGCAGGCGCGGCTGGCCGGCGTGGAGCACCTGATCAACGAGGACAATGTCTATGACTATGCGTCGGTCGGGTGCCTAGAGAACACGATGGTGGGTAACGACCGCTCCGAAACGGTCAACCTGAATCTGAACCTTGTGAAATCGCTGGAATTCGCGCTAAATAACGGCGAGGATCTGGTGGAGTATCTTGACGGCGCGGGCGAGCCGTACCCGTGTTTCGCGGACGGCTTAAAGACCGGTGATCCGCGCGGCTGCGAGACGTTCGAGGAGTTCTTCGCGGCGTTCGAGGCGCAGTTGCGAAACGATGTGCGCCGCATCGTTGAGATGTACAATCTGTGCGACATCCACCGCGCGCGCTACACGCCAACGCCGTATCTGTCCATTCTTGTAAAGGGCTGCGCCGAAAGCGCGACCGACATCAGCCGCGGCGGTGCCGAGCTGAAATTCGCGACCATCGAGGGCGTGACTTTCGCGACAACGGTTGACTCGCTGCTGGCGGTCAAGTATCTGGTGTACGACGAAAAGCTATGCACGATGGATGAGTTGATTCAGGCGCTTCGGGACAACTGGGAGGGCCACGAGCTGCTCCGGTCCCGCGCAAAAAACCGCGCGCCGAAATTCGGTCGCGACGACGATGAGGCCGACGAAATAGCGCGCCGCGTCATGGATGTCTGGGCGGACGAGTGCTGGAAGCACAAATCGGTGGTCAGCAGCGAGCAGTTCCGTCCCGGAATGCTCAGTTGGAACTACTGGATCACCTACGCCAACATCCTGCCGGCGACGCCCGACGGCCGTGCACGCGGTCAGTTCCTGTCCAACGCGATCTGCCCGTCAAACGGCGCGGATATCAACGGCCCCACCGCAAACGCGAACTCGGTGGGCAAGGCGTTGGGCGGCAAGTCGGCGGACAGCGGTGACTACGCGGGCTACGTCAACTACCTGCCCAACGGCGCGAGCCACACCATCACGTTCAGCCCGGCATTGTTGCGCGACAGCGAGCACAAAGCGAAGTTCAAGACTTTCCTGCGCGGCTACATCGAGAACGGCGGTACCGCGCTGCAAATCAACGTCCTTGACGTTGACATGCTGATCGACGCACAAAAGCACCCCAAGGATTATCGGCACCTGCTTGTCCGCGTAACCGGTTACAACGCTTACTTCACGACGGTGGGCAAGGAGCTGCAAAACGAGATCATTGCCCGGGAAATGAACAACAAATATTGACCAAACGAAAGTGTGGTTCGATTGAGCGAGAAAATGGGCACGATCCTGGACATCCAGCGCCTTTCTACAGAAGACGGCCCGGGTCTCAGGACAACGGTGTTCCTGAAAGGGTGCAGTCTGGCCTGTACATGGTGCCACAACCCTGAAAGTATCAAATTCAGCCCCCAGATACAGTGGATCGAGGCGAGCCGCTGCATTGGCTGCGGACTCTGCGTGGAGGCTTGCCCGATCGGCGGGCTCGCCTTCACGGAGCGCGGCGTCACAATCGACCGCGAGCAGTGCGGGGCTTGCGGGACCTGCGTGGTCGCCTGCCCGACCGGTGCGCTGGAGCTCAAGGGCGAGGCTTGGGACGTGGACCGGCTGGTCCGCGAGGTCTGCAAGGACCGTTCTTTTTTCGGTGCGGACGGCGGCGTGACCTTCTCCGGCGGCGAGGCGCTGATGCAGGCGGACTTTGTCGCGGCGGCGCTCAAGCGTCTTCGGGATACGGGCATACATACGGCTGTGGACACGGCCGGGCTTGTACCCCGTGCGGCGCTGGAGGCTGTACTGCCGCTGGCCGACCTCATTCTGTATGACCTGAAGCTGATTGACGGCGCGCTGCACAAGCGGTTCACCGGAGCGGACAACGCGCTGATTCTGGAAAACGCGAAGCTGCTGGCCGAATACCGCCGTGAGAACGGCAGGCCGGAGGTCTGGATCCGCACGCCGGTCATTCCGGGTGCGACGGACACACATGAAAACATCCGGGGCATCGGCGCATTTCTGGCTGAAAATCTGGACGGCTGCGTGAGCCGATGGGAGCTTTGCGCGTTCAACAACCTCTGCGCGAGCAAGTACCGCCGCCTCGACATGGAGTGGGATTTTGAATCCACTGAAAAGGTGGAGGCGCAAACAATGGAGGCATTGACCCGGACCGCAAATGAGAGCGGCGTCGATCCCGGCATCGTCCTTTGGACCGGCTCCACAAAGCTTTCGGAGAAGGGCGGGTAAAACTATCAGAAAGGCATTTTTCGTAATATTATTTCGCGTTTAAAGCATTGTAATGTTTTAAACCAACAAGCAAAGCTTGTTGCCACATTTTCAGCGCAGGCTCATAGTATTTGACAACGCCTGCGGGGCTACGCCCCTATCGCCGCTTCGCGGCTGATAAAAACATTTTCAATGTTTTTATCGCAGGCTAGTAAAAGGAGTGAGGGATCGCATGGCATACGATCTGAAAATATTCGACCAGGAGAAAACGCTGGATTTCATCGCGACCGTCTGCGAGGATGCGTCGCCGCATATCACGGTGCTGAGTTCCGTCATGCAAAAGGATGACCGCACGCTGATGTTCGGCCAGTACTGTCAGGGCATCTCGAAGGACAACCTGCTTCGCGATCCGAAGGCCGCAATCCTTGCGATCGACCCACGGTGCAATATGGGGGGCGGCCTGCTGGAATGGATGGAACGCAAAAACACGGGTGAGGAGCATGAGCTGTTTAATAATATCCCGCGCTTCCGTTACAACGCCGTGTATGGTTATGCGTATATCCATCTGCTCGACATCGTCGAGTTCGACGCGATTGAAACGCCGTCGCCTGTCGCGCTGGAGGAAAGTGTGGAGAAAACCACGAAAATCATTTGCGCGCTGCCGGGCAGCGGACGAGAGGCAGCGCTCACCTATGTCGGGGAATCCCTCTTTCCCGCGACACTCGGTTTCAAGCTGCTTGGCTATATCGGAGACGACGGGTATCCGCGCCTGATTTACGTCCCACAGGCCGCCGTACAAAACCGGAACCGGGTCGTGTTCAGCGCGGATCTCTATCCGGACGTGTATGCGCAGATTCCGGACGGGGCCAAGACTGCCGTGTTGTCCATGGTTCCGCGACTGGGCGCAAGCATCCTCGTGAAAGGGACGTTCCACCTTATTCCGGACGCGTGCTCCGTAGAGATCGAGCGCGTGTACAACCCGAATGTGCCGGCCTCCGGGTATATTTATCCGATGCCCGGATTGCAGCCGGTTCGGGTGTTTGAAGGCTCGGAGGAAATCTGAACGGGTAATGCAGTGATTTTCGTGGCGATTTCTCGATTATTTAAAAGTGCCCCGCCCTTTGATATGTGTCAAAGGGCGGGGCACTTTTCAGTCCGGGCTTGTACCATGGCGAATTCTGTTGTAAACTGAGAAAGGAAACATCAGTTGACATCGGTACAGAAGATAAAAACATGAAACGGACCGCCAACCTGACATAAGCGCCGCCAATGGACACGGGCGGCGTTTTTGTATGGCAACCGGAGTTCTCTCAGAAACCCGACGGATAAAAAAACAAAGAAGCATACAGAAAGAGCAAGACGACAGGCAAGGTAAAAAACGCATGGCAAATAAGCCCGCGAAGAGGTGAGCGAGGAACCGATCAGGCAGAAAGCTTCTGCACTTTGACCGTGGCGTCGAGATGGATGTTGATACCGATGATCATAGCAAAGAAAACTTCAATGGTTTCTCCGGTGTCGGCGTCCGTAATCTGCGTGGTTTGCCCAGCCCAGTCTACCTCCATGAGTTCGCCGGGCTTGCGATTAATATGCATAGTAGCCTTTGTTTTTGCGATATACTCCCGGTAGTAGGTTTTAACTGGGTTAACTGTCAGCGGAACTTCGCCTGCTGCTCTGCACTGGTCGCAGTATTCAAACCATAGTAGCTGCTGCGTCACGCCGGGCTTGCTCATCTCTCGATGGATATACTCGTAATCCGGCATTTTGTAGCTGGGCTTGCCGCTTTCCTGCCCCAACAGCCGCGCCGACAGTTCCTTGTCGGACAGCGGTTCCGCCGTTTGCCAGTCCAATCCCTGGGCTGCCGCTCGCTGCAAGGTATGGATTACGGTAGTGCGGGATGCGCCGAGGCTATCCGCAATTTGAGCGCGGTTTAGCCCGAGACTTTTTAGTCTCAAAATTTCTCTGTAGTCGGTCATCTTGTGACCCTCCTTGAAATTATTCGCCCTCTTTCAGGACGTAATCTCAAGTTTACTACGAGAATTTCTAACGCAGTGATTACTGTTCATCTCGCCCGCCGCATCTGTTCATTTCTAGGTTCTTCCGTAAAAAGCCGTATGGCCCGTTATCTAGCGAACAAAACCTTGACTCTAAGCAAATCGATTTTAGCACGGCCATACATCATGCGTTTGATGGCTTTGATTTTATTGTTGTTCCCTTCGACAAAACCATTGCTCAGATCAGAGGTCACAGCGTTTTTGACAGCATCCAAATCACCGCGCAGACCAGAGGCAAATGATTTAATGGGGGCGCAAGCTGACATTGACTACATTTTCAACAAATATCCAAATGTATTAGTATTACTGTTCTACAACTGTAATATTAGAAATTCAGCAGTGCATTGCTTTTCAAAAAATCTTTGAAGAAAAAAGCGTCTCGTTGTTGCAATGTTTTATTGAGCGATACGGAGAAAGCCACACCGGGCAGAAAGGAATAATACCATGCAGCACACAGAAAGACCGAGATTTCAGGTCAAAAGGTTTCTTTTTGAAACGCGGGGTGGCGGGGCTGTCGGTCGGTATATGCTGAACGGCGGCGAGAGTGCGGCGGTTCCGGTGGGCGGAGCCAGCTTTATGGCGGAAAAAGACGCGAAGCTCCAGTTAAGCGCGAGAGCCGATACTGGCAGCAGACCGGTGCATCTGCAATTAACGGAGTGGCTACAAATCAGCCGGGAATGACAGTTACGATCAAAGAGGATACCTATATCAGCGTACGATTCGATAAGATCAACACCGTTGTTTCCTCCGATTCTGACAGCGGCTCAGACAGCGGCATAAAGGGATACTGGTACTGACTACACCGCACAGAATAACGCCCTTTCCGATGTAAATAGCGGCACCGCAACCAACGCTTCTGCCAAAGCGGCGGCAGCGGCAAAAGCATCCGGCGCTTCAACCGCGACGGTGAACATCAAAAACGCGGGCAATATCACGCTGGGTACATTGCAGGCAATGGCGAAGGCTGCGGAGATGCCGGTCAAATTCCAAGCCGACTCCATGAGCGCGGACGGCAAGAGCGTCGAAGTGCGTATAACACTCGACCCAGCAAAAGCGACTAAAGACATCAATCTTTAACGCTTTACGGGTTTAAGAATTTCATATGGTTTGTTTATGTTTTGTTAAACTCTTTTACCCTTTTTGTTTAAGGCAGGCAGATATACTGTGAACATGAAACAACCACAAAAAATAAATCAAACGAGGTGAACGTAATGAAAGTCAGCATGAACGGTATCTACAAGAATTTCGGAAAGAAAGAGGTATTAAAGGATGTCAGTCTGACAATGGGTAACGGCGTATACGGTCTGCTGGGGCCCAACGGCGCGGGGAAAACGACGCTCATCCGTATCCTTGCGGGAGTTGTGCATTCAACAAAAGG
>Ga0153952_1000113_pt1 | contig 22035 bp, 26 predicted proteins | sample TSNJ036MetaG_FD_104746 | JGI IMG/M metagenome (GOLD analysis project Ga0153952, IMG submission 104746) | Attine ant fungus gardens microbial communities from New Jersey, USA - TSNJ036 MetaG | ecosystem: Host-associated > Fungi > Mycelium > Unclassified | place: USA: New Jersey, Wharton State... | reverse complement strand
TACCAAAAAAAAATGCGCGATTAGCTCAGCTGGCAGAGCACCTGACTCTTAATCAGGGTGTCCAGGGTTCGAACCCCTGATCGCGCACTAAGAAAGGTCTTAGGATTGAGGCGAGGATGCCCGGTTTTAGGGCTTTTTGTTTGGTTTTCGGAAGAAATGAAAGTGATAGAAAATAATGTGAAATTTAAAGAAATTTAGTTAGTCAGTGTTTAGTCAGCCCGTTTTGGACACCTTATTTAGTCAAATATTTAGTCAAAATCAGGCTAAAAATGCGTCTAATTTTTTACCAGCAGAAGTTTTTTCTTTTTTCAAGTGCGTGTATACGTCCAAAGTGATCTTGATGTCTTTATGACCTAGTAAATATTGAGCTTCTTTTATATCTACGTCAGCATAGAAAAGCATGGTTGCGTAATTATGACGAAACACGTAAGCTGTAAGATCGTGAATTGGTTGTATATCTTCCGTACCTCCAACAGTTTGGTTAAGTTTTTTACAAATGTTGTTCCAAAATTTCCGGTAACTGGACTTAGACATAAAACCATCTTTTCTTTCCATTTGGAATAGATATTCTGAATTGAGAGTGGTAATATAACTTTTTAAGGAATCTTGTAGTACAGTAGGCATATCAACTTTTCTCCGTCCGGCATCTGTTTTAGGAATAAATTTTAATACAGGTGTATTACTATCAAAAACAACTACATTCTTAACAATTATTTTCCCAAATGAAAAATCAATATCTTTTGTTGATAGAGCAAGAGTTTCTCCCAGTCTTAATCCAGTGTAATGAAGAATGTCAAGAAAGGCTTTTTCTTTAGGAGAAAGAATAGCGGCGGACAGGGCTTTTTCTTCAATTGCATTAAGGGGGCGTTTCTCTGGTCGGCTATATCTGGGTAACTTAACATTTTTTGCAACATTTTTGTATAATAATCCGTCCTCTATCGCACTATTTAGAATTTGAATTAAGCACATTCTGATCTGCTGGCAGTTTCTGGGATGTTTTATATTTTTATTTATCATACCTTGGACGTCTGATTTTGTGAGTTTTTTTAGCTGTATTTCTCCCAGGGATGGAATGATATGAGTATATACCAGCCGTTGATACATTTTGGCGGTATTAATTTCGTATGAGGGCTTGTTGGTAGTATACCATTTATCGGCATATTCTTTTAAGGTGTAACCTTTGTCATTTGCATAGATACCTTTGTCAAGTGCGTTCCGTACCTCTGCAATTTTTGTTTCGAGTTCGTTAATTGTGTAGGCATATATCGTGGGATGAAATATTTTCTTTCCTGTTTCTTCATCATGTCCGATTAATATGTTGGCTTGGTAACGTCCGTCTTTTCGTTTCGTGTATTTTGCTTTTGGCATTTTGAGTTCCTCCTACTATAAAAGGGCAAAAAAATTAAACCCTATGAATTTTGGAGGATTTATGATACAATGTACTTGTAGGGTAGCTGTATCTATAAATCCTTGTGTTTGTAGGTTACATCTATGTAAAACCGCTTTGGATTGCCGTCCGGGGCGGTTTGTTTTATTGATGAGAGAAAAACTCCAAAATATTAACGTCACATTGCTTGTCATAATCACCGTTTTCGATATGCTGCATTTCATGATGATATGATATTAAATGTTGAGCATGTGAATGTCTTGAATTTAGTAATATTGTAAATGTGTTGTCTGCATTTGCCGATGTGTATGCCTTTATTCTTGGTGGCATATCCATTAAGTAAACATTAATGTTATCCATATTAATTACCTTTCAGTCTGTCAATCATTTCTTTTACAAATTGAATATCTTCTTTTTTAACGTTTCTGGATGCGTCAAAAAGCACTTTATAATCTGGATTGTCATATAAAAACTGTGCCAGTTCTCGAACATCTTCGTTTATATAGTAATTTTTTTCATCTGCATCTTTGCCGAGAAGAAAATTCATATCTACATTAAAAAAGTCTGCTATAAGTTCAAGATTCTCAAAATCAGGCTCTCTTTTTCCAACTTCATACATACTGATGGTGGATTTTGAAACACCTAATTTTTTCGCTAATTCTGATTGGGAAAGATTTTCTCTATTTCTTAAATATTTAAGCATATCTTTAAATTCATTCATGGTATTCCCTCCTACAAATAACATTATACACGAAACGTGATAAAAAGTCAATAAAAAATTTAAAAAAGTACACGAAAAGTGGTTGACAAACGATCACGACTCGTGTATAGTATGGTCATACACAAAACGTGAGCGATAAAAAGGTGGTGTGATTGTTGGATAATTTGATGATAGGAAAGCGTTTAATAGAATTGAGAGGAAATAAAACGCAAGATGAAGTAGCGAAAGCATTGGGTATTAGCAGATCAGCAATTGGAATGTATGAAACAGGAGAGAGGGTCCCCAGAGATAATATCAAATTGAAGATTGCGTTATATTATGGAAAGACAATTCAAAGTATTTTTTTTAACAAGTAAAGTTACGAATCGTGAGCGAAAGGAGGATAATAATTAATGATTTTTCCAAAACCATTAATGTCAATTACAGAAATGGTTGAATTGGGGTTTAGCCGTGAAACATTACAAAGGTATTCACATGTAAAAGACTTTCCCCACATGCGGACTATAGGGGATGGGAAAATTCTAATATTTACAGATGAATTTTTGGAGTGGGAAAGAAATTTCAAGAAGAAAACAGTCAGTAAACGGAGATGAAAAGGATGTTTGAAGGTAATTACAAATATAAAACGATAGACTGGAAAGAACGTTTAAATAATGCTTTGTTAAAGACAGAAATTGAATGGGTAGCTAATAATAATGGGGGTTTCGTTGATTTTTTGAAACCGTATGCCGGGGATATAGAAACATTAAAGAATTATTTGCGTTTTCTTGGATTCCGTATTAAGGAAGTTTATGATTGCGAAGGTGACTGGGTACGGCTGACAAATGGTATCTGTATTGATTTGACAACATGTTTTTGCATTAGGTTCAGGTGACGTTGGAATAAAATCTGAAAACTGAAAATTGATTTGTAGGGTTATGCAAGGGAGATATTTATGCAGGAAGAAATAAAGCTATTGGAATTTTGTTTTGGCAGGGATCATCAAAATTGGAAAGGGAATCAGGATAAACATAAAAAGCTGTTTTGCCGGAAATATGAGGAACTTATGGAGGGCTGCAAAGAGGTCCGGAAAATAGAGAATAACCTGGTATGTATTGCATTTAAGAAATGTTATAGGGAAAGCGTAGATGAATTACGGATAATAAGGGATAGGATTATTGAAATGGAAGGATGAAGAAATAATCATGTTAGCAAGCGGCAAGGCCGTAGGGGTTCAATCCTCACTTGCTAATCGGAGCCTGGGAACTCCTAAAAAGAACTCCCTAGATATACGGTCTAAGGAGTTCGGAATATTGAAAAGCTAGTGCTTCACAATATTGCCTGACAATCATATTGTAGCACATCTTTTCAAACTGTCAAAGTCTTTTGGCAGGAAAAATCCCTTTAAATTTGCACAATGACAATTGAATGAGTGTAGCCAAAACTATACGGTTTATGCCTAGATAACATGTGGGTGAAGCTACGAAGGATATAAACAGGAATACTTGGAAGCGTAGAAGCGAATAAAGCGAATGGAGCCAAAGGAATCATATGGGTGACTACACCGAACCAGATATATTTTTGATGATATTGTATTGGATTTATAGCCAGCCAGACTGAAATTTCTGTACAATATGAAAGAAATGGTATATTATAGTAAGTGGAAAGGCGGTAGTACAATCATGACAGGCAGAGAAAAGATATGCAAGGTCTTCATAAGAGTGATGATTATTTTACTCCTTACTGTTACTATGGTATTGCCAGCGAAAGCACAAGCTGCTGCTGGGTTAAGTAAAACATCCGTTACTCTGGTGAAAGGTAAAACTTTTACATTAAAAGTAACTGGCACTACGGAAGCAGTCACATGGAGTACGAATAAAAAAACCATTTCAAAACTTACCAATAAGAAGACAAACTCCGTAAAGATTCACGCTGTAAAGGTGGGGAGATCGACAGTTACGGCTAAGGTAGGGGGCGTGGCTTATGAATGTAAGGTGCGTGTCGTGAATCCGAAGATCAGCAAGGGTAAGTTAAGCTTGAAAGCAGGAAATACAAAAAGGCTGAAAGTAAGGGGCGGCACCGGTGACATTAAATGGAAAAGCAGTAATAAGTCTGTTGCAATTGTAGACATAACAGGCAAAGTTATTGCGTTGAAACCGGGGAAAACAAAAATCACAGCAATACAAAATAAAAAGAAAATGACCTGCACAGTGAGTGTGAAGCGGCATATCGGAGCAGGAACTAAAACAAAAAAGATATGGGTGGCAACGGAAAAAGCATGGACTGAGAAAGTACCTGTTTATAAAGAATCAACTGTAATAGAGTGTTTAAGTTGTGGTGAAGAATTTGAAGATGGTAATGAATATGATAAGCATGAACTTGAACATATGTTGAATGGTGAAGAAGGGAGATATACAGTAAAGACAATATACGTGCAAACAGGAACTAAGACCGTATCCCATAAAGAGGAAGGTTACTGGATAACAATTCGTTATTAAAAATTATCAGTAATGAGAGACTTACAGAATAAAACTGTGGGTCTTTTTTGACTGGATTCAGAAAGAAAATTTATGTATAAAAACGGAATAAGTAGAAGAATAAGGGAACCGCCTGTGGGTTCTCTTTTTTGGTGCAATGAAAACGAATAGTTCATAGAAAGGAATTTAATAAAATGAGGGAAATATGTAAAAGGATAATCTCTTTGCTGTCTGTAGCAGCATTATGTATAACAGCCTGTGGCGGTTATGTATCAACGCAGGCGGCAGATATGGAAACAGAACAGGTATCGGAATCTACTGTTCTTGAAACGGACACAGAAAAATTGGAAGTTATTGAAACGGAAACGACAACTGAAACAGATACTGAAATGAAAAGATCAGACGAAACAGAAGCCGGAAACAGACATCCTGATACAAAAGAGAAAAGCAGTTTCACAAAAATTTTCCGGGTAAAAAATGCAGGTGGTGTTTTAAGGATTCTGAATCTGGATGGGAGCCTGATTGAGGAATTGAAGGAAGGCCAGGAAAAGGTATTTGAATACTTTGAGGGTTCAAATGCACCGGAAGAGGTTCGGGTGGAAGCGGTAGCGGATGCAGGTTTTTATGTTTCCTCTTATGTGACGAATTGGTTTACGGATACTTCCGGTTATGCAGCGCCGGAATCATTGTATGATATCAATAAAGCAGAATACACAAGGGGACATTACCTTGCATCTGCGGAATTTAATGAGGAGTTTGTTGTATCCTTTACAAATACAGCCGGTAAAAAGACCGCTGCAAGGACTTTTAGTGCGGTTGCCCGGGCAGCTGACCCGGATAATCCGTCAGTAGGAGATACTTTCACAGGGCGTTCGTATGTTGTTTACAGTGGAAGCACGAGTTCGGCTTATAATGGGACAGGTTATATTGTGGCAACATCCGGTGATTTTAAGGGTGAGGAAATCATTATGAGCACATGCGCGTCAGGACATGATTATGCCGCGCCAATAACAGGGCAGACCGGCACGTATACCATCACTATTACAAAGGTAGATACGTCAAAAGGGCTGGTTGAGGGGACGGTATATTGGGAGAATGATTCTAACTCCAGCGGATACCAGAATTTAAGCGGAACATTTTCTTATGAAACAGAACTGGAAGGGAAAATACGGATTCAGAAAGTTTCTGCTAATGAAGGGATATCAGATAAAAATGCGTGTTATTCATTGGAAGGGGCGACTTTTAAACTAACCAATGCAGATACTGGGGAAGTGATTTCTGAAAGGCTTGTCACGGATGAAAAAGGCAGGAGCCAATATATTTCACTCCCAGCAGGTAAATACATTGTTGAAGAGGTAAAGGCTCCCCAAGGTTTTGTGTTAAGTGAAACAACGGTTACAGTTAAAGTAAAAAGCAGCAGGACAATTACGTATGAATTTGAAAACGTACCTGCAAATGACCCCATAAGTTTGCTTTTGCAGAAGATTGATGCGGATACCGGTAAATCGGTGCCGACAGGTGCAGGAGAATTTGTAAATGCGGAATATACGGTCAAATATTATGATGGTCAGTACACATCAATATCCGCATTGAATGGGGTTACACCAACGAGAACATGGGTTCTTGCTACAAATGAATCAGGCGCAATTCAATTTCGTTCAGCAAGAAAAGTGAGTGGAAATGATTTTTATACTTATGATGGAGTGAGAGTAATTCCTTTAGGAACAATAACTATTCAGGAAACGAAACCACCGAAAGGTTATCGCTTAGACCCAACTGTTTATATTCAGAATATTAAAGCAAATTCCACAGGCGAATTGATTACTTCCTATCAAACTCCTGAATCACCGGAAGAGATTGAAAAGAGGGATATTGAGATCATAAAGACATCTTCCAATCCGGCAATTTCTGACGGCAACAGGGAGTATGCTTTTGAAGGTGCCGTCTATGGCCTGTACAGGACTTCGGATGGCAGTGAATATGCAAGGGTGACACTTGATAAAAAAGGTTATGGTAAATTTGAGCAGGTTCCATATGATAATTATTTTGTTTTAGAGATTGAGCCGCCAAAGGGCTATGCAAAGAATGAGACAAAATACCCGGTTTCAACCACTGATTATGATAAATTTGAAATAATCCGGATTCCAGTGACGGATACGCCGCAAAACAACCTGATTGATTTATTGATAGAAAAGGTGGATAAAGAGACAGGGAAGAAAGAGCCACAGGGGACTGCAACCTTGGAGGGTGCGGAGTTTACCGTGAAATATTATGACGTGCCAATGAGCACTGATCCGGCAAAAGCAGGTGAAACAGCCTTGAGGACATGGGTGTTTGCAACGGATGCAAGCGGTGAAGTGAAAATGACGGAGGATTATAAAATAAGCGGCGACCCTTTCTATACGGATTTACAGGGTGAAATTACAATGCCGCTTGGAACAGTTACGATTCAGGAAACCAAAGCACCAAAAGGTTACCTTATGAATAATGAAGTGTTTGTAGTGCAGGTCACATCAAACAGTAAGATTGAGACGGTAAGCACATACGCAGCACCTATTGTACCCGATCAGATTATCAGGGGTGATTTAAGAGGGGTGAAGATATCCGGTGGGGATATGAAACGTATGGCAGGGATACCTTTTGAAATAATGTCCGTAACAACTGGCGAAAGTCATATTGTAATCACTGACAAAAACGGTGAGTTCAATACGTCTTCCGGGTGGAATCTGCATAGCCAGAATACGAACCGTGGAGAAACAGACCGGGACGGCGTATGGTTTGGTGAATTTGATTCCTTAGATGATTCTAAAGGTGCATTGCTTTATGATACTTATCTGATTGAAGAGTTACCATGTGAAGCAAACAAAGACAGGATTTTGTTTGGCGTTTTTGAAGTTGAAGTATCCAGAAATATGACAACCATTGACTTGGGTACGCTTACAAATGAATATGAGGATGAACCGGAAATCGGGACAAGGGCAGTAGATAAAGAGAGCGGCGGTCATTCCGCTTATGTAAATGAAACGACAACGATAGTAGATGAAATCAGGTATGAAAATCTGGTTCCGGGAGCGGAATATATAATCAGGGGTATATTGATGGACAAGTCAACGGAAAAACCTCTGCTTGTTTCCGGTAAAGAAATAACCGCTGAAAAGTCATTTGTGGCAAAAAAAGCGAACGGTACGATAGAGCTTGAGTTCACCTTTGATTCCAGCGTATTGCAGGGAAAGGAAATTGTTGTATTTGAACGTTTATATCTGGATGAAAGAGAGATTGTTGTCCATGAGGAATTAGACGATAAAGGACAAACGGTCAAATATGAAGACCCGGGGATTGGAACAACGGCAACGGATAAGGAAACCGGGGAACAGGATGCTTATGATAATAAGATAACAACCATTATTGATGTTGTTGGTTATTCAAATCTGGTAACCGGTGAAGAGTATACAGTAAAGGGTGTGTTGATGGACAAGTCAACCGGAAAACCGTTGCTTATTTCCGGTAATGAAGTAACTGCTGAAAGAACATTTGTGGCAGTAAGGGCGAATGGCACGGTAGAACTTGAGTTTACTTTTGATTCCAGTTCATTACGGGGAAAAGAAGTAGTTGTCTTTGAGTATTTATATTTTAATGACCGGGAAATTGCTTCCCATGCGGACATTGAAGATAAAGACCAGACGGTAAAGTTTCGTGATCCCCAGATAGGGACAACTGCAAGTGAAAAAAACACTGGCAAGAAAGAAATTCAGGCAGCCAAACAGGTGACCATTATTGATATTGTAAAATACCAAGACCTGATCCTGGGGAAAGAATATACGGTAAAAGGTATATTAATGGACAAAAGATCGGGTAAGCCGCTGCTGACAGGTGGTAAAGAAGTGACAGCCGAAAAGACATTCAAGGCTGAAAAAGAAAACGGGAGTATGAAAGTGGATTTCACTTTTGATGCATCCGGTTTGAAAAATAAAGAAGTAGTGGTTTTTGAAAAACTGTATTATGGAAGCAGTGAAATAGCGGTACACGAAAACATCAAAGATAAAGCGCAAACAGTAAAATTCGTAAAAGCAGATACCACGGAAACGACAGCACCACCGAAAGAAAATACCGACAGCAGCAAAGTGACGGCTTCACCTAAGACAGGGGATGCCACAAGCATTTTCTTGTATATTGTTCTTGTGATGATATCTTTGGGCAGTTTAATTGCATATCTCCTAAAGAAGGGAAAGCTGCGTTTTACGATAAGAAAATAAGGAAAGGGGCATCTTTGGAGGGATGCCCTTTTTGGAATCGTGGGTGAAGGAATGGAAGGTATTGTAGGCTTTGATTGCAGTGAATATTTTAAAGATTTTGAAGATGCAGCGTTACCAGAGTTTGAGGATGAAGCAGAGGGTATGTTGGGGAGTGAAGTAGAATCTTCTGATCTTGAGCAATATGCGGAAGGTGGGATACTTGAAGTGCTGTTGGATGCGGAAAAGACAAAAAGCAGGATGCCGGTAACTTTCAGGTTCAGCACAACCGGAAATGACAGCTTTGACACAATGGAATTTGTATATTGCGGTTTTTACCGATGAAAGAGGGCATAGAAGAATGAGGATAAATGGAATTGAATATGAACTGACCGGCTATGACGATTATCAGGAAGTATTTGAAGAATATGCTTTACCGGAGTTTAAGAGTGAAGCAGAAGAGCTGCTTTTGGCTGCTGTTTCTGACACAGAACCGGAAGCAGGGGAAAATGTAGAGATTATTCTGGATGGGGAAAAGGCAAAAAGCAGACAGCCAGCAAAATTTATTTTCCTGTGCCAGAAACCGGACGATAGGATGAGTGAAAAACAGATTGCTTATTGCTGGGTGGAAGACTGACCAGATGACGTCTGGCAGTTTTGAAAACAAATAAAGAAGAGAAGAGGTAAAAAGAATATGAAGATTAAGTTTGTAATACCAAACATGGAAAAAACATTTGGGATTGTGGAATTTGGGTCATTTAAGGAAGTAAAGGCAAAGAGGGCAAGAGGGCAGACGGTAGTTGAAAGCAGGATGTACCATTTGTTTTCCAGCATACAGACGGCAGATAATGTAGAAGTGATCCTTCCCGGGGATGCAGGGGAAAAGAATAATTTTGAATATGGAGATCGGGTAGAACTTATAAACCCGAGGATTGAAGCCGAAGGGGATAAGGCAGGAAGCACCGCATATACGGACTATAAACTATATGCAGATGATATGAAGAGAATCCAATAAAGAAAAAGGAAGAGAGGTAAATAAAATGAGATTAGCAAAAGGTATTGTAGTGGATGTTGCCAAAACAGTAGGGGAACTAAGGTTTTCCGATTTGCGGCGTGAAAATATGGTGCAGGGTGAAGACGGTCTTCCGACAGACGTAGTGGAAAGGCGTACCTATGATTTGCGCAGCAAGGTACAGGGTCAGATGATTCAGGTCAGCATTCCGGGAAATATTCCATTAAGGAAGTTCCCTTATGGTACAGAGGCAGAATTGGTAAATCCGGTATTTGACACCGTATCAAATGCAACCTTTCAGGGTGCAGATGTAAACTGGTACATAAAAGCGGATGATATCGTGGCAAAGGGTAAACATCCAAATACGAATAAACCCAATAACCAGCAGGGGCAGCCGGAACAGGATAAAAAATAATGGAAGGCAGACTTAATCACGAAAAATAACAGATAAGACTTATTTTTCGTGAACTTTTTTAGGAAAGGAAGTGTGTAAGCTATTGGAGGAAATGAGAGTGTATATTGCCAATCTTGGTAAATATAACGAGGGTGAATTGGTTGGGGCATGGTTTACACCACCGATTGATTTTGACGAGGTTAAGGAACGTATTGGGCTGAATGATGAATATGCCATACATGACTACGAGCTGCCTTTTGAAATAGAGGAATATACAGATTTCGAAGAGATTAACCGCTTATGTTCGTTAGTGGAAGAACTTGAAGGGGAAGGTTTTGGGGATGTTATAGACGACCTGCTGAAAGGCTCTGGATACAGTCTTGAGGAATTGGTGGAAAATAAATATGATATTGTCTATTACCCGGATTGTGATAGTATGGCAGACGTGGCGTATCATCTTGTAAATGAAACAGGAATGCTGGATGGGATTCCAGATGATATAACACGGTATTTTGATTATGAAGCATATGGGCGTGATTTGGATATTGGAGGTAACTTCATTTCTACATCAAGGGGGATCTTTGAACTACCAGTGTAATGGTTTTATAAGCAGAGGTCTTCCTAATGCTCTTTGGAGAGGTCGGGGGTGCAGGGGGCAGAGCCACTGCATGTGAAGTGGAGATTTAGAAAAACGAATCGCCTGCTTTTTTGCGGTACAATTATTTGGCGGAATCGGGACAGAAGATACTTCCTATGCTCCCCGGTTTCGGCAAAAAACGTAAAACCGCAAAAAAATTTATTGTCAAGGGGAAAAGGGTGGAGATTTTTTGGACAAAAAATACTACCCGTACCTTGACAATAAATAAGGCGATGGGCTTGTAGCCAATAAGAATTTACCGGTTGAGCAGATGAAAGGGCGCGGAGAAATGTAGTGTCAGGAAAAAACTTTACCGTGCCTATGCGCCCGAGGGGTACCCGGGTAAGGAGGGCTTTATCCGATATAGTTCTTAGTGGGAAATTGATTGACCGGAGGGAAAACGATTTGCCGCTTAGAACTATAAGGTAATAGCCTGAACTGGAACGGGTCGAGGATCAGCGCCCGGACTATAAAAGTATAAATAAAAGAAATCAGACAATAGGGTTTGGCAGGTCATGGAAAACTCTTGATTTGTGTACATTGTTTGAAATCATAAGAGAGGAATCAGGATGACAAGAGAAGAAGAGAAGATATTTAAAAGGAAAATGGGTGATTACCGAAGAAAAAAGAGTATCCCTATGAGCGCATACTGGCACTTAAAACATATGCCATATGAGAAAAAGCGGCTCAATGATGGAGAAATGGAAAAGCCTTCATCTGCATAAAGAAAGACCAAGGAGGTAAAAGAGAGTGATAAATATTGTTAAAAAAGGGAAACGGATACGTGCAAATGATAAATTACTGGTTTTCCGTTCCTTTTCATGTATGGTTGTGTTTATTTTTACTATGACCGTCCTTGCATTGAACCTGAAATCACTCATGCAGGTGAATTGGCAGGAGATAAGTATCGGTAATGTGGCGGGCTTTCAAATCACGCCATATGTTACAGGGTCGTTCATGGTGGCAGCCGTTGTCAGTGGGGTATCGGTATTTTTATATTATCATTACCGGAAATATTGTGTGAAACAGCTTTACCACCGCCAAAAATTAGCGAAAATGATTCTGGAAAACAAATGGTATGAAACGGAACAGAAGCAGAAGGACAGTTTTTTTAAGGATATGCAGACAAACCGTACAAAAGAGAGGATCAGTTATTTCCCTAAAATGTATTACCGTTTTAAAGAAAATATGATTTACATAACGGTTGAGATTACAATGGGGAAATATCAGGAACAGTTCTTACATTTGGAGAAGAAATTAGAATCCGGTTTGTTTTGTGAATGTATTTTAAAGGAATTAAAAGAGTCATTTGTTGAGTATATACTGATCTATAATATTCTTGAAGAGCGGACCAGGATTCAAGAGGTCGCAATCAAGGATGGTAAAATAAGGCTCATGAAAAATTTGTGGTGGGATTATGATAATCTACCACATATGCTGGTTTCGGGGGGTACAGGAAGCGGTAAGACTTATTATATTTTAATTATTATTTATATATTGTTACAGACGGATGCCGCTCTATATGTGCTTGATCCTAAAAATGCGGACTTATCCGACTTGGGAACAGTGATGCCAAATGTGTACCACACAAAAGAAGATATGGTTTCCTGTTTAGAGCGATTTTGTGAAGATATGCTGAACAGCAGTGAAGAGATGAAGCATCACCAGAAGTATAAAACAGGAAAGAATTATGCATATCTGGGGCTTCCTGCACATTTCCTTGTCTTTGATGAATATGTGGCATTTATGGAAATGTTAGACCATAAAGAGAGTGCAATGGTCTTGAGTCTGTTAAAGAAAATCGTCATGCTTGGCAGACAGGCAGGCTATTTCCTGATACTGGCATGTCAGCGTCCAGATGCAAAATACTTAGGTGATGGAATCCGTGACCAGTTTAATTTCCGTGTCGCATTGGGAAGGATGTCTGAACTTGGATATGGAATGATGTTTGGGGATTCTGATAAAGAATTTTTCTTAAAACAGATTAAGGGGCGTGGCTATCTGGATAATGGTATGGGTGTAATCACAGAATTTTATACGCCGGAAGTATCAAAAGATTTTGATTTTCTGGATGAAATAGGAAAGTTGTCACGAGAAAAAAATACGGAAGAAAATATAGATAAAGAAAAATAAGAAAGGATTAGTTAAAACATGACTCTGATAGAAATAAAATGTTTGGCATGTGAGGAAATTATTGATTTGTTAAAGGAGATTATGGAGCTGCGTAAAGAGGTCGAGTGTGGTAAATATAAAGGTGAAGAATTGCAGATATTGCAGTTGAAAATAAATAATTTAGCACACAGAGTGAGGTGGCTAACAAGTAATGAAAGGTTTAGGATAAAAAAAGAGGCTTGGAACTATTATTGATAATGTTAGCTTGGAAATGCATTGTTCTGTATGTTGCTTCCATAAACACAAGTCAGAAAATCAGGGGGATATAGAAATGTATAAAAAAGTTATGGCAATGATACATAGCCTGGGTGAACAGGACGAGGTTATGATTGTATCTGAAAATGGTTGTAATGATGTGATCGCAGAGTATTTAGGTCAATGTTATACGGCTGTTTTTAATGGGTTTACAGGCATGTATTATGTGGATGACATATATGGATTAATTGAAGAAAAAGAGCAAGAGATGTAGGAAACGTTGAGTCATTTTCTGCAAGAAACAGTAGATATTAGGTGAGTTCAAATGAACTTGCTTTTTTTAATGAAAAAATGGAGGAAATAAACATGAGTGATAAAATTATTATAAAAAGATATGGAAAGAAGATTGAGGTTGAGAGTGGTGTTTTAATTCATTTGGATTACAAAGAGGAAAAGATGGAATGTATCTGTGTCAATGCAGATGCAATTGATTTGTCAAATGCAATCCAAATGTTGCAGGGAGCATTAGACTCTTTGATCAGGGAAGAGCATACAGAAGACAAGGTTTTCAAGGAAGGCATAAAAATAAGGCATGGACATATTATTTCGGATGCTGACCCTTTTGAAAGATGCTTAGTGGAGCGGTAAATAAAAGATTTTGAAAGGGTGTATGTTGAAGCAGCCAGGGCAGGCCGGGAGTGCCGTCGGCGTGCGGAGCAAAGAGCCGAAAGGCACTACCGAGCCTGCGCCCGGCGGAGCGTCAGCGAAGCCGGGCATATGCCTTGCCCCCGAAATCTAACAGGGGGGCACATTTACAGCCTAAAGCAGGTGCAGGATGCTTTCAGACATTGATGAAATCAAGGTTCTTAGGAAAATCAGCAAAGTGTAAACCAGGCTTCGGCAGTTTACACCTTACAGTTAAAGGCAGGTTTAAGGGATGGAGACATGGATAAGGGATTTGAAAGAAAGGCGGATTGCATATGGTCTTTCACAAAGCCGCCTTGCAGTGACCGCAGGCATTACAAGGGTGTACTTAAATCAGATCGAGAATGGCAGGAGGGCAAAGGTATCCGGTAATGTAAAAGATAATTTATTGGAAGCACTGGAAAAGTTAAGACCGGATGCTCCGCTTGAAATGGTGATTGATTATGTGAGGATCCGCTTTCCGATAATGGATGTGAAGTATGTGGTCAGCGATATTTTGCGGTTGAAACAGGAATATATGCTGCATGAAGATTACGGGTTTTATTCGTACTCGGAGCATTATGTCATGGGGGATATTTTTGTGCTGATATCACCGGATGAAGAAAAGGGCGTTCTTTTAGAGTTGAAGGGAAGGGGATGCAGGCAGTTTGAAAACTACCTTTTCGCACAGGGCAGGGACTGGTATGAATTTTTCAGGGAGTGCTTAAAGGAGGATGCGGTCATCAAGCGGCTTGACCTGGCGATCAATGACAAGACAGGGCTTCTTGATATCCCGGAACTGTCAAATAAATGCAAAAATGAAGAGTGCATATCAGTGTTTCGTACTTTCAAGGATTATGAAAGCGGGGAACTTGTAAAATCAAGGGAGCAGCATAAGGCGGAAATGGGGAAAACGTTATACATTGGCTCCTTAAAGAGCGAAGTATACTTCTGCATTTATGAAAAAGATTATGAGCAGTATATCAAGCACAATATCCCTATAGAGGATGCAGAGGTAAAAAACCGTTTTGAAATCCGGTTAAAAAATGACCGGGCATTCCATGCCATGTATGACCTGCTGTCTTACCGTGATGCGGAACGGACGGCATTTTCTATTATCAACAGATATGTCCGCTTTGTGGATAAGGATGAAGATAAGCGGCGCAGTGAGTGGAGGTTAAATGCGAAGTGGTCCTGGTTTATTGGCGAAAACAGGGAAAAGCTGAAGCTTACAACAAAACCGGAACCATTCACTTATGAGAGGACATTAAAATGGCTTTCCCATCAGGTCATGCCAACGCAAAAGATGTTAAAGGAGGTCGATAGTAAAAACGGCACTGATTTTATAGGGGACATGCTTAAAAATGCAAAGCTGACGGAAAAACATGAAAAACTGATCAAACAAATGACAACGCCGACAGAGATGATGGTGACAGAGGGGGTGGATGGATAATGCAGGTCATAATTCATATAGCCTTGGTTATATTTGGGGCATTCCTGGGAGTTTTGTTTATGTGCCTGGTACAGATAGGCGCACAAGCGGACAGGAAGATGGATGGATTGAAAAGCGGAAATGCAAAAGACCGTGAAGAAAGGAGGTGAGCAGGATGTAGGAAAGGAGTGGTTGGAGATGGACGGGCTGTTAAGCTGGAAGTTAAAAGAATATGGGTTTATCTGCGCACAGGCAGATGAAAAAGAAGAGTTGTACTATCTTGAAACAGGGAGAAGCACAACTCTTTTTATTGATGGGAAGAATGAACCCCATCCAGAATTTGATGAAGAATTTTATTTCAATTTTTATAAAAGGACTTTTTATAAAGACCATCCAAATGAGGACACCGTGTATGCGGAACATTTAGACTGTGAGCAGATCATCAAACGGGTTCAAACATATTTTAAAAACCGTAAGCGTTACATTGCGCTTAAAGAACAAGAGAGAACAGGAAGAAAGAGAGGATTTTAGTATGAATTTTGGTGCAAATTTATTTGGCTGGATATCACCGCAGATACAACAGGTGGTTTTGGTCGCGATTCTGGTAACAGGGGTCTATTTTGCTTTCAAACGTGAGTTTACAAAACTGATTGCTACAGCGATTGTGGCTATAGTAGCGGTAGGTCTTACGTTCAATACATCCGGTGCAAAAGATGTATTGCTGTCTATATTTAATAAAGTAATTGGCGCATAAGGAAACTCGTAAATGGTCTATATTTCAACAATATAGACCTTATTTCCAGAAAGGAGTCAGGAATTTGAAAAGAATAAAAAGCTACAGCAATGTATGGAATATTGAAAAAGTCCTTTATTCCATCAATGACATTAATTTGCCGTTTTCTTTCACCTTTACGCAGATAGGCTGGTTCTGTGGTGCTTTTGTCATCACATTGATGCTTGCGGACATGCCGCCGTTATCTTTGGTTGATGGCGCGCTGATAAAGCATGTGGTGATCCCGGTCGGGACAGCGTGGTTCTTCTCCCAAAAAACGTTTGACGGGAAAAAACCATACAGCTTTTTGAAATCGTTCTTTGCGTATTGCCTCAGACCGAAGGCAACGTATGCCGGGAAGCCTGTGAGATTAAGGAAGATAAAAATAAATGAAAGAATAACCGCAGTGAGGAGTGAGATTTATGAACCGGAACCAGCCGATTAAATATCTGGACAATAATTTAGTGTTTAACCATGACGGGGAGTGCTTTGCCTATTATGAATTGGTCCCCTATAATTATTCTTTCCTGTCAAAGGAAAAAAAGGAACAGGTGCATGACACATTCCGGCAGCTGATCGCGCAGAACCGTGACGGGAAGATACATGCATTGCAGATAGCAACGGAAACAAGTGTCAGGCGTATACAGGAACAGTGCAAAAAGGAAGCAAAAGGAAACTTAAAAGAGGTGGCGGTTTCAAGGATTGATATCCAGACAGAAGCATTGGTTGAAAACCTGGGTGACTATCAGATTGAATACCGCTTTTTCCTTGGCTTTAAGCTGATAAACAGCCAGGATGAAATGGACGTAAAGAAAAGCCTTAAAAAGACCATAAGTGCCATTAAGGATTTTATCTACGGCGTAAACCACGAGTTCATGGGTGATTTTGTCAGCATGGACAATAAGGATATCGAACAGTATATGCGGCTTGAAAAACTGATGTGCAGCAGGATATTCAGGCGTTTCAATATCCGCAAATTAGATAAAAACGATATCGGCTATCTGCTGGAGCATTTATATGGCAATTCCGGCGTGGCTTATGAAGATTATGAGTACCCGTTATGCAGGAAGAAAATAAAGAAAAAGACCTTGATTAAAAAGTATGACCTGGTTAAGCCGGGCAGGTGCAGGATAGAGGAAAAAGGGCGGCATCTTGAAATCACAAGGGAAGACCGGAAATTATATGTCGCGTATCTTACCATAAACAGCATCGTTGGGGAATTAGAATTCCCTTCCACTGAATTTTTCTATTATTTACAGGAGGAACTGGAATTTCCTGTTGACACCAGCATGAATATAGAGATCATCACGAACAAAAAAGCCCTGCATGTGGTACGCAATAAGAAAAAAGAGGTGAACGACCTGGAAAACCATGCATGGCAGTCAGGGAATGATGCCGGGCAGAATGTGATTGATGCGATTGAAGATGTAAATGAGCTGGAAAATGAGTTAGACGTGACAAAAGAATCCATGTATAAGTTAAGCTATGTGATCCGCATAGCGGCAGACGATATGGAAGAGCTGAAAAGGCGTTGTGATGTTGTCATGAATTTTTATGATGACAGGAACGTAAAACTGGTCCGTCCATTTGGTGATATGATTGGCCTGCAAAATGAATTCATCTTATCTTCCAGCCGGTATATGAATGATTATATCCAGTACGTCACCAGTGATTTCCTTGCCAGCCTTGGGTTTGGCGCTGCCCAGATGCTTGGTGATAAAAACGGCATTTATATCGGTTATAACCGGTATACGGGGGAAAGGGTATACCTCAATCCGCGGTTGGCGGCGCAGGGCATGGAGAATTCTGTCACGAATGCGCTTGCCGTTGCAATATTAGGGGCATTAGGTGGCGGTAAGTCCATGTTCTTTAAGCTGCTTTTATATTATCTGACCTGCCATGGTTCAAAGTCGTTGATTTTAGACCCCAAATGTGAATATCAGGATATAGGGAAGCATCTGCCTGAAATAACGTCCGAAGTGAACAGCATCAACCTGACGAGCGAAGAGAAAAACAAAGGGCTGTTAGACCCGTATGTGATAATGAAGAATGTGAAGGATGCGGACAGCCTTGCGACGGACATACTGACATTTTTAGTCGGGATCACAAGCAGAAATGCCGACAAGTTCCCTGTTTTACGGAAAGCGATCCGTGCAGTGACAAAAAGTGAAACAAGGGGGTTATTGTTGGTTATCGAAGAATTGAAAAAAGAGGGGACAGAAATAGCAGACAACCTTGCGGCACATATTGAATCCTTTGTTGATTATGATTTTGCACAACTGCTATTTTCAGATGGAAGCGTGAAGCAATCCATCAGCCTTGAAAAGCAGCTAAATATTATTTCAGTTGCAGATTTGGTGCTGCCGGATAAAGATACAGACATAAATGGCTACACGACACCGGAATTGTTAAGTGTCGCAATGCTGATTGTAATCAGCACGTTTGCATTAGACTTCATCCACTATGACAGAAGCACGTATAAGGTGGTCGGGCTTGATGAAGCGTGGACATTTTTACAGGTTGCGCAGGGAAAAGCACTGTCAAATAAATTAATCCGTGCAGGACGTGCCATGAATGCAGGCGTCTATTTTATAACGCAGAATACGGATGACCTTGCAGGGGAGAAAATAAAGAACAATATCGGGATCAAGTTTGCGTTCCGCAGCACGGATATAGACGAGATCAAGAAGATATTGAAATTTTTCGGTCTGGATACAGAGGATGAAAATAGCCAGAAAATGATCCGGGAACTTCCAAATGGGTGCTGCCTTATGCAGGATATTTATGGCAGGGTAGGCGTTGTGAAAATTGACCTGGTGTTCAGGGATTTGTTCAATGCCTTTGACAGCAGGCCGCCGGAAGAAAAAGAGGAAGAAGAACCGGGAGAAGATGCGGAACCGGATGAATATGAAGAACCGGAAGAAAACGGAGCATTTGCAGAATATGAAAAACAGGGGGAAGGATATGCGGACAATTAAAAAAGGTGACAAGAAGATATTCATTTTCCTTATGCTTTTCGGTGTGATGCTTTTATTTTTCCTTTTGAACCTGAACGTGTGCGCATCAGGTCTGGTGGATGATACGATAAATTCCGGCAACGAATATTCAAAGCATCCCATTGATAATTACCAGTTGGATTATTATGTTGACACAAGCTGGAACTGGCTCCCGTGGAAATGGCTGGACGGGATCGGTGATTCTGTCATCTATGGGATTTATGTGATCACAAATTTCATATGGATGCTTAGCGTCTATATCTCAAAAGCCACGGGCTTTGCAGTGCAGGAAGCATACCGGCTGGATTTTATTTCGGATATGGCTGATTCCATTGGCAGGAATATACAGACATTAACCGGGATCAGCCCAGGCGGAATCAGCACGGACGGGTTTTTTTATGGCTTCCTGGCATTGTTTATTTTGGTCATAGGCGCATATGTGGCGTATGTGGGACTGATAAAAAAGGAAACGTCAAAAGCGATTAGCTCTGTCACGCATTTTATTTTAGTATTTGTCCTGTCCGGTGCGTTAATTGCCAGCGCGCCGACATTGATTAAGAATATCAATGAATTTTCAAAAGATGTCAGTACAGGGGCGTTGACGGCAGGGACAAAAATAGTGATGCCAGATTCTGAAAGCAGGGGGCAGGACAGCACTGATTTGATCCGTGACTGCCTTTTTGGTGTCCAGGTGAAAATGCCATGGACGATTTTACAATTTGGGACAACGGATGTGGAAGCGTCAAGGGTTGACGGTTTATTGTCGGCAAGCACGGCAGGGATCACGGAGGATGGCGAAGCGGACAGCACAAGGGAAGACATTGTAAAATCTGAAATTGAAGAATCAAAGAACCTGAATTTAACAAGCACGAAAGCAGCAAGCCGTCTGGGGGTTGCTTTTTTTGTTTTCATTTTCAACCTTATAATTTCGGTTTTTGTTTTAATCATGACAGCCCAGATGATATTGTCACAGATCATGTTTATTGTGTATGCCATGTTTCTGCCTTTTGCATTTTTATTTTCCACTTTGCCGACTTACGGGCATCTGGCAAAAAGGGGGATTGAAAAGTTTTTTAATACAATTATGACACGTGCCGGGATCACACTGGTTGTGACGGTGGCATTCAGTATTTCAACCATGTTTTATAATATTTCATCCGGTTATCCGTTTTTTTTGATTGCATTCCTGCAGATCATTACCTTTGTGGGGATTTCCATGAAGATGAATGACATTTTAAGTCTATTTGGGCTGCATAGTGAGAATGAGCAGCGGATCATAAACCGTGTGATGCGCAGGCCGCGCATGACTGCAAGAAGGGTAAGCAGGGGTGTCAGCCGTGCTTTATCCCGTGGCAGGAGAGGTACGGCTTCCGCGGTTGCTGGCAGTTATGCGGCTGGTGCAGGGGCGGCAGGCAAAACGGACAGGCAGGCATCAAGGGCAGAGGGCAGTGAAACATATGGAAAGAGAAGGAATACTGCAAATATAGATAAAAACCAGAAAAATGAGAAACGGAAAAATGATGGGCAGGTAAAACGAAATACAGGGCAGCGTGCAGGGCAGAAAGTCGGCTCTGTAATGGATACGAAAGAGAAAATAAGTGACAATGCGAAGCTGATACGTGAGAAAGCAAAAAATATCCCAACGAATGCCCAGTATGCCGTGTATAAGGGAAAAGAACAGATACAGGAAAGCGTAGATAAAGTGAAGGGTACAGTTAGGGATAATGTACAAGGCTTTAAAGGCTCGGTATCTGATACACGTAAGAAAAATAGTGCGAAAAGGACAGGACAGCTTGTAAATTACCAGGCGAAGATGGAAGAAAGGCGAAAAAAAGCAGGGCAGCCTGTGGATTCGGTATCTAAGCCTGTAGATTCCGTATCTAAGCCTGTGGATTCCGTGTCTAAGCCTATGGATTCAGTAGTTAAGCCCGATAAACCATTTTCATCAAGGACGCCTGAAAAAGAACCGGAAAACGCCAGGACGAACAGGACGGAACCTGGAAATTTACAACAGCCTGTAAAGGAAGAAGACAGTAAACTTGTTTCTTCCAAATTTGATACCGGAAAAGAAAAAATACATACAAGAAAAGACAACAGAAGAAAGAACAGGAAAAGGCGAAAATAATGAAAAAGATTTTTGCCTTGTCTGGTATTGCAACGTTTGTATTTATATTTTTTATTTTAATTTTTGTATGTATTTGTATTGGTGATAATGATGGCAGTAACCGTTTGGGCGGCGGTTCGGGAAGTGGCGGCAGTGATATTGTCCGTGTCGCTTTAAGCCAGGTTGGGGATGAAAATAACGGTGGGCAGAAGTATTGGTCTTTTATGGGGTTTCCCAGCCGTGTGGAATGGTGTGCAAGTTTTGTGAGCTGGTGTGGCAATGAATGCGGTTATATTGAATCAGGGATCATGCCAAAATCTGCCCGTGCGGATGATTTCAGGTCATTTTTCAAGGATAAGGACCAATGGAAAGACGGGCAGGCCCATGGTGGAAGTTATATGCCGAAGGCAGGGGACTTTATCCTCTTCCAATGGCTTGGGGATGCGTCAGCAGTGATTGACCATGTTGGGATTGTAGTGTCTTGTGATGGCACAACGGTCTTTACGGTAGAAGGCAATTCAGGTGATGCAGTAAAATGCAACTCTTATCCTATCGGTTCAGCATCCATCATTGGTTATTCCACTCCTATGTACCCATCAGTCGGTACGGGCGGTATCGGGGAAGGGGGGCATAATGTAGATGCAACAGGGTATACGGATGGACAGATGGATATTATTTATGCCTGTGTGATGCAGGAAGATGGTGGAAGCTATGAGGGGGCGTTGGCAGTAATATCATGTGTCATGAACCGTGTGGATTCCCCTGCATGGAGTTATTGCGGAAGCAATGCATATGAACAATTAACTTCACCATCACAATTTTGTTACTCTATTGATACAAACTG
>Ga0153952_1000106_pt1 | contig 22378 bp, 18 predicted proteins | sample TSNJ036MetaG_FD_104746 | JGI IMG/M metagenome (GOLD analysis project Ga0153952, IMG submission 104746) | Attine ant fungus gardens microbial communities from New Jersey, USA - TSNJ036 MetaG | ecosystem: Host-associated > Fungi > Mycelium > Unclassified | place: USA: New Jersey, Wharton State... | reverse complement strand
TTTGCGGCTGGTCCCGATGCCCTTTGGCGGCTCCGTCACCTTGTTCAGCATGCTGTTTATCTGTCTGATCGGCTATTGGTACGGAACGAAGGTCGGTATCATCACCGGCCTGTGTTATGGTGTACTGCAATTTTTACAGGAACCCTATATTCTTTCCTTCTTCCAGGTCTGCTGTGATTACCTGCTGGCTTTTGCCGGACTGGGTCTGGCCGGAGTATTTCGCAAATCCAGACATGGACTTTTAAAAGGATATTGGCTTGGTATTCTGGTCCGTGGCGCCTTTCACTCCCTGGGCGGATATCTGTACTGGATGGAATACATGCCGGAGAACTTTCCCCAGGCGCTGACCGCTGTCTATCCACTGGTTTATAATTATTCTTATATCCTGGCGGAAGGTGTGCTGACGATGATCGTCATTGCATTGCCGCCGGTCGCCCGCGGGCTGGAGCTGCTGAAGCGGCAGGCCACAGACTAGTGTGCTGTATCGTTGATATTTAGCAAAGGCGCTTGAATGATTCGTGCCAGTGCTAGGCAAATTTTTGAAGGCGTAGTGGGCTACGTCGAGAAAATTTAACGAATTTCACATTCCACACCTATTTGTTAACTGGTAGAACATACTGGTGCTAATCGGAACGACTTGCTCCAGAAAGAAAATGTATATAAAAAATGCAACAGATTTATTATCAAAATAAATCATTGCCTTTTTTGTATTCGTTTCGACTTAATTATCTAGCCTGACGCCAATGTGTTACATTTTCTTCCCACACATAGCTGTACTTATCCAATATATCCGCAACTTCAAGCGGCTTTCGGCCAAGCAGCTTTTCAACGTCATGTGGGATAATGCCTATCTGACCGTTTGCGATACCGCCTTCATTTGTCACCATGTCATTGCTGAACCACAGGACGGGAGCGTTGGCGTTGTAGTCCTCGGTACCGCTGGAAATGCCAAGGTTATCCAGATAGTTCAGAAACTTTTAACATTCATAGCAACATACTTATAAGGCTTACCGGATTTTCTCGCTACCATTGCGCAAATTTCGCGCTGGCTGACCGGTGTTTCAAACTATATACTTCATTTTTTCATATCTCCTTTAATTAATTTTTTTCTGATCAAGCCGTGCCCTGATTTCAGCGTTTTGCTGTTCAGTAAGCGGATACAAAAGCGCCGGTATTATAGCAATGAACGCTGCAATCAAAAACATCATATTGACCGTAAAGTTGATTCCGCCTACCGTCTGCGCAGTTTGTTCCACATTAGCAACATACCCCGTCGCACCGAGCATTAACAGTGCACCCGACACGCCGAAAGCGGAGGCGAATTTTGTTGAAAACGAAACCGCCGAATACGAAATACCGTCGGAGCGGATTCCACTCTTGTCCTCGGCATAGTTTATCGCGTCCGGAATCATCGACATAGGTATAACAACCGTGAAGAGGAATAACCCATGAATCGCGTGAAGAGCAATAATCAGCGGTACATTTTCGTAGTTGTACACGTTGCCTGCAGCCCATATTGCAAGCAGGCAAACACCCTGTCCAGCGTAACCAATAGCCGTGCTTTTCGTTCTGCCTATCTTCATCCACAGTGGGCGCGTGACAATTATGCCGATTATCGCGGTGATTGACGGAAGCGCCATGAGCAAAGCGATTAAATCCATGCGCTGCAGGGCATAAATGAAGTAGTAAACGTCCAGCAAAGATTACTCGCCAAGTCACCGCCAGCATAGGCGACATATATAATTAGTGACATTTTCTTTTTTGGCATTACACCCTCCATTCCGCCACCGATGATAGTGGCACAAATCTTTCAATCATATTCCAAACCCAACTTGCCACGGATGTGTTCCGGCAATTTTTCATTCATTAAATAATATTGCTTCGCCGGTTTCAGCTGATTTCCACGCCGCTTCCATAACGGAAAGCACATGGCTGTTCGGTGACGATGCCACCCGGAGGCACAGGAGCGAATTGTCTTGTGGGTCCGGCTTCTGTTTCGGTGATTTGCGGCGGGAGTTTTTCGAGCATTTTTCCCGTGCGATAGATGTTTCCCTCACAACCGAAGTTTTTCACGATCATCGTTCCCTTATCGCCGCCGATAAGCCAGCGCGGCTGATAATCTAGGACATAGGTAGAAAGCTCTATGTGTACAGTGATACCATTGTCAAATTTAAAAATGATTTTGATATAATCGTCAACCTCTTCGAAAAGGATGTTTTTGATATCCGCATACAGTGACTTTATTTTCACATTGGGCATCATAAAGAGAATTTGGTCGAAGTCCATGTGAATGATTAAGCATAAAAGTAATATAAATCATTTAGAAAAAATCTTGAACACATTCTTTCGCTTTATAATACATATGAAAAAACAGATAACATAATTGTTATCTGTTTTTGCTGTTCTTTATCGACGCTCCCGCCATAGCGGAGCACACCTGTTCAGTTCTAGCTAGCACACCATCAATGATATAGAAAATTTCCGTGTCCGATTGGACGTGGTTGGCTTTATTCAGCGAATCGAAAATTTTCAGCCGGAATTGTTCGCCGGATTTCATGGCATAACCTCCATTCCTTCTCGCAAAATATCATGATGCGTTTGGTATGCATAAGTATACCATGATAGTATAAGGCTTGCAAGCCTTTGGGATTTGCTTCCCCCTCTCTACCTGTCCTTTTAATAATCTAAAGGAAGACTTTACCATCTCTTTTCCAGCATAAATGCAGCAGCTTTTGGCTGTCTCTGCCTTATGAAAATTCCTTTTTTATTTCCATTGACACGCATGATCCCCTCCGTAGTCTGGAAATCCGCAAAATTCCACACCTGCTCTCCCACTATAAAATTCAAAGAATCAAAGACGGCAACTTATGTTCCAATGGTGTCCGCTTCAAAGAAGGCCGATATTTTCACGTAAAAACTGATTATACAGTATTTTAATGAACGGTACCCAGATAATAAATCCCAATGCAACAGTCATATCCCTAGTAGTTCAATATCTATCCTTATTCCTTTACAATAATAGATACACCATCCGGAATAACCGTAACCTTATAATCCTCTTTCCCAATAATTTTCTTTGCCTTATCCATAGCTTCTTTCATACTGTGTGCTGGAATCATCTGAAAATCTTCTACTAATCGATCATCACATCCAGATACAAAAATAACCTGTGCCTTCATCATAATCCTAGCGAAAATTTGGGACTGCCACTGATCAATAATTGTACCCTCCGGTTTTCGCTTTAAAAACATATGCATCAAGTTATCCAAATTCTTTTCTCTGCAAAATGTATTATGAAACGACTCACCACCATGACCATCTACCGCTTCTGAAACCATAATGATAACCCCATTCTCTTTCACCGTAGATTCCGCAGCTGTCATTCCTTTTACTGACTGGTATATGTTCTGATCCAACGGATAACCCCCGTTGGTAGAAATTACAATATCTGCTAAAGCTGCATTCACTTGGCACTTAGATGTCACAAATTCACAGCCCTTGTTATGAGCCAGTCTGCAATCACCTGCAACTGCAAAAATAGGATTATGAGTACTATCAATCACTACATTAACAATAAAATTCAACCCTACTTTTTCTGCTGCATACAACATATCATTATGTAGAGGATTTCCCTCAAGAATGCCCGTTCTTGCATGTAAATTCTGAATAAACGCTGAATTATGATTATACATGACCGTTTCTCTACTTGCAACTCCCGGAAGCACACTTTTTCTTCCACCCGAAAACCCTGCAAAAAAATGTGGTTCAATAAATCCCTCTGCAACTACCAGATCTGCTTCGACTACCATTTTATTGATAACCAAATCACCTCCGGAAGGCAATTTCCCCATATAACACAAATTATTCTTATCATCACAATCATGAATCTCAATCACTTCTTTTTTAACAATTTCCGAACCATATTTTGCTTCCAATTCCGCCTTGGTCGTAGTTCTATGAAGCCCCGTAGCCACCAGAATTGTGATTTCTGCTTCAGGATTTCCTTTGCGTATCTCCGCTAAAATAATTGGCATAATAATATGACTTGGAACAGGCCTTGTGTGGTCAGATGAAATTACCACTATTTTCTGCTTTCTAACTGCCATATCACAGAGTCTCGAGCTTCCAATTGGATTCTCCAAAGCATTCTGAATTATTTCTTTCTCACTTGCAGCCGTTTTATATAAATGTAATTCCGGTACAAGCACACCTGCTAAGTGTACATCCTCAACTTCCAATGAAAGCGTCTTTTTTCCATAAGGTAAATGAAACATACTCATTGCCTTGTATAATTTAGAATCCGAACCCCAGAAATCTTTGTTTCTGCTATATCTTTTATCTTAACATTCATTTTTTCTTATCTCCTACAAAACTCCATTCGATTCAACCAGCATCATTATTGATTCAAAATAAAATCCCAATTAAGTTCCAGACCAAGCCCTGGCAATTCAGGAATCTCCATAAAGCCATCCTTCGGCATAGGACAATTCTTGTAGGTATTACTGGTCAATTCTTCAAACAACAATAGTCTTTCTAAAAACAGTGCATTTGGCATGGCACTAATTAAATGAATATGGATATTTTCCATTGCGTGAGGTGCAAATTTCAAATTCCAAGCCTGTATTATAGCAGCCACCTTAATTGCTTCTGTATAACCACCCGCTCTTGTAAAATCCATCTGGATGATATCTGCTGCTTCATTTAAAATCAAATCACGGCATCCATATTTTGTATATTCATGCTCACCTGTTGCCAAAGGCAGATCTGTACCTTGACGGTAATGTCTTAATCCTGGCATATCATCCGCAAATGTCGGTTCTTCCAAAAACATGATATCATAATCTTTTACCATATTGGCAAAGCGTACTCCGGTAGCACTATCCCAGCAGTTATTTGCATCCAGTATAATACCGATATCTTCACCTACTGCTTCTCTTACTTTAGCCACTCTTTTTACATCTCTTTTTAAATTAGAGCCGCCTTCTACGCCCACTTTAAATTTAATGATATGATATCCCTGTTCTGCAAATCCTTTCATTTCAACTACCAGTTCATCATCATCATATGATGTCCAACCACCACTTGCATATACCGGAATTTTGGTCTTATTTCCGCCTAACAAGCGGAAAATTGGTAAGCCTGTAATCTTACCTTTTAAGTCCCAAAGTGCAATATCAACTGCACTGATTGCACAGTAAGATAATCCCTTTCTGCCAACACCTCTTAAATATTGAACCAAATCCTGCCAGATTACTTCGGTTTCAAACGGACTCTTTCCAATAATTTTAGGTGCAATGTATTTCTCTATCATTACCTTTGCAGCTTCACCACCAACTTCATTATAAGTAATTCCAAATCCAGTCAATCCCTGGTCGGTTGTCAACTGAGCAATGGTATATCCAATATTTTCTACCTTCCTTGTTGCATCTGACAATCCAGCTTTGATTGCTTGGGTTACTAAAAAGCAATCAACTTTTGCGATTTTTTGATTAATCATTTTATGTTTCCTTTCTGATTTTTGCTTTACTTTTAGTTGATTTTTGATATTTTTGCTTATTGGATAAGTTCATTGTAGCATTCACCCTTTGTAAAGTCAATACTTATTATAAATATTATAATTAATAAAATAATTATGCGCTTAGTTTTTTATATTATTTCAGTCTACTTTAATACACAAAAAAGATACTGGAAATTGATTCGTCCAGTACCCTTTCACAATAAATATCATAGGTAGCTTTTTCTTACAAAATTGAATTTTCTAACACAAGCTCACATAGACCTCCAATATAATACTTTTTGGAATCTTCTATATACATGAGCTTCGGAATATGTTCCTCAGGTATTCGTTTTGACACCCTTTCCTCTATTTCAGCCAACATACTTGGTGAAATATTTCCGCCAGTAAAGAAAATAATTTCAGGATTTAAAATTGCACTAATATTTTCTATTGCAATAACGGATGCTTTCATTATTCCAGACTCTCCCTGCGAAGTCAACTCATCAATTTCCTCGCCAGAATAGTAAAGTTTATTAATCTCTCCTGCGAAATTTGTATTGCCATGATGAATTTTCCCATCCAGTACAATACCTGCTCCTGATCCTCTGCCTTTAAAGTAAGCAATAAGTACCATGTTCATATACTTTCCGTAGGGCTCGTCTTCACAATGACACATTCCATGAGCCATGGCATTAATATCATTTTCTACAAATACTTCACAACCAACACCTTCTTGAAGTTCTTTAAGAATATCACAACCATTTAACTCTGTAATTCCACAGGAGCATACACAATTGTTCGAATAATATCCTGGCAGACCAAGACTGACCGTCTGAATCTTAGGTTCTTTTTTAATTAGATCCACAATCAGTTGTTTGATTTCCTGAACGCTAATGCTGTCATATTCGATAGAATCTTCCATCATAATATGACAGCGCAGGTCTGTCACAGCATAATTGATTCGTCTAATTCCCGCTTCTATTATAGGAAATACACAACAAATATAAGAATATGCCTCGTTAAAGCAATACATTTTCGGTGGTCTTCCTACACTGGGTGCTGTACTTTCTACAGCCAATATTTCCTGTGATTCTTCCAATTCATTTAATATTGTATTACATGTAGCAATACTTAAGCCTGTGATTCCCGCTACAGTATTTTTTGTACCATAAGGGAGCGACTTTAATGCTCTTTTCACCTGACTAACGTTATGGTTCTTAACTTGTCTTATATTTACAACTTTCTCCATGCTTCTCCCCTTCACTATCTTATAAATATTATTATAACACACACAAATATTTAGTCAACAATCAATTACCTCTTGATTCTTTCTCAATATACAGTAGTAAAGTGCTATATTTCCATAGGTAAGAAAGTTGCCAATGAAATCTCAGAAAAAAGCAGATGCTTTTCGCATCCGCTTTTTTAAATATATTTTCAAAAAAAGAGCCATTTTACGCTACTCCAATACTGATGAAACCTGTTTGTTCAAGTATTCCGCTAACACATGTTCCCACAAATAATATCAATCGGTGTCGCCAAAGCTCCGTCGGTCGTGACGCTATCGCTTGTGCCAATGAAGTAACTGTTTCGAGATGATAAAAACTACAATTCTGTGCCTTCAAGAAAACGATACATTGCCGACGGTTTTACGATGTCATTCTTGCTAGAGTTTTCTCCACAGAAAGCCTTCGCTCCACTTCCGCTGTCCAGAATGAGTGTAAAATCAGTGATGAGTGTCATTCCGCCCGAGTCAAATCGGAAAAGAAGCCTGCCAGCACCAAAATTCACCATGTTTCTGATCTCTGCTTCAAAAACCCAATCGGCCCGCCATCTGCCAACCGCTGCATACAGATTTCCATCAAATGATGAATACCTAAAATCGTTGCGCAACCCAATCGATAACGTTTCTCCCTTGCCACCGATGTCGATTCCCAGTTCAAGCACATCATCTGCAAAACTGAACGAGAGCCCCGTAATCGGTTTAAAGGTTCGGTTTTCAAGATAACCATAAGTATCAACAAGGGCATCCATGCCATTCAGCGGCTCTTTGGCAATATAGTATTTGCTCCGCAGCTTTTCTTCAAAATCCGGCGATCTACCCGCAGGTAACGCTGGCAGCGTGAGTGCCGCAAGGCGTTTTCCTAATCGCTCAGCTGCCTGGGGATCTTCGGGCAGTGCGTTTTCGGAAGTTTTCGAAATGAGCTTCTCAAAGAAACCCGAGAGAAGCCACTGCATACGCTTCGTTCCGGCTGTTGTTACAATGACCATATCTTGCTTGGGTAAAATAATACCAAACTGCCCAAAGGCACCTGTTCCTCGAAATGCATCTTCAAAGGAACAACGCCAGAAGAAATATCCGTATCCCTGCTGGGAATCAATCTGCCCGGTATATGCCTTCTCATCTGTGGAAATTTGGTAAGCTGTTGCCCTTTCAAACCAACTCTTGTTTAGAAGCTGCTTGCCTTCCCACATTCCGTTATTGAGTACAAATTGCATGAATTTTGCAATGTCCTCTGTGCAAAATCTAGTTTGACCATGCGCAATATCAATGGCTCCATCAGGCATTTTATTAGAAAAGGCAAGGGTCATACCCAACGGGGCAAATAGTCGAGACTGTAGGTATTCAAACATCGGAACGCCCGATTTTCTTGTTATGAGGGCAGAAAGCAGGTTGACACCTGTGTCGCTGTAGCGAAAGGCAGTCCCAGGCTTGTATACAAGCGGCTGTGCCAAGAATTTCTCCATCCAGTCACTGCCGTAATTCCGTGCTTGGTTACCATGAGGATCCTCCTCCTGCCCATAGCCCATCACCAGAAGATGCTCAATGGTGACATCCTTTAGATATTCTGACGGATGTTCTGGGAGCTTATCTGGGAAAATATCAATAATCCGCTCATCCAAACGCAGCAGCCCTTCCTGCTCTGCAAAACCCAAAGCAATGGAGGTCAGGCTTTTGGTGAGAGATGCAATGGGGTGGGCAATATTAGAAGAATATGGCTTCCACCACCCCTCTGCACATACACGTCCGTGGCGCAAAACCATAAGGCTGTGTAGCTCAATACCAAACTCCGTGGCGTAATCCAAAAAATCTTCAATCGCACTCGATGGGATACCGGCTTCTTCCGGTGTAGTGTGCGCAAAATAATCTAACATGACAATTCTCCTATCGTGATATTGTGAGATAATACCTAAAATGATGTATTATACAGCCTCGTCGGCACACTTCATACCGTAGCAATTCATTCACCGTATAGCAACGATAATGATGCCCAGCAGCAAAGCCTGCACGTAGGGCGAAACACCCAGCAACGGCATACTATTTTGCAGTACGCCTAAGGCCATAAGACCGAGGTTTCCGCAGAATGATTCACAGATATCATCTTTATATCTCCCCCCTGTCACTGGTGTAATTTGACTGACATCTCCAACATCTGTAGAACCAAAATCGTCATCAGTATCAATATCCTTTACACCTGTGAACAACTGTAAACTATTTTCAAGGTTTTTATATTTCACGTTGGATCCCATAGCATACTCTGTATTAGACTCATTAATCTTTTGAACATACTTATGCGCATCTTCTGTCCACGGTTCCTGTGGGATATCACGCATACACCTGTGGAAACACTATAAGAAGCCTGATTAAAGCGACCTGGGTGCCATGCAAATGCACAGTCGAGTTCTTTAAACGCCCCTTCTCGTGCCATAAACACCTTACCACCAGTTAGTTCCTCTGCCGGGCATGCATAAAATACCAGTGTTCCGCTTTTTTGCAATCCTGCATTTCCTTCTTTGCAGCAATTACCGCTCCAATCGTAGCTGCCGCTAAAAGGTTATGACCACAATCATGACCATAAGTCTCTTTTTCTACTTACTCCTCATGATTTACGTCTTTCTGACTCAATCCAGGAAGTGCATCAAATTCTCCAAGGAAACCTATTACAGGATGTCCCTCACCCCACGAAGCACGAATCGCAGTTGGAAGTTTCGCATATCCGTACAGAATTCGCTGGCAAATCTCTCTTTATAACTAGGTTCTGGATGTTCCCAAATTTGCCTGCTTATTCTGAAAATCTCGTTTGAAATTTCATCCAAAGTCGCTATTGCAATCTTCCCTGTCATTGTCTTTCCCCATGTTATCTATTATTGAAATTCAGATATCTTATGTTGTATGAAGTGTTTTCGCCTTTCTGTCACTGGCGACTGCATCCAGAGAAATTGCACACAACAATACGATGCCGCGGACGATATACTGCAATGCAGGGTGCAAATTAAGCAGACTCATTCCATTATCCAATCCTGCCATGATCATTGTTCCTACAACAGCTCCTACTACAGTACCACGACCGCCCGAGATCGCCACACCACCTACAACACATCCTGTGATCGCTGTAAATTCATATCCCTGACCAGCTGCGGTAGATGCATTTCCAACACGCCCTACATAAACCAGGGCTGCAGTAGCTACCAGAACAGTATGCAAAATATAAAGTTTAATTATTTCTTTTGATACATTGATACCTGACATTCTTGCTGCCTCTTTATTACCACCAATTGCATATATATATCGACCAAATTTTGTATTACTTACTATATACGTAACAACACACGTAAACAAAAACAAAACCAGCATACTATAAGAAAATCCCCTGTTTAAAAAAACCACAACACTAACACAAGTAATAGCAAGAACCGGTAATAACACCTTTGCCAATACCTTATTCCATCTCGGCTGTATCAGCCCTTGAGCAATATTTTTCTTTTCTTTTAGTACTGCTAAAAACAGGTATAATGCCGCCGCAGTAAATCCAATAATCAGAGATGTATCATTATAGTTTTTACTAATATGAGGTATATATCCACTACCAACCACATCAATAACTCCTGATACCGGGCCTATGGTCATACCACTACTCATAAACTGACATATTCCAAAGAAAATCAACTGTGTAGTCAATGTAACAATAAATGCTGGCAATTGCATTTTACCAATCCAAAAACCGTGCCAATAACCAACAAAAATGGCGATTGCATAGATTAAAACAACCACAACAATACCACTGATATTCGCTTTCACTTGCATAATTGCTGCTAACATTCCAAACATTCCCAAAAGACGCCCTGCCGAAAGATCGGAATTTTTCGTTATAATAACCAAACTCATTGTTATTGCAATAACAGAACAAGTTGCTCCTTGCAGTAGCAGATTAGACAGATTTCTCCCCGTCAAAAAAACCCCCTGTGATAACAGCTGAAATATAATACATTCTGCCACTGCAAGAATAAGTATACTATTTTTATAAATAAAACTGATTGCATCTATCTTTGCTCCATCCCTTTTCATACTAGCATACCTCCTGTTGCTGCTAAAGCAATCTGTTCTTGTGTGATATTTCTTTCCCTATTATCAAATTCTGCACTAATTTCTCCCTCTCGTAATACATAGATTCTATCACTCATTCCCAATACCTCGGGCAATTCAGATGAAATCATAATTACTGCAATACCATCCTCAGCCATTTTATTAATCAGCTTATAAATTTCTGTTTTAGCCCCTATATCAATTCCTCTAGTCGCTTCGTCAAGTATCAGTACTCTTGGTTGTGTTAAAAGTGCTTTTGCAATACATACCTTTTGCTGATTTCCGCCAGATAAATATCCAACTGTTTGCAGTATAGATGGAGTCTTAATACTCAATTCTTGAACTTTTTGGTTAACTGCAGCAATTTCCCGTTCATGGCTTATTCTTATATTATCCTGAAATTTATCCAAACTGGCCAATGTAGAATTATAAGCAATATCTGATGTAAGAACCAAACCATACTGTTTTCGATCTTCTGTAAGGTAATACACCCCTGCATCAATAGATTCTTTAGAATTTTTAAATCGCTGTATCTCTTTTCCGTCAAGTTTAATATGACCAGAAACCGCATAATCCAAAACACCAAATATACTCATGGCTAATTCCGTTCTTCCTGCTCCGATCATACCGGATAATCCTATAATTTCGCCCGCACGTACATTTATATTAATATCCTTCAATATCCATTTTCCATTTACACCATCAAAAGCCGACCAGTCCCTCACTTCTAACATTGTCTCGCCCAATTCACAATCCCTTGGTTCAAAACAATTATCAAGCTTCCTGCCTACCATCTCATTAATTAGAGAATCTACAGTGTAGTCGCTTTTGTCTCTTGTGCTAATCGTTTTCCCATCTCGAAGCACCGTAATCCTATCTGCTATTCTAAATACTTCTCCCAGCTTGTGTGAAATAAAAATGACAGTAATTCCTCTTTTTTTCAAATCTTCTACGAGATCAAGCAGATTTTCTGAGTCTTTTTCTGTAAGCGGAGCAGTCGGTTCATCCAGAATCAATAACTTAACCTCTTTACTTAACGCCTTGGCTATCTCAACTAACTGCTGTTGCCCTATTCCCAAATTTCCAACTCTGGTCTGCGGACTCAAGTTCAAATTCAAATCCGAAAGAGCTTTCTTGCATTTTAAATATTCCTCATCCCAATTTATAATTCCATTGGTACATATTTCATCTCCCAGAAAAATATTCTCACAAATATTCATTGACAAAACAAGACCCAGTTCCTGATGGATAATAGTAATTCCTGTCTTTTCGCTTTCTTTAATTCCACGAAAATCAGCTTTTTTACCATCCCAAAGCAGATCGCCTGCATAATCTGTGTATTCTCCGCTTATGATTTTCATTAACGTCGACTTACCTGCTCCATTTTCACCAACAAGAGCATGTACTTCACCCCTTTTGATATCCAGATTCACATCATCCAGTGCTTTCACCCCGGGAAACTCCTTTGTTATATGATGTAACTGCAGAATACAGTCTTCCATATCCGTATATCTCCTTTCTCATTCATATTCCAGAGGCGGATCATCGTCCACCTCTGGAATTAAAAGCAGAGCATTATCTTACATAAATTTGTTCATGAGTATAGACGCCACTGTCAATCATAACTTCATCTAAATTTTCCTTAGTAACTATAACTGGCTCTACGCTTGCAAACGGCACTTGCTCTCCAAGAGAGTTGGTCGTAAATGTTCCACCAAAATCCTCTTCTGTAAGTTCTCCACGATATAGTTTTAGTGCACACTCACAAACTTTAATTGCTGCAGCTCTACTATTTTTATAAACTGTACTATACTGTGTACCATCAGCAATTCTTTGACATGCCGTCAAGTCTGCATCCTGTCCGCAAACCATAACTTTTCCCTCTAATCCAGCTGCCTCAAGCGCTTTAATAACACCACCTGCCATGCCATCATTCATAGGACAAATTGCCGCGAGATCATCTCCATACTGTGTAATCCAGTTTTCTGCCACTGCTTGTGCCTGTGATGCATCATATTTTTCAATATCCTGATCACCAATAATTATGCATGCAGTTCTTTCAAAGCTCTCTTTCATCCCAGCCTTAAAGTCCAGAACAATTTGACTACCACTAGTGCTGCCTCCAATAATACCAACATTTCCACCTTGATCTTTAAGAGCATCTGCAATTGGTGCAGTGATAAAATTACCCACTTTTTTGTTAGAAAGCCCACCGCACATATCAAAATAAAGAGAACCCTTATTTTCTTCGTAATTCACAACTAGTACACCCGCATCATGTGCATCTTTTGTAACCTTATCAAGAGTACTTGTATCTACCGGAACAACAATCAAAATATCAACTCCCTGTGTAATCAGATTTTGTATCTGGTCAATCTGCTTTTGCACCTCATTATCCGCAATTTGATAAATCACCTCAGCTCCAAGCTTTTCCAATGTTCCTTTAACCAGTTCAAGTTCTTCTGACCACCGCTGCTCTTGAAGTGTTTTGAAAGATAAACCAACTAATGGTTTTTCCTTGATTTCTTTTTGTACGGTCTCTCCCAATGTAGTTTGTACAGTTTCTTTCTCAGTCTGAATCGCTGTTGATTCTATCGGAGAACTCTTGGCACATCCAACCAATGCCGTAATTGTTAGTGTTGCAACCATTGCAATTGAAATAATTTTTTTCATTTTCTTTCTCCTTTAATTGTATTATTTATCTTGTTTCAAATCTTATATTATTTTTTCAACCCTCCCCCCAAGCCATATCATCCCTCAAGCTTAAATCTTAGTTTTGAACAAACAATAATTTCTTAAGAGTCGATTCTCTTGTCAACCTTAACAACGTTAGTATACTATATCCACTCTTTTTAGTCAATACTTATTATAACATTTATAATATTTATTTTAATTGATGTTAAATATATACATTTGCACACTTCTTCCGATTGTTTCTGTTAAACTCTCCCTTTTTAAGTTCTATTAAAAAGGCTTTTTTATTTCAAAATATCTACAGCTGCTCTTTCAATATCTAATCCTTGTTTATAACGTTGCATAAAAGTAGTAAATCCCTCAATATCATGGCGATCTGCTTCAATAACAAAATCCTTTGCTCGGTTATAGACCATAGTACGCAGATAATCTCCTAATTTCTCACCATCCTGCTTCTGTTTCATATAGGATGCCAGAAGAGCAATTCCCCATGCTCCACCTTCACCAGCTGTCTCCATGATCGAAACCGGTGTTTTTACCGCCGCCGCTAAAAGCCGTTGTCCGACCTCGGGTGTCTTGAAAAGTCCACCATGACCATATATTTTATCTAGTTTTATCTGCTCATTTTCCCATAGAATTTCCATCCCTAAACGAATCGCACCAAAGGTTGTCATCAAATTGACCCGCATAAAATTTGCCAGTGTAAAACTACTGTCGGGACGCCTTACCTGGATCGGACAGCCTTTTTCAAAACCAGTGATATGCTCACCTGATAAATAGCAGTAAGATAATAAGCCGCCGCCATCTGCTTCTCCCTCCAAGGCTTTCTTAAATAAAGCAGCATACAATTGATTTGTATCAACCGCAGCACCAATGCTTCCTGCAAACTCCTTAAAGATGTTGATCCAGGCATTCAAGTCAGAGGTGCAGTTGTTACAATGTACCATAGCTGTCAGTTCACCATCCGGAGTTGTAACCAGATCTAATTCCGGATACACCCGGCTTAATTCCTTTTCCAGTACGACCATTGCAAAAATTGATGTTCCGGCAGATATATTACCAGTTCGCGGAAGCACACTATTGGTCGCCGTCATACCCGTTCCCGCATCTCCCTCTGGTGGACAAAATGGTATTCCCAACTCAAGTTCGCCGCTCACATCAAGCAGTTTTGTCCCTTCCAGTGTCAGACTGCCAGCCCACTGCCCAGCGGTCAAAACAGTTGGTAAAATCTCTTTGAGTTTCCAACTATACTTACCATCCGCAATTAATTCATCAAATTGCCTCAACATCTTCTGGTTATAATCTTTTCGAACTATATCAATGGGAAACATGCCCGATGCTTCACCAATTCCCAGTACCTTTTCTCCGGTCAAGCAGTAATGAACATAACCAGCCAATGTGGTAAGATATTGAATATCATTTACATGCTTTTCTTCATTGAGTACTGCTTCCCGCAAATGAGCGATGCTCCAACGCTGGGGAACATTATAGTTGAATAGAACCGTCAGCTCTTTTGAAGCCTGCTCGGTCGTTGTATTTCGCCATGTTCGAAATGCAGTCAACCAGTTTCCATCCTTGTCTAAGGCAAGATATCCATGCATCATCCCACTGATTCCAATCGCTCCCAAGCACTTTAGTTCAACACCAAATATTCTTTTCACATGATTTTTGAGATCCTGATAGCAGCTTTGTATCCCAGTCCATACATCTTCCAGATGATAAGTCCAGATACCATCTTCAAAACGATTTTCCCAGTCATGATTTCCAGATGCAATTGGCTCATTATTCCGGCTAATCAATACCGCCTTAATTCTGGTAGATCCCAACTCAATTCCAAGTATAGTTTCCCCCTGAATGATCTGATTTCTGAATTCAATATTCATGTTCTTTTTTCACCCCTACTTATACATAGGACCATATGCCGCACATGCACGGTAATCCTGTGTTTCTTTATCCATGCCAAATCCCGTCCAACTCGCCGGTCTGAAGATTTCTTTTTTCGGTACATTATGCATGCTTACCGGTATTCTAAGCATAGAACATAAAGTGATCACATCCGAACCAACATGGCCATAGCTAATCGCACCATGATTGGCTCCCCAGTTGCTCATCACAGAGTAGGCATCCTCAAACACTTCATTGCCTTTTGATATCCTTGGAACAAACCAGGTGCTTGGCCAGGTATAATCTGTTCTTTTCCAGATTGTATCTGATACCTCTGATGGAAGCTCTACACTCCATCCTTCCACCAGTTGCACTACTGGACCAACACCTTTAATAATGTTAAGACGGATCATTGTTACCGGCATCTCTCTACGGGTTTCAAACCGAGAAGAATATCCACCACCTCTAAAATAACCAAGGTCAGCCTCACACCAACTGGTTGCCTTCAAAATCGCCTTAATATCTTTTTCTTCTATTTCCCAAAATGGCTTGATTACCCCATTTCCATCTTGATCTAGTGCCTCTGCGCATGCATCCAAACAACAAGCACCAGAATTGATCAGATGGATAAATCCTTTCGCATCTTTCGCTTTACCTTCCAACTCATAACCAGTAACTCGCTTTACCGCTTCCACTGACCAGCAGGTTCTCACATCTGCAAACATCTGGGCACGGTTCGTCAGCAATTTGAGCAATAGCATACTAGTACCATTTAATGTATCGTTTTCGGTTGCCATTATATATGGCTCCCTTGCTCCATTCCAGTCAAAAGAGGTATTGAGAATTGACTCGGGAAAATCAGTATTAGGATAATAATCAGTCCACTGACGTTGTCCCTGGAAACCTGCCGCAATTGCATTGTGACCTAATCGTTCTTCTTCGCATCCTGCCGGAAGATTATCATTCCCATTCATCAGATCTTTCATGATAAGAGCAGATTTAACTGTAAATTCCCAGTTAGCATCCTTTTGTTCATGGCTGTGTTGAGCATAGTCCGGATTCTTGTCAAGACCCTCTGGACAGTTTTCCTTCACCCATTTCAGAGCCTTTTCGTATTCCCGCTGATCAAAGATACCTTTTTCCATTCGCCGCAATACCTCAACCTCATCTACCGACTCTACCCGCATTCCAAGGTATTCCTCAAAGAAATCTGGATCAATACTAGAACCTGAAATCCCCATACAAGTAGAACCGATCTGCAGATAGGACTTCCCTCTCATCGTGGCTGCCGCTACTGCTGCCCGACCAAAGCGCAATAGTTTTTCCTGTACATCTTCAGAAATCGTCGAATCATCTGCTTCCTGTACATGTTTTCCATAGATTGCAAAAGCCGGCAATCCCTTTCTGGCATGTGCCGCCAATACCGAGGCCAAGTATACAGCGCCCGGACGCTCTGTTGCATTCAATCCCCATACCCCTTTGATTGTCATTGGATCCATGTCCATGGTCTCTGAACCATAACACCAACAGGGGGTAACCGAAAGAGTAATATCAACTCCCTCTTTTTTAAACTGTCTGGCACATTTTGCACTTTCTGCAACACGACCAATCGTCGTATCAGATATTACTACCTTTACCGGTGTACCATTGGAGTATTTCAGATTTTCCTCCAACAACCTCTTAGCAGATTTTGCCATATTCATTGTCTGCTCTTCCAGCGATTCTCGAACCTTCAGAATCCCTTGTCTGGCATCAATCACCGGTCGGATTCCAATCACTGGATAATCCCCAATCAATCTGTTTTCTTGCATGATAGCTCTCCTTCTTTTATATAATGAAATTTTTTTCAGCAACTTGTGCTAAATATCGTTTTTGCTCATCGGTAAGCGGTAAGAATGGCTTTCTACATTCCCCACAATCAAGCCCTTGCATCTTCAATATTTCTTTAATTCCTTTAAATACTCCTACTTTAACCAAAGCAGCAACGACCTCATTCACCTCATTTTGAATTTCAAGTGCCTGTGCCATCTTGTTTTCCTTGATAAGTTCATTCATCTTCATAAATTTTTCTGGCATAATGTTATAAGTACTACCAATACCAGCCTCAACACCAACCACTTTGGCACTTAAGTAAACTTCATCATACCCGATAAAAATACTTTTATCGGGAAATGCATTTACAATCTGTTGCAGATCAAACAAATCATAACTGGTGTGTTTGACACCAATAATCCGCTCATCAGAAAGCAATCTTGAAATGTCCTCTCTTGTAAACTTCACCGCTGACATTGCTGGTATATTATAAACAACAACCGGCAAATCTACCGAATCAGCAAGATCAACATAGTATTGTGCGTATTCGTCCATTTTAAAAGAAAAATAAAATGGTGGAACAGAAGAGATAGCCGAAACCTGTTGCTTCTCCGCATGTCTGGCTAACTCAATACCATGTTCCGTTGCAAACATACCGACATTAACAATAACATCCGCCCTGCCATTTACTGCCTCCATTACGGCTTCCAGAAGATATTTTCGTTCTGCTACTGAAAGCATAAAAGACTCGCCAGTGCTGCCTGCTATGTAAAAACCATTCACACCCACCTTCAAGTTTGACTCAACCAGTCTTTGAAGAGCGGAAAAATCAATTCTTCCATCCTGCCCAAAAGGAGTTACCAGAGCAGTATAAATACCCTTAAACTTTTTCATTGCATCAACTCCTGTTTTTATTTAATTACTTATTGGTGATTATTTATCTTGCATATTATTAGAATAAACAATGCATCTGTTCTGGTTTTTCACATCGAGATACAATTTCTTGAAATCTTCCGCTCTCTCCACTGGTCAATATCATGCTCAGTACTTCCAACACATGATAAGCCATTTCTGCGGATACTCGACTCTCTTTCCCGTTGCGAATCGCCTCTGCCAGATCCGCCGCACCAATGCCTCTGCTATTGTCTTCATATGGGAAGTTCAATGGAAGTTCCTCTATTAATGTCTCCCGAATGGTAGTATCACCATTTTTAACCCAAATTATCTTCCCACCAAATTCATTCGGACTTCCCAGATACAGTATTCCTTTTGTTCCATAAACCGCAAACATGGCTTGATCCACAAGGATACTATTCGCATTTAGGTGTAAGGTTCCATTCATGCCATTTTCAAACTGCAAGATTGCCGACACCCGACTTTCATTCTCACACCGAAATTCCTTGCCAACTTCTGGGCTGTCTGGATTACTATCCAGATGAACTGGAAATGGATTGTCAACAAAGGCCGCCGTTCTGCAAACAGAACCAAACAGACTGACCATCGCTGTTACATAGTAAACCCCATAGTCATAAGCCAAGCCGCAACCTGGTATTCGAAGAAACGGATAGTTACTGAGTATGATATCATTCTGGCGATTCGCCGTCGCTACGATTGAAGTTACCTGTCCAATCATGCCCTCATCAATAACCTTTCTGGCAGTTTGTAGTCTCGCTCCTAAAAAGGTATCAGGTGCTGCTCCTAACCAAAGTTCTTTTTCTCGTGCCAATATGAGCAGTTCCTTTGCTGTACCAAGATTATCTGTCAGAGTCTTTTCTGTATAGACATGCTTTCCAGCATGCAATGCATCTTTGATGAGCTGATAATGTTCTTGTACCGGCGTCAAGATTACCACCATTTGAATTCCTGTATCTTGCAGCATTTCCTCAACGGTCACTGCACGTATACCATATTTTTCAGCCTTCTCTACAGCACAAATATTATGAGCTGAAGCAATTGCTTCAACCTGTATCACAGACGAATGATGAATCATATTTTTCAAATATATTTCACTAATCATTCCCGCACCGATGATACCCGTGCGAATCGGCTTTATCTTCATAGCACCTTAGATCTCCCTTGCATTAGTTTTGTTCAGAACTGCCATGCCTGGTATTCAGCTTATTTTCACTGTAACACCATTTTTCCCTACATGGTTGCAATTACCCGTATTTTCTCAACCGTCCTCCCTTTTCTTTTTTTGAACAAGTATTCAGTAATTCTGAACGAATATTCTTTTGTATTGAATTATATAACACATATTATTATATGTCAACAAAATATAGTTTCATTAAGCAATTATATTCCGATTTTCCAGAACATCGTCCATCATTACTGCATTTCATTATTCCTTGCAAACATTTGTACAGACCATTTTATGACATTTTATGACTGCCATTGCCTAATCTCATTGACACTCGTATAGAAACGTTATATTATTTACTAAAAGGAAACCTATAAAAAGGAGGAACCTCAAATTAAATGGCGCAAAAACACATTGATTCAGAAAGTACAAACTTTGTTGCCTCTGTCCAGAAAGCCCTGAACATATTAAATTGCTTCAGCATTATTCAACCGCAACTTTCTCTTGCACAGATTAGCACATTACTTTCCTATCCTAAAAGCACCACATTAAACCTAATACGTACACTGGAATCTTCTGGTTATTTATTAAAGGATCACACAACGCAAAAGTATTCCCTTGGGTATAAGATATTGAATCTCAGCTATTTCCTTCGCAGCACTTTGCCAATCGTACAATACGCCATGCCTTTGCTCGAAGATTTACAACAAAAAACTGGGGAAATTGTCTATCTTGTTTCTCATATCGATGGTCAGGTGTTATACCTGGAAGGATTGTATCCCAGCCAACGAATGGTACAGTATTCTATATCTGGAAGAATGCTTCCGATGCACTGCACCAGCTGCGGCAAAGCTATGTTTGCATACTTTCCTCGTGAAAAACAAGATGAAATTATTGAACGCTGGGGATTGCCGCCGAAAACGCCGAACACAATTACCACCAAAGAAGCTCTACTAAAAGAAGCAGAAGCCATTCAAGCCAGAGGTTATGCTATTGATTTAGAGGAAGAGACGCCAAATGTAAAATGCATTGCCGTCCCCGTATTAAATAACAATGGCGTTGCTGTTGCCGCTGTTAGCATATCTGGAACAGTTATGAACATGAAAGATGAGCTTCTTCCTGGTTACGCGGAAATGCTTTCCCGAACCTGCGCTGCCCTCGCTGGACAAGCACATGAATTTCCGGCTTCAAAAGTCTAAAATCTGATAGTAGAGTAAAAGTAGTACAAAGTAAACGTACAAACTCCTAAGAACACGATATCATTATCAGCAGCAAAAATAGGAGAACGTCATGAGTCAAAAAAGAACTTCCACCCAAAAATTTAAGGAAGAGGCGGTTCGATACCGAAAAGATCATCCGGAACTAAGTCTTCAGAAAGTGGCTTCAAATCTTGGTATTAGCATTTCAGCATTGCGCAGATGGACCGATATTGCAGGCTCCAACAATGGTGTAGTTGAAACAAGAGGTTCCGGTAACTATGAGAGCGAGTAGGCTAAGGAAATAGCAAGGCTAAGACGCGAACTACGTGATAGGTGGATGCACCGGAAATATAAAAAACCATCGGTATTCCAGGAAACTAACAGAAGCAATTTATGCGGCCACTGCGGATTATACAAGAGAAATTGGTCAGCGACCAGTGAAACGCCGGGGTTCTGTTAGCGCAGTACCGAAGTCCTTAGGTGTTTCACGAGCAGGATATCATGTGTGGCGAAACAGGATACCCTCCTATACCTCGCAGCGCAGAATCCAAATCAAGGGGAAAATACAGGAGATTCTTTATGAATTACACACGATTTATGGGGCACCTAAAATAACCAAGGAATTACATAAACCCGGTGAAACAGTTGCCGAAAAAACGATGGGAAACTATATGCGGGAAATGGGGTTAAGAGCGCATTGAGTGAAACCATACACCCAAACGACTATAGACCCAGATTTTAGCAATGCTCTTACAAACATTTTGGAGGAGCAACTTAATCCGGAACAGCCAAATGCAGTATGGGTTTCAGGCATTACCTCTATCTGGACATTTGATGGGTTTGTATATTTAACCAGCATCATAGATTTATTCTCAAGGAAGATTATTTCTTGGTTCTTAGTCGAACCCTGGAAGCGGAACATGTCGTGAAGACAGTCGCCAGAACAAAGAAAATGAGGGTGTTGGATGCCCCCTGATATTACATTCAGACTATACCGAAGCCAATTCACCAGCCACGATTTCCGGGCCTCCCCGTCAAAGTACCATGCAATTCAAAGCATGGCAGGCACTGGCAGATGCTATGCTTTCCGGTCTTCGGTATACTGCAGGAAGCCCAGGGCATCTTTTACTTCCGCTTTTCTAAAATTGGTTGCGCCAGTTGCCAGGAAAATCTGCTCTGCACCAGTAACGAAGAGATTTAACATAAGCTACGCAGATAAGTAATCACCTCTGCCGCCAAATGCGCCTCCTAGTTGTTGGTGAGTTGAATGCTTACGTCCTGCCACGTTATTTGCAGTGTCGGCCTGGCTAAACCTGTTGGTTGTGTTTTGGCAAACGTGATTGGTTGAGGACTTGCATTGGTTTTCGGTTATCTGAACTATGTGGAATCAAAAAAATAATGCGAAAACCAGCAGAAACAAGAACATCTTGTCTGCCGGTTTTCGCATTTTTACTTCTCCGCCCTGGCACTACAAAGCACAATTCTGTGCCAGATATACAGCTCCCATACACGGCTCCTGCTGCGTCCTGCGGATATTCCCGGTAATCGTTTCCAGTTTCGAAACCAACTTCCGGTACAATATCTCCGACCCCAGAATCGTTCCGCCGCTTAAGATTACCGGAAACTCCTCCGGCAATTGCATTCTTTTTCTGGCGGCACACACTGCCGCCGCCAGATCCTCTGCCGCCTCTTCCAAAATCTGCCCGGCCACACGGTCCTGCGCCCTGGCCGCCTGATCGACCAGCCGGGAAAATGCCGCCACATCCGACTTATTCGTATCCGGTGCATAGATCATATCGATAATCTCGGAAAGATCCTTAAGTTTACAGGCTTCCATCAGTAACGGA
>Ga0153952_1000105_pt1 | contig 22461 bp, 18 predicted proteins | sample TSNJ036MetaG_FD_104746 | JGI IMG/M metagenome (GOLD analysis project Ga0153952, IMG submission 104746) | Attine ant fungus gardens microbial communities from New Jersey, USA - TSNJ036 MetaG | ecosystem: Host-associated > Fungi > Mycelium > Unclassified | place: USA: New Jersey, Wharton State... | reverse complement strand
TACTAAAGTACAGCGTTGCTCTTGGATCGATCTGATAAAATCCGTTTGGTATTCCATCTTCGATCCCGACCATATCTACCGTACCGCCACCGATATCAATCAGCAGACAGAAACCCTCGCATAAGTCCTGAATCCCATGTATGACCACATGCCCTTGCATAAATACATATGCCTTCTCCAAAACTATGTTATAAGGAATCCCCTCAAATCGAAAGAATACTTTCTGGTGCTACATGAGGTAATCCCGAAAGCCTTTATTCTACTCCGAAAACCGTCTCGGCGGCAATGCTGCGCCAAGCCGTATGGTCACTTGACTTTTACCTCTGCCTTTTAATTCTTTCGCTATAGCCGCTAATGTCATAATATAATAATCCATATTCACCGTTTTATCTACCGTCTCCAATATCAGAGTTTCACCGCCAACATAATAAAACTGCTCCTGAAATTCTAAGACATTTTCTAAGTTGTCCGGTCTTGATTGTATCGGCGCTACGGACGCTGAAAATACATACTGTGCTGTTTTCATGTTTCGATTCCCATGATCGATTCCTATAATTTCTCTATCCTGCATAACTATCCTCCAATTTCTATCTACTGTCTTTTCTGTTGGTTGCCTTTTATGGAACACCTGCTGCCTCATAACAGTTTACTCGGTTTGCATAGTAACTGCCGATTGTCATCGGCGCATTATATAATGCGGTCAAAATCACTGCCCGGATGTTATTTGCCTTTGTTTCACACTGCTGAAATGAATCCAAAACATACTCGACTGAAAACTTATTCAGCTTATGATACATGCTCTTCACAATTGCTAACGGCTTGTCCTCACGATTGATTCGGACTGTCTGAGACTGCGAAATCAAAACATCCACCGCTATCATCACAATTTCATCTAACTGCTCTCTGTCATATATCCGGTCATTCCATATCGCATCATAATCAATCTGCTTTTTAAACTGAAAGTTACTTTTTAGTTAGGACTAATCATCTAGAAATCCGTATTTTTAGCGGTCTTTCTTGATATGACAGTAGTATAACATAACTACCCGCTGGCGTTGCGGCCCATCCAAGTCCCAGGAAATTAGCTGGTGTCAAGCAGGGACTAACAAATTTATTAATTTTTTTGTATTTTCTCACCGAAATATGTCAAAACACTTTGATTTTATGTGGAAAAGCAGCCAAAGCCTCAGATCTGGCTACTTTTGGTTCTTGTATTACCTATTCTTCTTTTCTTCATAACACGCCATGTCTTTTTGGCTCATTTCTTCCAAGCTCATCTCCTCAAATAATGTTTAGCAGTATTTTCATCCCTTCCCACTTGATAAACAATTACTTTCCTTAACTTATTTCCATGATTCTAACCGTCTATTCCACTTGCGCTCCTATTAATTCATTTCTATATTTAAAATAAATTTCTATCCGGTCTGCAGAATATACATCTATCCGGTCAATTAGTTCTTTCACCAATTCCGGCGTTAATTTATCAATTTTTCGATGCGTTTGCACAGAACATGGAGTTTGTACAAATGCTAATTTCTGATAATAGCTTGTAACTTCACTTTCGTTACTACGAATCCCCTCCTCTACATTTAAAATTTTTTTCTCTAATTGCTCTTTATAACGAACAAAAACCTCCCTTTCGATTTTCCCATCCTTGTACTGTTGATAATAATCCAACTTTTTAATATGCAGTTGGTCTACTTTCATTTTTAGTTGCTTCATCTGGCTTTTTAAATCACAGACATCCTGTAACATTTTCTTCATAATACTGTCATTTTTTTCATAATTTTTTTGCAATACAGCTAAGTATTTCTGAATCGTACATAAGACGATATCTTCCAATGTATCCACATGAATTTCAGCCATAGAATTACACCCGCTTATACCAGTACGCATACGGCACGAAAAATGTGGTCTCTTGATTCTGGAATTTCTGTACATGGAATATCCACAATATCCACATTTCACTTTTCTACGCAAGGTAAAATTCTCATCCATATGATACTTCATATTTTTACGGCTACCATTTCCTCCAAAAATCTTTCCAATCCGCTTAAATTCATCTTCTGTAACGTATGCTTCATGTGCGTGCTCAAACTTGATATAAGAAGCCGGATCTAGTTTCTTTTCTGTTCGTAACGAATCAGCAGCCAATTTGTGTGTAACAAAAGTTCCTTTATACACTTCGTTTTGTAAAATGGCAGCCACCTGCGAGGATGTCCACAAATTCTTCTTGTGATTTCTAATTAAATATTTTCCAGTTCCATTCTGGTTATGGCACACTCCCGGAGTTGGAAGCTTCTTCTCATTTAAATGCCTTGCTATCTCACCTGTTTCTTTTCCGCTTAATGCCAGGGAAAATATCCTTTTCACTATAGATACAACCTTCTCATCCTTCAAAAATCCTTTCCGTTTTTCGGGATTTATCACATATCCAAAAGGAATGCCGCCCCCACTGTAATACCCTTTCTCTTGATATATTTTCTTTACACTTTTAATCTTTTTTGATAAATCCTTACTATACATTTCATGTATCAGATTTTTAAAGCCAAATTCAATTCCACCTGTATCTCCTATTAGTCCTGCACTGTCGTATTGATCGGTAACAGCTATGAACCGGACACCTAAAAACGGAAATATTTGCTCTAAATAATCCCCCACTTCAATATGATTTCGTCCGAATCTGGATAAGTCCTTAACAATTACGCACTGTATCTTTCCCATCTGAATTTCTTTTAAAAGCTCTTTGACAGCAGGGCGATTAAAGCTTACTCCTGAATATCCGTCATCACAAAATTCTTTGACCGGCATATCTTTCAGATCCTCTTTACTCTGTAAATATGCTTGTATCATACTCCTTTGATTAGAGATACTGCAGCTTTCTGTTTTATCAATTCCAATATCTGTATCATCATCTGATACCCTGAAATATTCTCCTATCATGCCAACTTCTCCCCCCTCTCTGAAAGTATATGATAGATTTTTTCAATTTCATTTGTGAAATTAAAAATGACTTCCACTCTATTTCTGGAGTGTACGACGATTTTCTTAACTAATAACTGTACAATATCCGGTGTAATTTCCGTACATCCTGCAGCTTCCTGCAAACAATCGGTTACTGAACTATTCTGTATGCAGTTTAATTCACCTTCTGACTTGATTTGATCATATTGTGTTTTCAGTTGCTCTATTTCTTCTGTGTACTTACTTTTCGCAAAAAGATAATCTTCTTTGGTTAATAATCCATCCTTCATATCTGCATATAATGCATTTTTTCTTTTGCAAAAAAATTCGATATTTTCTGACACTGCATTTAGTTTTTGCTCTTTAAATTTCATTTCTAATAAATATGTAGACGAATTTTTTACTTGTACTATTTTTTTATGCATATCTTTTAATAACTCTATATGCTTTTGTAGAGTATCTTCTACAACATTTTGTAAAACAATTTCTTTTATATAAGTATCCTTACAATTTCTCCCGAATTTCTCATGAGGTGCATTGCAAAAATATTGATACATGAATTTACCATCCTCTGCTCTGCTTCGCCTGGTCATCAATTTCCCGCATTGCCCACAGTAAACGAGTTTGGGAAATGGCATTTCTTTTCTTGGCAGGTTTTTATTCCTTGCCTGTTTTTCAATCAGATCATATTTACTTTCCTTTGCCATTTCCTGCACGACATCAAACTCCTGCTGAGATACTAACGCTTCATGTGTGTTTTCCACAATAATCCATTCCTCCTGTGGTAAAAACTCCATAGGCTTATCAGAAAAATAGCTGGAATGAGTTTTACCTTGTGTCATATGACCTAAATATAATGGGTTTGATAGGATTGCAACTACATGCTTTGACTTCCATTTGACCTGATTACTTCTTTCAAATCTTTTGTCTCCATTCATATATTTATAATGTCCTGGAGATGGAAGCAATAGTTCATTAAGTAAATTGGCTATCAAGATGCAGCCCTTTCCCAATACCCGCCACTGATATATTTTTTTGACAACATCTGCACTTTCTTTATCAATGACTAGCTTATGTTTATCCATCGGATTACGCTGATAACCATATGGAATTATGGGACTGATAAATTTACCATCTTTTTGCAAAACAATCTTTGCTTTCGATACCTTTTTAGAAATATCTCTGGCATAATATTCATTCATAACATTTAGTAATGAATTTTTTATCATTGATTCATTATAGTTTTCTAAGAAACTATCATAATTATCATTAACAGAAATAACTCTTACCCCAAGAAAAGGAAAGACTTTTTCAAGATAATCTCCCACTTCTATATAGTTACGCCCTATTCTGGAAAAATCCTTTACAACAATGCATGTAATCTTTTTATTCTTCAGATCTTCAAGCATTTCATTCCATGCCTGTCTGTCAAAGTTTGTTCCTGTACTACCATTATCAACATATCTGCTTTCTAAGTAAATACCCTCTTTTTCTTTTACGTATTCTTCCAGAATTATCATTTGGTACTTGATACTATCACTCTTTTCATATCCATTGTCTTCAACTGACAAACGTACATAAATTCCTGCCGGCTGTTTACTCTGACACTTTTCAGGTAAAGCAACTTGTTCTTGCCTTCTGCTCTTTCTCGCCATTAAACCTCCTCCAGCTGTACTTCTTTACCCTCTTTAGGCAGCGACTCTGACATTTTTCTAATGAAATCTAGAGACACTTTATACTCATTCTGGAATTTGAATACCACTTCAATTCTTTTTTTATCATATACTAATATTTCCTCCACCAATTCAAGAAGAAGTCCCCTTGTGAGTTTTTCAAACCCTTTTTTTTGAGTGAAGTTTTGAATCCATTCCATTGTATCCAATTTCTTACCTGCAATTTCCTCCTTTTCTGTTTTCAGATTTAGAATATCCTTTTCCAATATCCTTATGTGTATAGCATAATGATTTTTCAGTTCTGTATACTCTTGCTCTGATATAAAATCATCTTTATAATCTTCATAAAGTCCCAACATATAAGTCTGATTCTTTCTCATCACAGACCTTTTGTCTAAAATCTCCATATCCAAACGTTCTATTTTATACCCACTGTATGGAATGGTTTCAATTAACTTTAACATGCTTTCTAACTGGATTATTTCTTGAATATGAAAATTAATTGTGTCCAAGATAACTTTTTCAAATTTTATGATAGGAATATTTTCATTGTTTGTACACAATCTATGTTTCTTATTTCCTATACAAGTTAAATACACATGCTTATTCTTGCCGGATGGCACTGTCCTTCTGGTCATATTGCTGCCACACCAACCGCACTTCACAATCCCAGAAAAAAGATGCAAACTGTTTTCATTAGGTGATACCCGGGTATCTATTTTTAGCAGATTCTGTACCATATGGAATACTTCTGTTGTTACTATTGGTTCATGACTATTTTCAATACGAATCCAATCCTCTTCATTTTTGTAGATACGCTTCTTTATTTTATAATTGGGAGTCGTGCTTCTCCCCTGTAAAAGAACTCCGGTATAGATCTCATTTTTTAAAATTCGGGTTACAGAATTTGCTCCCCATGTTACATTGGCTTTCGTTTTAAATCCACTTTGATATTTTTCGCCGGCATTTTTTTTATATTCCATTGGGGGATTTATGCCTAATTCATTTAATTTATTGGCTATTCTAAGCGAACTCAATCCTTCAATTTTCCACTTGAAAATATCACGGATAATAGCTGCCGCCTTTTCATCAATCATTAGTTGATTCTTATTCTCCAGAGATTTCTTATAACCATAAGGCGCAAACGCACCTAAATAATCGCCATTCTTTCGTTTAATCTCCAAGTGGCTTCTTATCTTGATAGAAATATCTCTGCAATAAGCATCATTAATTAAATTTTTAAATGATACTAACATATCATCTGATTGGCTTCCTTCTCTTGTACTATCCACATTATCATTAATAGCAATAAAACGAACACCTAAGAATGGGAATATTTTTTCAATGTAACGTCCTGCTTCTATGTAATTCCTGCCAAAACGAGACAAATCTTTTACAATCACACAATTAACCTTGCCTGATTTTATATCTTCCATCATAGATTGAAAAGCTGGGCGTTCAAAATTGACTCCTGTATATCCATCATCTACTTTTTCTTCATATAATCGGATATCAGGGTTAGATTTCAAGAAATCTTTGATCAGTGCCTTTTGATTTACAATGCTGTCGCTTTCCTCTTTATCTCCGTCTTCACGCGATAGACGTAAATAAACAGCTGCATTATAAACTTCACTATTTAGATTTGTATTCAATATTATCACCTCAAATAATTTATTTGAAACCTTATAAATTATTTGAGCTTTACTTAGTCTGTAATTATTATAGCATTACAAAACTAAAAGTCCATATCATAAGGCTAAATTCAATCTTTTACTTACAATACTTTACTTATAATACTTTACTTACAATAAACTGCCACTTTTCTATCTATAATGTCAAGAAATAATTTGTTAATTTATCCTCTAGTGTATCTGTTGTTTCACTAAAACTAACTTTGACAATTACATCATTACATAGAAAGCAAAATGGATTTTTTACCTTTTTTACAAAATCCAGCATCCTATCTTCTTTACTCATTGTCTCATCAATTTTCACCTTGCTTATATCAGCTAAGGACTTTGCATCTACTGTTTTTATATCCACATCTCCCATGCTTTGAATCCCATATTTTTTTTCTACCAATCTTATCGCCCCTTTTGTCCTTTAAAACAATATATTGTTTACCGCTTGTCTCATATGCAAAGAAAAAAGTCTTTCTACTTTTAACTTTAATATCACAATGCCGTACCCTTGTACGCGGCATCCTGATTCCGGGCACTACCCCGGACTGCCATAAATCTGTTTGTTGACAGAAGTATCATTATCATCTGCACTTTCAGGCAGTCTACCATCGACTGCCCATGTAAAACGCTGCTCTCACCTTTTGCTTCTTCTATTACGATTCCTTGCTTTTATCCGAAAGGACAGGTGTATTATCGCAAAGCTCATGATTTTACATCACATTAAATATGCTGCAAATGTTCATACCTGTTAAGGATTTTAAAAATCCATCATACTGGCTATGAAATTTTCAAAGTACATCGGACTGAAACATACTATCAATCCATCAAGGCACATCTTCGGCAGATGTGCTTTGATGGGTTGATAGAAACCCTTGGTAATCTCTTATGAAACTTCTTTTAAATTTTGCTTAATATTCGTCATGGTTTTTAATATGAATCGCATTTCCTTTCTGGAACATCCATTCATCAGTATGAGAAAATTTTGTACGTGCTCCTCTGCATCCTCAATTTCTTTTGGGTAAGCGATCAACATGGTTATATTCTCAACTTTGCTAAAATCCCTGTTTTCAATGACTACCCTTTCCAGTCTTTGATGTGCTTTTTCAAGGGACTCTGCCACATTATGGATAGCTGACCGGTTTCCACTAAATACCGTCAGCTTGGCACCAAAGCTGTTTTTAATCATCATATAAAACCATGCTACCCTCTGGATATCCGTTATGCCTCGAATATCGACTTGTGCCTTCGCATCTTGAAAAAGTTCCCTTGAAGATAAATACCATTTCAGCTCCTCTTCCAGTGCCTTTTCGTGATACTTTACACACCGAAATAAATTGACCAGATGACTGTGCCTACTTCCTACCTTCGTCAGAGCCAATGCCGCCACCTGGCTTCCAATCCCGGAACTGGGTATGCTGTTTAAAAATTCTTCCGACATCATCTCTTTCTGAAGCTCTTCCTGCTCTTTTGTCAATGCATCGGACTGGATATAATCCTCATAGTTCAGGTTCTTCATATAGACGGACTGTCTGGTCACCTGTACTTCATTGGTATCGCCATTCGCAAGGTATAAGCAATCCCGTCGCTTATGCAAAAGACAGTTTCTATACTGCCTTTTCCACATACGCTCAATACCATAGCTTTTATCTACAGCACCTATGGGTGTTTTGCAACCTGCACCTGTATGCCGATTGCGGAAGACCTACTTCCATCTCACGAAAAGCATTGCTTTTCAGTTACAATATTTCTTTTCAGTATCCTATAGCATTCAGGACACACTATGTGATAAACTGTTCATATCCATTTTGGATAACCTCCTTTGTTTTAGTGTCGGTTGGCGAACCTGCACTCATTATAACATTGGAGGTTTTTAACTTGAAGCTAAAGCTATTGCGGGTCTCACCTGCATAGCAGGTGGTTTATTTTGTATGGGATACAAAAAAATACCTTGTAAACATAATGTTTACAAGGTATTGGCATACTTTTTTGATTATCTCTCCCAGAACTGTTTGAGACGCAGGATGCCTGGAACTATAGAGTTTATAGACTCTAGTGCTGCAATATGCCCCTAAGCTGTCGGGAAACTTTTCTCCAAAAGAATGCCGGTTTATCTGGCAACCAAGACCTCAAGCATCGGTCCTAGAATCTCTTCTTTCATATGAAGTGCAAACAAATCAGATATAAGAGCATTTTCATTACTATACATGGATACTAACTGGTCAATCTTTTCAATCTTCCTATATTCTATCTGGTACCTTACAACAAAATCCATAATTTGATCTCTAACATCTTCATTATTCCAAATTAGTGCCTTGGCATCTAAGATAACCATGTAACTGGCATTCTTATCTTGTATCGCAGGAGTAATGATTAAGGAATGCGTTTTCTTATCATAAGATTTCTGGTATGGGATCTCTCTTACGCCATTTCTGTCTATAACCCGTACCTTATCTGCATCGCCAAAACCTTTAAAGCATATTCTATAAGCTCTAGTATCAGGTATCATATTTATATCACCCTTGGTGTCCAAAGTAAATTCGCAATGACCATCCTCCCACTTCTGATCAAATCTAGTTATACAATAAGCGCTTTCTTTAGATATTCCATCATCTTCATACAATTCATAACTTCCGGAAGCTCCTGGGAATATTTGCACTTCTATTAATTCCGGATTATCCGTATTATTATCATGAGGAGTATGAACTGCCAAAGGCAATATTGCTCCTGCTTTGGCGAATACTGGTATCTCACTGAGTGTCCTATACATAGTAATCATTCGATTCCCAGTATACACTCTTCCATTAAATATATCCGTCCATGTCCCTTTGGGCAGCCAAACATCTACACCCGCCATGCCTGTTTCTAAAGATCTCTTCTCAGTTATAGGACTCACAATAATCTGAGATCCAAACCAATATTGATTGGGGCAGTTGTAGGCCGCTTCTATTTCAGGATAATCATAATATAATGGTCTGCTTAATGTTTTAAGCTTAGTATTACAAGCATAAGCCTCACTATATAGATAAGGAATTAACCTATGCCTAAATCTTAAGAACTTCCCAATAGTCTTTTCTGTCTCCATTCCATATTTCCAAGGCTCTTTACCTGAAAACATGCTATTGGCACTATGCATCCTATTAATAGGGGAAAACACACCGAATTGCGCCCACCTGACAAACAATTCGTCATCTCTGGTTCCCATCATAAAACCACCTATATCATGGCTCCACCATACAAACCCCATATTAGAAGAAGTTGCTGTAAAATAAGGTTGGAATCTAAATGCATCCCAGGAAATTGATGTATCTCCCGAAAACCCAATCGGATATCTGTGGCCGCCTATACCGGCATTTCTCGATAATAGAAGCGGTCTCTTCCCATCTTTTCCACTATTCAATGAAAGATAATGATTCAATATCCACAATGGAGTATTATTATTCGCAAACCCGGCTGCCTGCTTGGTATAAAAGTCCATCCACCATAGATCCACACCTTCCTTCTCTAATGGTTCTAAGATTTCCGTTATATAACTATTTATAAAATCCTGATTAAATACATTAAATGGAATCTTCTCATCCTGATTAGAATCGATTCCTAAGCGATTAGCAAGAGCTTCATACTTATCCTCATATGCATGAATTCCCTCTTCAGGATGTATGTTTAAAGCTGTCATCATATGATTATCGTGCAGCCAGTCCAGTAATTCTATATGATTAGGGAATAATTCTTTATTCCAGGTATGTCCAGTCCACCCACGCCCGTATTTCTCAGGTAAATCAGTAATATGCCAATCCATATCTAACACAGCCATAGAAAATGGAATATCTTCTTCTTTGAATCTATTGATTAGTTCCTTATATGTCTCTTCTGTATACGGATAATAGCGGCTCCACCAATTCCCAAGAGCTTTGCGGGGAAGCATTGGGGGGGCACCGGTAATACGATAATAATCCTTAACACTTTCTTCGTAATCATACCCATATCCAAAATAGTAGATATCTACTACCCCTTTTTCTCGTGGTGTAATAAAGCCATCTTGTGTTATGAGATACGATAATGAATCATCTATAATTGCAAATCCTTCCCTGCTGCATAGACCCTCGCTTAAGGGTACCTGTCCATCTGTACGGTCTAATCCAACACGAGTGCCCTTTAATGTATTAGGTATTTCCCCATAATACCAGATATTTTCATGACCTCCAAATTTCCCCTGCATAGTTATAAATAGATTGAGAGGTGTGAACTCACTTTTATTATAATGAAGTTCGATCTTACTTGTTCGAATAATCAGCAAATCTTCTTCCTCAACTGTTTCAAATAATACCTTATCTAATTTCCGATTCCATATGCCTTGGCTGGGTCTGTCTTCAAAATTTCCATTTTCATTATATTCCAATCTAATTAAGCATTCCGTCAATACCGTAAAGCGGTATTTATCACCTTTTACCACCATTTCAGGAAATGCACCAGCATCAAGACCCAAATTAAGTCTATCGAAACTTTTATTATATTTACTTATCTGATTCATGCTAACTCCCTTCTCTGGGCTATTCACCTACCCCTTTGATACTTTTTTAATTCTTCTTCTGCGATTCATCTGATATACATCGAATCCTAGTGCTGCGAGCATAATGACGCCTTTTGCAATAAACTGATAATAGGCTCCCATACCTGCCAACTGCATACCATTTGATAAGAGTGCAAGAATTAATATACCTGCCAGTACTCCCGATAATTTACCTTCTCCTCCACGAATACTTACACCGCCAAGCAGAACTCCTGTCAGCACAGTAAATTCAGTACCAGGACCTGTGGATGCTTGCGTAGAACCAATTCTTGATATAAGCATCATCGTTGCCAATCCAACAAATGCTCCAGCAATAATAGCTATCATAATTCGGACCTTTTTCACGTTAATACCTGCAAGTCTTGCCGCCTCTTCATTTCCTCCCAGAGCAAATACATAACGTCCAAAATAGGTACGATTCAATATAAAGCTCATAATCAAAAAGAAGATTAACATGATAATAATTGCAAATGGTATTGGTCCTACTGACCCTTGTCCCAGATAGCTAAATGCCTTCGGGAAACCGGAAATCGTCTGGGATTGAGATATAACATATGCAATTCCCTGATAGATGGTCATAGTACCTAAAGAAACAAATATCTGTGGTAATGACAATTGTATAGATAGAATGACATTAACAAGACTAAGTACACAGCCTATCACAATTGAAACTAGAATAACCAATAACACCGGCCATTGATACTTGGTCAAAAGTAAGGAACAGATAATTCCATTTACAGCCATTTGATAACCAATGGATAGATCAATAGCACCCGACATCATGATAAATGTAATACCAGTTGCAGCAACGATTACATATGCATTTTGATTCAATATACTGATTAAGTTCCGAAATGTTAGAAAGTTCTCTGATAAGCAGGTGAAAACCACCATTAGTATGGCAAATATAATCCATGCCATGTTATGGTACACAAAATTACTGATATCAAATTTGTTTTTAGAATCTATTTTTCTATTATTAATTTTTGCCAAACTATTTTTCTCTATATTATCCATAGTCATCTTATTTGTCTCCATATTTAACTCCTATCTATCTGTCTGTCCTCACAGACACTCTAATCAGGGTTATACCTTTATCACTACGATTACATTCCTGAAGCCAAAGCCATAATTTTATCCTGAGAGAATTCTTTTTTCATGACTTCTCCAGTTATACGTCCCTCATGTAGTACGAGAATACGATCGCTCATACCCATTAATTCTTCCATTTCTGAGGAAATAACAATAATTGAGATCCCCTCTTCTACTAGCTCATTCATTAATTTATATATCTCATGTTTTGCTCCAATATCAATACCGCGAGTAGGTTCATCAAATAATATAATATCCGTTTTGGCGGCTAATATCTTGGCCAATACAACCTTTTGCTGATTCCCGCCGCTTAGATTCTTAACTAGCTGCTGAAGATCCGGAGTTTTGATTGCAAACCTGTCAGCATATTTTTTAGAGATTTCATTGATTTTCTTTAATGATACCACCGTATAATGGGATATTTCTTTTAATATCATAATTGTAATATTCCAGTCAATTGGCATTTCCAGTTGAACACCTTCTGTCTTCCTATCCTCTGGAATTAATCCTATACCTTGGCTAATTGCTATATCCGGGGATGTAATATGAATCTTTTTACCCTTGATTATAATATCTCCTGACTCAATCTTAGCAGCTCCATATATCATCTTTGCAAGCTCTGTACGTCCGGATCCTACAAGACCTGCTAATCCAAGTATTTCTCCTTTTCTTAGGGAAAGATTGATATCAAAATTATCTTTTCCTGTAAGATTTTCTATCTGTAATACTATTTCTCCTAATTTCACTTTTCTTTCTGGAAATTTTTCGCTTAATTCTCTTCCAACCATATAAGTAATTAGTTCACTTCTAGTTATCTCTCCTATGACCTTGGTGGTAATATATCTGCCATCCCGAAGAATAGATATAGTGTCTGATATCTCGAATATCTCATCTATCCTGTGAGAGATATAGATTATTGCAATTCCCTTGGAACGTAATCGTCTAATAATGCTAAATAACCCCTCCACCTCAGATGCTGCCAGAGCTGAACTAGGCTCATCCATGATAATTAATCTGGCGTCTCTGGATACTGCTTTTGCAATCTCTACTACCTGCTGCTGTGCCGTTGATAATTGACTAACCATTTCTTGTGGATCAATGTTGACTTTAAGTTCTTCAAATAGTGACTCTGCTCTTCGATTCATTTCAGCAAAATCAACTAGAATCCTACCGCCCACCTTATTTCCTAAGAATATATTATCGGCAACAGACAGCGAAGGAATTAGCGTGAACTCTTGATAGACAACTCCAATTCCATTATCTTTAGATCTGGCGGGCGTCATACAATCATACTCTTTTCTATCCGCTGTGACAATTATGCCATCTGTCGGCTCTATCGCACCAGAGATTATCTTAATTAATGTAGATTTACCTGCTCCGTTTTCTCCCATGATGGCATGTACTTCACCTGATTTGAAGCTCATACTCACATTATCAAGTGCAGTTACACCAGGATACTTTTTTATAATATTTTTCAATTCTAATAGCTTGCTCATAGTTCACCTCCAGGGCTTTGTTTCATACTTTTCTCTATAAAGGGCTTTAATAACAGCCCTTTATAGCGTTTCTATTCTAGATAGTCTTTTGCATTGTCAGGTGTAACCAGATAGAAAGGTGACCAATTAATCTTATTTTCATCCAATTCTATATTCCCTGCTATAGCATCTGCAAAATTCTCTCCTAAATTAATGCCATATTGTATAACACCACGTAACAAACTTGTTCCTTCTGTAGATTCTGCTACACGCTTGATGCTGACTCCTGAAGAATCCCCGCAGAATATTGCAAATGTTGTCTTATCAATTTCAGAATCATTCATTAATAACTCATCAGCTGCCAATCCATAAGTATCAGATGAACAAATTAATATCTTAACATCTGGGTGTGTAATTCTCATTAAGCTGACATATTCCTGTGTCTTAGCTGACGTACTCGTTTCACCTACCATATCATATGTTTCTACCAATTTTACCTTCGGACATAATGCTTCAACATTACCTAATGCATCCGCCATCTCTTTAAGATCGCCTGATGCTGTATTTATTATTAATGCTGCTTCAATACTATTATCTTCTGCATCTGGATAATTGGCTTCAATCCAGTCATTAACACCCTCAAGGCACTCAGACGCCTGTTCTTTTTTATCACTGCCCAGAATCACATCATATGCATCTAGATCATCCATGGTAGCACCATAGATAATAATTCTAATTCCAGCTTCCCTTGCACTCTTTAGTACATCTGTGGTTCCCACCGGATCTATAGGAATAACAATAATGGCATCCACACCCATATTTACAAAATTCTCAATCTGTTCAACTTGAGTGGACACACTTCCTTCAGCCGATGCAACTTCACAATTCCAACCTTCTGCTTCACAGGAAGATTTTATATCATTTACTAATGCATTTAAGAATTCACCGTCTAAAAGGGGCAAGGAAAGTCCAACCAATTCAATATCCCCACCAGCACTTATATCATCTGTTGAAATATTAGTTGTATCATCCTTTTCTGTCACCTTTGAAGTATCGGCACCAGATTCACCATTGTCATCTTTTTTACTGCTGCAGCCAGCCAGGCTTCCAACAGCCATTACAGCTATTAACATAATTGCACATACTCTTTTCTTCATGTAATCTCCCATCCGTCTACTTTAGCAGACATATAATCGTTACTATTAAGATATCTCATGTTCTTTGCTACAACTAAAGTATAGTTTGTTTAATCCTATTAATAAATAAGACAACATTATCTTTTGGTGGATAATCTTGTCTTATTATAACTATTCAGTCTGAGTGGCACTTAATTCCAGTATATCAATCTTATCTTTAAACATCTTCAACTCCTCTTGATACAAATAATACGTCTGAGAGCATAACTGTTTTATAGAAAATACACTTTTGGATATAATAACAATTCGTATCCCCTGCTCTTGCAACGAAAAGATATATTTTTTAAACACATCACTACTTAGAATATCAATATTTACAATGGGATTTCCCAACACCAGAAGCTTTGGCTTCTTAAATTCCCACCTGAAAATTGTTATAATCTTCTTATATACATGAGCCAAATCTTCTATCTCTTCTGACCCATCCAAATTAAATCTCCTATAAAACTCTTTTTTTCTATATTCTAACATTCCCTTGTTGATCACTCCTGCGTCTGAGAGCTTCTTATAATCTCTTACTGCAAGGTTATCCTCCAGAGGCATATTCCACATTAGTAATTCATAGCTATTCTCTGGTATAAAAACCGCCTGCTGTGTCTTAAACCACTCATCTAAACTATCTAATTCTTCTTTTTTAAAGAACCCATCTGGCAGCTTTCTTAATATATTAATAATACCCTGATAATTCGAATCACTCCAAAGCATCTCATTTAAGGCATCAAATACATCATAGATTCCCAGAATATGCGCCCTTGGTACATTACTTAGTGGATATGGTAATTTCCCATCCAGCAGATAAGATATCACCTCTTTGTTCTGAATCTCCTCGTTTTCAAGTATCTTAACATCAGTTCCGTCTTTCATAATAACTGCTTTATCACTAATTCTCAATAATTCATTAGGCTTATCGCTAATAATAAGACAGCTTATACCTTTTCTTTTCAGGTCAATTATAATCTTCTTTAAGATTATTAAGTCTGGTTCACTAAATGATGCATATATGCAATCTATGATAAGAAGCGACACCCCCGATGATATTGCTTTTGCAATACATAATAGCTGTTTTTGAAATTCTGTCAATTGGTACACCGGACTTGATGGATTACATTCCATATAGACTTGACTTAAGAGCCGCTTTGTTTGGTCATAAATGACCTTTCTTTGAAATATTAATCCAAACATTTTATGCCTTCTGATTGAAAATATATTTTCGGCAACTGAAAGTGTCTCAACTAAACTTTTATTGGTATCGATAGTGATAATCCCCTTTTTCACTGCCCAAGATCTGTTATACCCTATGCAAGGTATTCCATCAATATATAAGATCCCATTGAATCCCTCGATATTTCCTTTGAGGACCTCCTTGACTGTTCTTTTACCAGATCCATAGAGCCCAATAAGGAAGGTAATCTCACCATGCAGCAGCTGCAGATTAAAATCTTCTAAAGATGAATTTCGACTGCCTGTGATATCACTGCGAGATGTCTCGCTGTAAGTTACATCAATATGAGACATCTTAATAAATTCAATCATTCGTCATACCCTCTTTTTTAAGTGATTCCATCATATTTCTCACTATTTGCTCATCAACGGCTGCAATAGTAACCCATACGTCTGTCCCTTTCCCCTGTGTACTATGGACACGCATCCCATAGAGATCTTTAAAATATAATTTAATTCTCCCATTGATATTCGATAGTGCGATTCCATTCCCTTTCCCTCTTTTTTGAGGATTATTTCGTATTTTCCCCTCTCTTAGGAAACGATTTATTTCGGAAACTTGCTCCTGTGACATTCCTATTCCATTATCTGAGATTTTTATGCATATATTTTGATCCTCTTTATATATTTTAATACTAATAATTCCTCCTCTGGTTTTCTTAGATAACCCATGATTAATAGCATTTTCCACAATAGGCTGCAGTGTTAGTTTCGGAAGCAGATAATCAAGAATCTCATCCTCTATATTAAGTTGAAGCGTAAACCGATCTTCAAAACGATACTTCTGAATATAATAATAATCCTTGATATTACCAATCTCCTCTCGAAAAGAGACAAACTCACCCTTAGCACTAATGCAGTAACGATAGAACTTTGCAAGTTTCTCTGTCATCTCTGCAATCTGAATATTGCCATCAATGATTGCCTGTCCTCTAAGAGAATCCAGCGTATTATATAAAAAATGTGGGTTAATCTGATTTTGAAGTGCAGTATATTCCATCTGCCGTTCAAGAAATTGATTCATAACCTGCCTGTTTATTTCAACCTCAATCTTTTCAATAAATATCTTTAATTCTTCTGGAATAAGATTATCTTTTTTTATAATGTCTAATAATTCCATACCACTTGAATGAAATATTAGATTATTAAATTCATTAATTCTTCTAATCCCAATAATAATGGATATCGAATTACATATAATCACCATAGACAATAATGAAAAGGCGATTATTAATCTGACTTTTTCATTCTCAAAAGATACAAGGAAATATAAAATTGCTGAAATTCCCAAAAGCAATATATTCATTCCCCCCAATATTAACAACTGTCTCACAAATAAGTTTTGTGTCTTGCTACTATTTTTCCCCATGCTTTTTCCTCATACTTTATGAATATAATCTGCGAAACTCAGTAGGTTTTATCCCATTTATCTTTTTAAACAGCTTACTAAAGTACTTTTCATCCGTATATCCCACTTTATATGCAATCTGAGCCACGGTATCATTCGTATTTCTAAGCAGTTCCTTGGATTGCGCTAGTTTTATATCTGTTACATACTCCAAAAAATTCTGACCAACTTCTTTTTTAAATAATTTGCTAAAATAGGTTGGACTAAGGTCCACCTGCCCAGCCACATCCTCTAATGTAAGGGTCTTATTTAGATTATCATATATATATTGTTTTGCAATTCGTATCGGACGATTCGCTTCATTTTCACTTTCCGCAATAAGTCTTTCCATTAAGATTATCATATTATTTTTAATAGCCACAAGCAATCTCTCTGGATTCATAATATGATTACTTTCAAATAGAACATCTTCAATAAGTTGTTTGGTATTGCCTGGATTAAATTTATCCATGAAATCTACCATTACTTTTATGATTGCATCTCTTAATAAATAGATTACATTGGGATGAAACTCTTTATTATTACGTACGAGATTGGCAATATTAAAAAACCATTCTTTCATTTGATCTAGATCCATAATCTCAAGGAACAATGATAATCGCTTTAACTCACTATCTGGTATTACGTCTGACAGTACAATATGCATTTCTGCGGATGCCTTATATTCAATCACCTTATCCGCTTGATATACGAATTTATAACTTTCACAAAGTTTGGCTGTATCAATGGATTGCGAACTACTCCTTAGCTCATAGACTTCTTTACCTACAGCTATGATTACTGAGAAATCGCAAAAGATCTCAACTAACTTTTTTATTTCCTCAAATATCTTATAGATATCGGTTTTAATATCAGCTTCTTTTTCTACTGGATAATTCAGAATGCAGTAGACTCCCTCTTTTGCAGCCATCTCAACCTTTTCGAAACAGTCAGTAAAATTCTCCTCTATTATGGTTAATAGTTTCTTCTGAAAAAGAGTATCCTCTAAATGCAGATTACTTACATTTGTATTAATTAATATGCATCTATAAACACCTTCCCTAAAATTTGTCTCATACCTTGTATTAATCTCTTCTCTAAGCACTTGAAATTCTTCCGGATACTTTTGCAGATTATAAAACAATTTCTTCTGGAGTTGAATCCTCTTGTCTTTTACTAATTGTTCTAACATTTTTGTATCTTGCTTATTCTTGTTCTTGGAGATAATCTTACTACATGTGGCTTTTAATGTTTGATTCAACACCTGTGCATCAATGGGCTTTAGAATATAATCCGTTACACCAAAACTCATAGCCTCATGAACGTATTCAAATTGCTTACAGCCGCTTATCAAGATAAATGCACCAGTACTTCCTTCATCTCTCGCCATATTAATAAGCTCTAAACCACTGTAAACAGGCATCTCAATATCGGTCAATATAATATCTGGCTGGTGCTTATTAATCATCTGAAGGGCTTCAAGCCCATCATTACACACGGCAACAATCTCTATCTGAAGTTCTTCCCAATCTCCCAACGCTTGAATCAGACTACATATCTTCTTTTCATCATCCGCTATTATTATTTTAAACATTCCTGTACCTATTCTTTCTCTTACCTATGAGTTTTAACAAATATAACAATACTGTAGTTTATTAAATAATTCAACTCTTAAATAGTCTTCCCATTCATAATAACTAATCATACCAGAGTGTGTGCACATTGATGCAATATTTAGCAAGTAAACAAGTTTCTACTTATATTGTAGGTTATTTCAGACAAATGTCAACTAAGTATGAAACATTACTCAATAAGACTTTGGATCGTGTTATGGCTGCCGTTGCGACCAGTCTTCATTATTTTTTGTATAACAATATACTGACTTCTTTTTGTATCATATGATACTAGCCAGTTATATCCTTCCATATTACAATAAAATGGTACCGTATTTGCTTGTGTACAAGCAATCAGATATAGAAAATCTGATAAAAATAAGACTAAGTAAAACCCATAATAACTGGTTTCTTAGTCCTATTATAACTCCATCATTAGCGATAATATTCGTCGTAATGTGTTCTTCTGCATCATGCCCCTTTGGTATTTCAGGAAACAGAAATCGGATCAGCGGCCGTATTTTTTTTGACATTCCCTGTATAATCCCCGTATCCTTGGCAATCTCCATAACCCCCATCCAAAGTGACATTACGCCAATCATGGTAATGCAAAGAGTTACGGCCTCTTTCGAGGAATTCAACGCAGCATCTGTCACTTCCTGCATATTTCCGGTAAATGATGCATAAATAATACCGATTAAAATCATTCCACCCCAAATATAATTCACATAGTTCTCCTTGAAAACGCATTCTTAAGATAAATATATGTGAATATTCATCGGATATGATAGATTGAATCTATTGCAGTAACGCCTGATACACATCCCGTTTACTGATTCCCCGGTCTTTTGCCACACACTTCATGGCCTCTTTTCGCTCCATTCCTGTGGCAAGATAATGATCCATATGCTCTTGTATAGTAATTTCCTGCCATAAACGCTGTTCTTCCTGCTTCATTTCAAAGCGGTCTCTTCCTTCAATAACCAGTACACATTCCCCTTTGGGCTCCTGCATTTTATAATAGGCAATGGCTTCTTCAAACGTTGTTAAGAATGCCGTTTCATATTTCTTTGTTAACTCTCTGCATACCGTAACTCTGCGGTTTCCCAATGTATCCAGCAGTTCCTCCAGCGTACGCAGCAGACGATGGGGAGCCTCATAGACAATGATCGTTCGCGTTTCATTTTTTAATTCCTGTAGAATATCTTGTTTTTCCTTTTTATCAGCCGGCAAGAAAGCTTCAAAGCAAAACCTTCTGCTCTTTAGTCCGGACAGTGTTAATGCCAGAATACATGCAGATGCTCCCGGAAGTGAAGTTACTTCTACTCCTTCTTCATAACAAATCCGTACCAGTTCCTCTCCCGGATCTGATATCCCCGGTGTTCCTGCATCAGTGACCAGGGCAACATTTTTTCCCTGATGCATTTGCTCCACCAGGTGATGTGCTTTCTCAATCTTATTGTATTCATGATAACTGGTCATGGGTGTTTTGATATTAAAATAATTTAATAGCTTAATGCTGTTTCTGGTGTCTTCCGCCGCAATCAGGTCCACTTCTTTTAACGTTCGCAGCACACGTAACGTAATGTCCTCCAAATTTCCGATAGGTGTTGCGCATAGAAATAATTTACCCTGCATTCTTTACCCTCCATTCTGCCTAATATCCGTAGATATCATATATTTCTTCCATATATATACCTGGTTCTTTATATATAATCAATGGCTTCTCTACCGTAATCCTGGGCTTTCCTCCCCGCAGCGCTTCAATCAGCACCATATTAGGCTCTTTATCCACATAGGGATATACCAATTGCATTCTTTTCGGTTCTAATTTATGTTCTACCAGACGGCACATGATTTCCGTCAGTCTGAATGGTCTGTGTACCATATAGAATCTTCCTCCCACGCGAAGCAATTTAGCCGCCTGACGTATCACATCCTCCAGGGTACAGCATATTTCATGTCTGGCTATGGCTTTTGCCATATCCGGATTGACTAATCCGTGTTGCCCTGACATATAAGGAGGGTTGCTGGTGACAACATCAAAAGAAGCCGCCTCGAATAAGGTACCGGCTTCTTTTATATCACCCTCTACAATGGAAATGCGCTCCTCTAAATGGTTATACTGTACACTCCGCATTGCCATACCCGCACTTTCCTTTTGGATTTCCAGTCCGGTAAAATGTTTTCCTTTGGTTTTCGCTTCCAGCAGGATCGGTATAATACCGGTTCCCGTGCCTAGATCCAGGGCACATTCTCCCTCTCTTACCTGGGCAAAGCCGGAAAGTAAAACCGCATCCATGCCAAAACAGAATTTCTCTTTATTTTGAATAATTTTATAGCCATTCCGGTGCAGTTCATCCAAACGTTCTCCCGGATAAAGTTTTATAGATCTACTCATCATCTAATTTTGATTTTACCTCTGTTTTCTCCATTGCTTCCAAAGCTTTCAGTTCCTTATCCGCAATACTTATCTTTTCTTTTTTCCGTCTTGGCTTGAATTTCAATTGACTCACCGCATACTCTCTGATTTCCTTTTCGTCATTTATATCTACGATAACCTTCACCATCTGCCGCAATACACTGACACTCTGTACTTCTCCCTTCAATCCATCGTCTGTATGGACAAAGTCTCCCGTACCAGGCAAGTGGCTGGTCAGATATTCATAGGTTTCTTCTTCATTCTTCAAACAGCACATAAGCCTTCCGCACACACCTGATATTTTTGTAGGATTCAGTGACAGATTCTGCTCTTTTGCCATTTTTATAGATACCGGTGCAAACTCCGATAAAAAAGTGTTACAGCACAGCGGTCGTCCGCAGATCCCTATTCCTCCGATTATTTTTGTTTCATCTCTGACACCGATCTGGCGCAGTTCAATCCTGGTTTTGAATACGGAAGCCAAATCTTTTACTAATTCGCGGAAATCAATCCGCCCGTCAGCAGTGAAATAGAAAAGAACCTTATTATTATCAAATGTATATTCCGTATCAATCAATTTCATTTCCAGATTATGTTTCTTAATCTTTTCAAGACAGATCTCCAGTGCATCTTTTTCTTTTTCCTTGTTGCGGGCAGCTTTTACATCATCCTCTTTTGTTGCTACACGAATCACCGGTTTTAAAGGCTGTATGACTTTTTCATCCTCTACTTCCTGTATGCCCGCTACTACACTACCATATTCAACGCCTCTGGCAGTTTCTACAATCACATGATCCCCTTTTTTTATCGAAAGCCTCTTCGGATCAAAATAATATACTTTCCCTGCATTTCGAAATCTTACTCCAACTATCTTTGTCATTTTATCAAATTCTCCTTTATCGTCAGGAACAGCAGCTCCATAGTCAAATCAAAATTGACATTGGCATTCAGACGCTCTTTTGCCCTTTGCAGGCCTTTTAATATGGTGCCCATTCCCTCATAAGAACCTCGATTCGTCTGTTCCGAAATATCACGAACCTGATCTTTGAAAATGACTCCATCCACATCCTTAGTCGCTTTGAAATAGAGTACGTCCCGATACCACACACTCAGAAAATCCAGGTAGTCCTGTATATCCACCTTGTATTCTGAAACTGCTTTTACACAAT
>Ga0153952_1000102_pt1 | contig 22604 bp, 26 predicted proteins | sample TSNJ036MetaG_FD_104746 | JGI IMG/M metagenome (GOLD analysis project Ga0153952, IMG submission 104746) | Attine ant fungus gardens microbial communities from New Jersey, USA - TSNJ036 MetaG | ecosystem: Host-associated > Fungi > Mycelium > Unclassified | place: USA: New Jersey, Wharton State... | reverse complement strand
ACTCAAGGGCACTGAAAGGACAAAGTCTTGCTATTTCCTTTTATGACTTTGGTCCTTCCAGTTGCCAAACACTAGGTCTGCATTCCCAGCAGGAGTGTGCCAGCCATTTCACTTTTTACAAGACTACAGTTGCTAGGATGAGTTTTGTACTTATAAAAGGCAGGGTAATAAGTAAGCTTGGTTGGATAGCATTCATCTATCAACGTGGCACCCGTGGTAACGTTGGACGGTGGGGCTTACCGATCAGTCACCACGTGAGTCCTCCAGGGGCATAAATTTGCTGCTAGCAAATCTCTTGCTGAGTAGCTGATGCCCCTTTTGGGTGATGATCAATGTTGGTTTACTGGTAGGACAACGATGAAACGGTACAATGATTTAAATTATTATTATTTTATTATTTTGTTTGGTCATCCTGGTTGTTGGGAAAATATAATTTGATGCACAATTGCAAGATTCTTGGCTGTAAAAGTGGCGGACAATAGTGACGTCATACGACATCCAATAAACAAAGTCATCAGAAACAATAAGCCACGGTTCTTCTCGAAAGACATGGAAAAAAGGTCAGCCATTTGCCTAGTTCGTCTTCATGAATACTGAAATCAGTACTGATTCTTGATATTCCAGAAAAAGTCTGATTGCTGAAGGTCACCGATCAACAATTGGTCTATGCACTTACATCTCACGCATCTCACTCACATGTCTGAATAGAGGTTCCCGACGCCAAGCGACGCAGGAAGCAGGACCTCAATACTAGATATGACAGGATGATCGAAACCATGCAGATGACCAGGATTTACCCGAAGGAAAGGACCTCAGCCGATAAAGCTGTTTCAGCCAGACATTCAGCTACTGTGAATCATCATCGCAAAATTTCTGGGCATTTACCAAAAAATGCACTGTGCAAAGCCAAAGATTCTTTGAGAAGATTTCATCTAGATGATCATCTAGATGATGGGCCATCCTTGCCTGTAAATCCCGCCAGCGGAATACAGACAGTCTCTATGGATAGAGAAACACTCCAGAGCAATTGCTTGGGTCAGGTATTTTCTCCATGATCCAGCATCCTCTCCCACTGTCTCAGGAGGCGCTCACTGCGTCAATACTAGGATTTCCCGGGGCCCCTACCTCAGTGGCTAGCGCATACATTTGCTTCGCTTCCGCGGAAGCACCCTCTCCGGTGTTTACTCCCGAAGAGGGCCCTTGGGTTCAGTTCTCCCGAGACACATCAATCGTCGGCTTCAACTAAAGTTAATGACGTTGTATCATCTCCAGAATCTGACCAGCTACCATTTACTTTGAACATGGCTGAAGAACCAACAAGCCCCTCGACACTGATTGCTACTCGTACATGTTCGGATTCCTATGTAACAAAGCTGGGACCCCACTGGATACGAACTCCTTTTCTGGAGCAGCTCATCTACAACAACTCAGTAGGGAATCTCTCAGAGACAGAGGCATATGTGTCCCCTGATTTCCGGCTATTTACAACCCCAGGGCCTGCCTCAACTATAGCCAGACCATTCACGCCCCCACCAATTTCTATAACCGATATAGACGTCAATATGCTCCCTCTTCCTGAACCACTTGCCTATGATGACGAGGTTCACCTTGGAGAGGAGTTGATTTCAGGGTCGCCTGCAAAGGACACTTTCCAAGAGGAACAGTGCCCAGATTCCCTGAATTTGGATTACAGTATTGTCCAGTCACAATATGGCAGTCTTTCTGATGTCCATGATAGCGATCCAGTTGTGGAGTTTTCAGAGTTCCAACCGGCAGACAAGCATCTATATTTTGGCGCTCCTACCGAGGGCTTCTCAAAACCAGACCCATCTTTGGAATCGTATCCTCTAGACGTAGAGACCCTTGACTTCCGTTGGACTGTATTTGACCGTTCAAACCTCCATCAGCAGGATTCCACACAAGTGTGCACTTCTTCCTTGCACCAGCCCGGAGATGTCGGACCCGAGCTTTTTGTGGACGTAGGGGCTGACCTGCATGAAGGTTGCAAGTCTCCTTCATCCGACGAGGATCGCTTTTGCTTCCGGGCGACATCACACAAGAATCATAGCGCGCCAGTTCAGAAAGCTTTCGCTCCCATCCAGGGTATATACATATCTCCTCTCAAAGAGTCGAGCTCTGACATCGGCATGCTTCATGTTCAACAACAATCACGATGTTCTCGAGACAGTATTGAGTCATGGTCTGATTAGCGAGTCTAAATGTTCACAGACTAGGCAGATCAGATATTTAGTATCAACACTGGCAGGTATTAAGAAAATATTGCAAATGTGTATCATACTCTTAGTCAAATGGTCTCACCATCCAACTTGGTCCCCTGTATACATTTCCACGGTAACATGCCTCCCACCCTTTCGCTTCAAGAGACGGTAACGCTCAAGTTCATACAGCTCATAAGATTCTGCTGCAAGTCTCATGGCTTGGAGGTGATGGGGCCGAGAGCTGGCAGCAACAGCGTGCTTACGACTTTGCCATATGCAAGTTGCAAGATTCATCCCTGTTTCGGGATGGGGTATTCCATACCAATACATGATAAGCTAGCAATCTGCATAAGCATTCACTTGTGAGACCTAAGGACTTAACTTACACCTCCGTTACGAATAGCCTCTTCGTGCGCTAGCTTGTCAGCTGCGTAGAGCGCTTTACCAAAGAAATGAGGATGACAATGGATAGACAAGAGAACAAAATAAGAATACCCACCGTTACCATCACTCCCTGCCTTTCGTCTACTCCGAAAAGCAACGCAATACCAATCACGGTCATCCATTTTCGGCAACAATATCTCTTCCCAATTGAATGCTTCTGGATATGGTGCGCTAGCATAGTCAGTGGTGAGGGGTCTGAAGTGGTGAAGGGCCTTGTGGAGTGATAATGATACTGGGTCGATGTTCGGAAGGCGGGTTGCGGTAGCCAAGGGCGGAAGTTCGGGATCTGCCAATGATTCCTGTGGGTGAAAATCCAGTTCCTCTGGCAGAGACGATAGAAGTGGTGGCAGGTATAGCACAGGCGAGGTACATTCTTCAAGGCTTTTCAAGTCAAAGATTGAAACGTCATGAAGGCTGCACTTCTTTGAGGTAGTCACAACAGGGTACGATCTTGTAGCAGGTTGGGGTAGAAAATTTGAAGGGTGTGGCGGGTAAGTGAATGCAGTACTCATTGGTGTGATAAAATGGGATATTGAATGAAGGAAAGGTTGACGAGGATTGTCAAATAAAAGGCAGGTTAGCACTTATTTCCCGGTGGAGATTAAACAAGGATGACGTGATCGTAGCATCCTAACCCGCGATAAATCTTCATCCTAAACTCACCCCTTTTAAAGCTTCCACAGGATTTCTTGTATGTTTGAACAGCTGGCAGGCTGTAGAATGTAGTAGCCATAGATAATCTCCGATTACGGCGAAACACTGTGGTAGATACAATCTTTCAGGGTGTATAAACTCAGAGTGAGACACTGTATGACCACATTTTGAGGCAGAATGGCGACACATGTCGAGGGGTTTGTGTAAGCAAGTGAAATGAAATTCGGAAGTAGGTGTGACACGCGGGTCACGCCGCGCACCATTCAGTATTCGTGTATACCCATGGCCGCCAAGAAAGCAACATCGACGTTATATCACCTTAGCTCAGGCGGTTTCTGGAAAAAATTTCGTACGGCCATTTATCTCCCCAGTTTTCAAATGTCTGACGCAAGATACAGGCGAGCTTACTGCTATCAACCCTGAAATATCCAGCGGTTTACCCCTCCAGGGGGTTAACCGATTCCCTCCCCCAGCATCGCGTCCAGAGCGTTACTCAACACCTGCAACAAAAGGTCTAAGATTGAATATTTTGCACTCTTATATACTCTGACATTTGATAGCCTCCGACCCGGCACAAAACCCGTACTGGAAGCGGGATGTTCGTCGTGCTTATCCTCAACTATCCGTGATCACTCAGGACCAACTTTCTCAATTATTGATTGAGCATTTTGGAGCATCAACGTATGTCCCATGGGTGTTCTCATCTGCAATGTCAAGCAAAAGAACTTGACGCATTGCACCCCAGTGTTACTGCACCAGATGCGCATACCAGTGAAGTCCCCATCGAGGCTCCTGAACCCATGAGCTTATCTCAGGCTATCTCCACCGTCACCAGTGCTACTCAGGTCTACTCAGAGGATAAACACCCCCCTTCGCTCCCTACCTCTTTCCAACGTTGGGAGCCGAAGCGTTCAACCGATGCGCCTCATGCTGAATACTCCTATTTTCCCATGAGGTTGTACCATTGAATAGACGTATAATTATTGTTTAAATCTTATCATTGGCTCTGAAGCTTGCGCCGATGAATGAGTAATGTCCAATAATCATCAATCCCTGCAAATAGTTGATAAATACTTGATTCCTAACACGGCGCACATTCTGATGTCAAGTCACGGCTTGAATTGGGATGTCAAAACTATGCACTTGGAAGTCGCACTTTGAATACTTAAGAGACAAACTAGAAGAAGAGCAGGAACGATGATTTTCATGATTTGAAGTTGAACATGAAAAAAATAACTTGCCCTTGGCAGACCATATAGATGTGAGACTTTAAGGATGAGGAAAAACAATCCAGGAGTGCGGGATTTCTTCCAGTGTAGCTGAATTGTTCTTTACACATTTTGTGTGGATTTAGTGCCTTTTGACAAGGCAACATTTAGTGGTCAAGACGCGGTTCGAACTCCAACCCGATTGCACCGCAATCAGACAGTATGGCCTTACGAACTTAGCTATCTCGCCGACTGAAAGTTTCTGATGTGATGTGAATATATCCCTACACATAGCTGGGCTGGACTAACTTCTGTGTGAGGTTTTTCAACTTCTTTCACCCCCTCTTCAGTCACCACTATTACATCTTGTGAACCATCAGACCTGTCCAGCAATGTGTCATCGAAGTAAATGAGAACCCAGAAGAGCTGATACTGTAGTCCAATAAACGGGCAAGTTTTTTTTCATGTTCAACTTCAAATCATTAAAATCATTAATCCTGCTCTTCTTCTAGTTTGTCTCTTAAGTATTCAAAGTGCGACTTCCAAGTGCATAGTTTTGACATCCCAATTCAAGCCGTGACTTGACATCAGAATGTACGCCGTGTAACAAGATTAAATCACTATCAACTGACGATCAACAATCTCTTGAACACGTTTTGATAATTATTCGATCATACGCTCAGGGCTCTTTCTCTTGAATGTGTGCTCAAGTTAAGATTACTTGTTGATTGGCAATGATATTTTGATCAGGCAGCAAACTCTTACTCTTTTGGCGCATGCTCCTGTAGACACACCCTATTTAGGCCCTCCGTGTCTTAGCACTAAGTTTGCTTGTTGCGGAGCCCAAAGAAAAGTTTTATCATGATTATGTAATGGACTGACCGGGATAATTGGCGTCTTGTGTCAAATAATATCAAACAAGCATGTCTGCCCTACCACCCCCAGGAGCAACTATAGAAGCACAAGCCGCTGCTTTTGCTGATGATCCTCGGTTTGCCTACATGTCTGGCATGTCTCAATACATGCTTAGTTTCTTGCCAGGGCATACTTCAACAAGAGCTCTAATTCATGGCGGTATGAGGAGGACGATGGGACTGAGATGGAGTATGATAGTGTCAAGGGGTCTTGGGTATCCCTGGTACAAAATTCATCCTCACCTCTCATTACGCTAAATACCTGACAAGGTTGTAATCAGTTAGATGAAGACCTTATCAAGCAGCAGCAAGCAGCTTACTCAGTTACAGGCATCGACGAAGAGGCAAGTGCCTTGAGATGATGGGTAGATCGGGTTTGGAAATCTAACATCAGGTCCTGGGTGACTCAAGACACCTGCAGCACCCGTCCTGAAACGCGAAAACAGGAAGAGAAAGGAACCCGAAGACTACACAGGGTACAGCACAACTGGAAATGCCGTTGCAAGTTCCTCCAAGCGCGGCAGAAATGACAAATCCCAGGCAGAACGAAAATCAAAGAACACTGCTATTTATGTTACTGGTCTTCCTCTGGATGCAGAGGTTGATGAAATTGTGGAACGTTTCTCCCGATGTGGTGTCATCGAGGAAGACGATGAAGGAGAGCCCAAGGTGAAGATGTACGCCCGAGACGATGGTTCATTTGCTGGAGAGGCTCTAGTAGTGTTCTTCAAAGAGGACTCCGTCACACTTGCGATCAATCTGCTCGACGAAGCAGAGTTACGACTGGGAGAATCCTCGACTGTAATGCGTGTGGTGAGAGCTGATTTCACCCACAAAAATCCCACAACAGCAGCAGAAGGTGATAAACCGCGCAAAGTGATTGACAAGAAGAAGACAACAAGACGGATAGGCAAGATGCAAAGGTGTGTTCAACTCAATTTTTCTTGACTTGGATAGTTGACATATGGTATAGAAAACTTCAAGAGTGGGATGACGAAGATGGCTTTGGACCCGCAAAGGCGGATGACGACGATGTGCAGGACATGAGCAAGAATAGTCGTGTTGTCGTTCTGAAGCACATGTTCACGTTGGAAGACCTCGAAAAGGATGCATCGTTGTTACTTGACCTCAAAGAAGATGTCCGAGAAGAATGTTCAACATTAGGCGAAGTTACCAATGTCGTGCTTTACGATGTAGGTGTGCTTTGCCTATCTGTTTTTTTGGTTAATTTACAATTTTACCAGAAAGAGAAGGATGGGATTATGACAGTCAAGTTTAAAGACCCAATCAGCGCGCAAGCCTGTGTCGTAGTATGTCTTTTGTACCTCAACCACCGTGAAATTTCAGGTTTTCACCGTTTCCTCAGAAAATGAATGGTCGTTTCTTTGATGGGCGTCGAATTGAGGCTAATCTCTACGCCGGTCGGCAGCGGTTCAAACGCTCAGGAGCAGGGGATGACACCGAGGAAGGTGACGACGCAGACAAGAAGAGATTGGATGACTTTGCGCAGTGGCTGATGACCGAAGGTGACTGATTCGACGAGGTTGCGATCTTTAGTGTATCTTTATTATGGCCTGTCAAACGAAAAATTACGAATCTTGAATTGTTTATAACGTTATCCGAAAACGAAGATGTTAATCAAATTAATGCTACAATCAAAACCAAAACCATCCTCTCTACCAGCAAGAACAGAGGGGTTTTTTGTCCACCATTTCCAATCGCTAAAAATCAATGAGAAAAAAACATAAAGAATTCAAAATGTCAGATGGCTGACCTCAACAATAACATCTCTTTTCGTATTTTCACCTGTCTGCTGGATCCAGTCAATATGAAAAGGGTCACCATTCTCTTGCCGTTCATGCCCGAAGGAGCGCCTGATCCCTTCTACATGGGAAGTCGATTTAGACATAGCCACAAGGTCCTCTTCAGCGATAGAGCTTGCCGAAGATGCAACTTCCGGTACTGCTGAAAGGGGAACACTCGGCGGAGAGAAAGATGATGATGGGTTTGGAGCAGAGCCCAAAGAAGTGTCAGGAAGGTCACAATTTCCGCCACTACTCGCGCGTACCAGCGGGAGATGTTTGGGTTGAATAGCCTCTCCAACATCCACTTCCACGTCATCAACACCTAAACGTTGTAAGCTAGCCTCCACAGCATCCAATCGTTCCAGATGCTCCAGAACTGTAACACCAGTAGTCCCGGGGTGAATTCTCTGGAACTTCGCAGCGAATGGTACAGGACGAGGCAGACCAGATGCATCGGTTGAGGTCCTCTGCATAGGCGGGGGGAATTCGCTCCTTGAGCTCTGACTTCGTGTCCTCCGTGGAACAGGAACACTATTGATAGATATCCGGGGTGAAGGCGGACCATTCTCCCCATCTTCGGCTGAATCTGCAGGTGCCTCGGTTTCTTGTAATAGATCCTCAGGTACCTCAATTTCATCATCCCAAACCAGCACTTTTTGTCGGCGGGTCAACTCCAGTGGTCCTTTTGTAAAATTTAGAGATCATGCCACACAGCTACAGACTAGCTATACCTTCATCCTATACCGGAGTTAGAATCGAGTCTGATCAGCAATTGGAGAATGATAGCTTACGGCGTGTTTGAGTGACTGTACAATGTTCCACGCCTGTCCTGTGATGCGATAAGCTCAAGGCGGTTTGACTGAAAGATACCACCTCACCCTTAATGACTGCCATTTGCCGCTGCATGAACGTTAGCCCTGGACGTCCGAGAATTCAAAAAGCACCTCACTGCAAACATCTTTGGGTGGAAATCAGGATCGACAGCAAATAGTTTTCGTAATTGGAAAGTTGTATCTTCCCACCAAGCTCTCGACGTGAGGAGTGGCAAGAAGTGATTTCTTGTCTTGTCGCTGAATGGTCGACCAATGATACTAACTGGAAGATACAACCAGCCATATGTATATGAGCGCCAGCCTTGGGGATGTTCATGGGGGAAGGAAAGAGAATTATCAATTGCAGCAATGTGAATGTGGGGTCGTCGAGTATAATCAGTTCCGGTTGGGCTGTCAGATAGGGCTGGAGAGGCAGTGGCAACACGAACACTGCCTGCATCATTTCTTAAGGGTGCACTGTCGGTAGTTTTCAGTTCGTTCATGAGAGGCATCTCCAGCCGTACAGAACGAGTTGGTGCAACATCTACAAGGGGCTTTTCGTGGCCTCCTTCGCAATACTTGATCATATAATTATCCGCTCCTCGATCGGTGTTGAGCATTAGATAGTCTACATGGTATTAGGTCACGAGGAACCCAAAGGAAAATTTCTTACCAAGTACAACTAACCTTGATAGGGATCAAACTCAATTTTCGAAGGAGTCCGTGTAAATTGATAGACATACTTTTCTAGTTCATCTCTGAAGCTTTGTTGTAGACCCTGAGTCCAGTAGAATGGTCTTTCTGATTCATTCGGCTCTGTGCTGTCAAACAAGACCCTCTCATCCTCGTAATCAACTTCGTCATAAAGCTCATCCCCGTCGCCTGTCTTACCACACATGATGTTGAGCGTACTTAGGATACGCTTCGAGAAGTTGCCGTGTCTATGATTTGAGTCATCAAATGTATCTGCAATGGCCCGACCGGGCCAGGGGTGTTTCCTCAGGAATTCGGAAGCATCTACTATCATATCAGCAATTCTGCATTTTTCAACCTGCCGACACAAACCTAGATAACCATGCAGGAAATATTGCATGCTCCCAATTTTCTCGGGCAAAGGCTTTCCCTTCTTTGCTGCGCTTCGATCAAGCCAGTCGTAGAAAAAGGCCTTCAAGCAGATCAATTAATGACTATTTGGCGAGCAACTCAACGCACGGGGCTAGACAGCGAAACAAGGTAAGTAGGAGGGACAATATACAGTTCTAGTCTTCTATCAAGCAGCGATGCGGCAGCTTCTGAAATATAACTGTAGAAATTCAGGAAGGTCATTTGAGGTGAGGTCATGACCCCGAACCTTAGATTGGGTATCAAACAAGCACGACCGAACGGAATAATCCAACGAAATTGTCGGTGGATCCATTTCGTCGTCTGAAATACAGGGATGATAGCTCTTTGGTATCCCAATCCTGTCATATCATACTCACCTTAGGGTTGAGCCGCCCATAGGGCTCCTCGTCTTTGGGTTTGAACACCCTGAGAGTTGACACGTAATGAAGTGGAGATCGATAAATCATAAGTATACTAACGCGATAGTCTGTACTCGTCCTCCAGAAATCTTAGTACGAGCAAAGTATGATCCTGAAGAGCCCTTCGAGATGATCTTGGGATGAATGCCGTCTGAGATTGCATTCTTCACAGACTGTACTAATGAGCTAGACCGGAGACAATCAGTCATTGACAGAAATTTCCCCAGAATTAGAAGAACTACCCACACTTCAAAGTCTTCTTGGGTCATAGGAGGTTTATGCTCCAACGTCTTAATCTGGCCAGCACCAATGCTGAGCGCTGGGAACTAGCAAAAAATATGGAACCATATACCATGATATCTGATGTTGAAGTGCTCCGTACATGGGGCTCAAAAACACTCTTCCATATCTGTCTCTTAAGATGTTCTTGTTTCTTCTTTTGTTTTCGTTTAACCTTGTGGGCAATCGACTCCGTCCATCTAGAAAGACAATGCAGCAGAGCCTAAAACAGGCGGAAAGAAATTTTCAAACCTCTTGAAGGCATTGTCGAGCTTCTTAAGGTCAATAGTACCAGGTCGACTGCGAGTCAGGCCACGTGTAGAAGAGGTCATGGCTCGTGTCCTTGAACCCGTACCAAGGAGGCCAACATCAGCCTCGTCATCGACATTCTGGGAAATAGGCTGGTATCCATCACGATTGGATCTGTCGGGCATGAATCTCAGCAAGCGATGGTGACTGTTGGGTTGTGGGGATATGCGATGTGTAATTGAGGTAAAGACCAGGATGTCCAGTGGCTGTGCCTGCAGGCCTAATCGAGCTAACTCATTAGAGGTGCCTTTTGAGCAAAAACTTTAACGCTGAAGGGACTATAGCAAACAAGTACAATGGTGCTGGGGGCTGGATGGGCAAGCTACAAGGCTTGTTATCTACTGTATATACTAGATCGTCTATACTATGACATTGAAACATTACAACAAAACATGGACTGTATGAACTGTTTGGCATATTCTATTTTGACTAAAATTTACAATAGGATCAAAACCGAGATACAAGAACGACTATCTGCTTTCTACTCGACAATCCTTCGACCAAGTGATTCATCAATCACAGGATCGTTACAGCCATTTGCGTGTGTATCATCAAGTGAGATAACTCTTGGTTGGAATATTCGGGGCGAACCCTGAGTTTGTTCAGAGGATCCATTGACAGTTCCACTCTTTTCGTCGATGTCGGTCAATGGGGTTTGAATGAGAGAAGGGATCATGAGAAGAGAATTGTAGGAGATGTGGCACCACAACAGGAGAGTCAGAATTGAATGAATAGCTCCCAGTACTCGGAAAAATCCTGAATCAAAGACATCTGCTAGATGTAGGGTGATATTGGCAAAGACACCCTTTCAAATATTTTGAGAAGAGTAACGGGTACATCAATGGCAAGACACTTACGTTCGGAAAGACGAGGCCCCAAGCTGTAAGCTTGAATCGGAGTTTGGTGTGTCTGAGGACGTGGACGAACCCAAGAAGGGCATAGCTGATCCAGAAGACCGCCCATGACCAGAGAATGAACGAAAGAACCGAGCAGAACATGTAAATGACATCTCCAGAGATTCGAAGGGAAAAGAAAGGGGAATGGGAAGAGAGAAGTGGAAGAACTGATTGGAGTTCGGCCCCAATCAGCGACACAGAGTATGATGCTTGGGCCGAAACACCGAGGGGAAGAAAGACGGAGAAGACACTTGATCCTGGAGGGAAACCATAGACTACCAGTCTCAAAACATAAGTTGCAAGCATCATTGATGCCAATGATAATCCCAAAGTGAGGATGAACGCAGCAACGATAACGGTAACGAGCGCTGCGTGAACAGAGAACTCCCTAACAGGTTCTGCAATCACGGCACCTGTTGAAGATGCGACCACAAATGTGACGACGGGAAGAATCCATGATGCCGTCATAGTGGACAGTGCATGCGAATGTTGGGTAATCCTACGAAACAAGTAATGACCCTGGACACGTTGAAAAGAAAAGGAAACTGTTCAGTGCTTACATTAGATAAGCTCCTCCCCAGAAGCACGTTGATGAAATGGCAACATTGATCCACCATAAAATCCACAGAAAACAAATGAAGACTTGCCCACCGACGCCGTAATGATAGTAAACTACATTGACAGAAGCACTGAGAATTGTTGTAGCCCCCATTGGGTAGCAGCTGAAGAAGAGACTATAGCTGGGATGCTTGAGCAAGCGAATGAATGCCTTGGGCTCTATCATGAGTTGTGCTATTGTCGATATGTTGAATAAAAGGAAAAGAAAGATATTCAGGAAATAAAATATGAGACTGAGGATTGTCAAGGTCTGTGAGCCCTGTCCATATGGAAAGGCAAAAAATAGGATGCTAATCGCACCAGTACCTGCTTTGAGTTATACTGACACATGTATTCACAAACGGGTCATGAACTCACCCATTGGTATTGCCCATAGCACTGGTGTGGTCCTCCTCGAAAATGTTCACCCTGTCAGCATTTCCTCCTACTACGCAACACAAATGTTTCCTTTACCTGACAATTCTCTTGAAAGTACTTGAAGCGATCATGGCGAATTATAAGAAAGCTCACTAATGCATATAGTATGAGTGTGAACTTCCAGTGCCCGTGCTGATGTTATTCTTTGAAATAATTCGCCTTACGGCAAGCGCTGATCCGAAGTTGTTAGCATAGCCACATGGTGCCTATCAGCCAGTCATTTGGCGAACGAACACATCTATTGTTGAAAGTCACATTACCAACGTGTCATAGATTACCCGCGAAATCAGCAAGTGATCAAGGTGGATAAACTCGATACTTACATTATTGCAATAAAGCATCATGCACAATAGTCACACGCATGTCACAGAGCATGACGTGACGTGACATAGGACTCCTTGAGTACTACGAAGTCCCACTACTGCTCAAGTGTGATTCTAAGCTCCTGTCTGCTTTTCTAACACCCTCTGTGCGTTCTACAGTGCTATACAGGTGATTCTCCTATCTGCTGCCGCCACCTGCTGCTGGAGAGAGGTATAGGGAGTATGGTAGGGCTATACTCTATTAATAAACCTGACTCATGACCGTAAACGAAGAGCCGGGAATGTGTTTACAGTAACCTCAATTTGGACTGAGTTCATCTTTCTCTTGCGTCGCCAGCAAGCTCTTTACTTACCGGTCTTAGCATGCTTGCAGTTCTGCTGTTGAGGCATGGATTTATACCAAGGAGATAGTTCCTTCTTGATAGCAAACTCCCTGCCACTCCTTTCTACCGCACATTCATGGGTCAATTAGTCTCTTCACAATCACAGTCAAATTCCCCCTCCGTACATCCGAGCACTCGTTCTCGACTCTCCAAATCACCACCCTCAGAGCTCGTGGATCCTCTCAATCCTCCATCGTCTGTCTCCAAATCTGATCCTTTGACTCACACTGTGGTTGGTGGGACAACGGCATCTACCGACCTCAAGGAAAATCAGGCTCGATATCGGCACCTGATGTTGCTCACACCACCTTCCAAGCGAAAAGCGAAGAAATATGCTCTCATTGTTCGTGGATTAATAACCGGACAACCAACTGCTATCAGGCCCAAGGTCACCAAAATAGTGGCACAGCCACAGCTTCTTCAAGTCAAGTCCCATCTAGCCGAGTCCAAATATGCCAATCCCATCATTGCTGAACTCCGCACTCTTTCACCTTCAGGTGACCACTCGTCAGTGACTGCCGAACTTGGCCAGAAAGACGCACCTGTAATGGTCCGGCCCATGCATGCCGTTTGTCTCCCACACCCGGACGCCGAAGCTCACCGACACTATTTCTCCAATAAGTCGGAAGGGAGTAGTACTGAGCTGGACTTCTTTTCTCTGGCTACCACCAATTTATCCGTAGAAAGACTCTGGAAATTCATTAATGAAGTTCATATCATTGACTTTATAAATTCTCCTGACTTTGGACTCGGGCAACCCGGCGATGGCCCTGGCATTCTGGCAGGAGCAGTTCCAACACCCGAGACTATCATAAACGGGTTTGAGCAGATCACTCCCGAGTTAATGACCTTAGGATTCGCGATTGGGGAAAATATCTTGCCAGATCACAAAGGTGTGTGTATGCACCAATGCTTCACTGAGTCTTTGAACAACGTTTCCAGGTGTCTTTCCGCCAACTGATCGAATGTCGGTTCTTACCTGTGCGTGACCACATTACAGTTTAATTATGACTCTCAGCTGATCACTCTGAAGACTGGTGGGGCTTTGAATTGGTATTGCCGCTTCCATCTCTTGCTTTTCTTGCAGTCAGTCTCTCGTAATTCTACCATTCTCTTTGATCAGGCATCTGAAAATCTACTCCAGAGTGTACACTCGATTTCTGGTGCTGTCATGAACTTCCTTGCTGCCCTCTCGCTCATGAATAATGGGATCCGGGAGATACTTCCTTTTATCCGGTACATTGCGCAATTTGCCGACTCCGAGTTCGATCAAATTCAAAAGCAGAACCGAGGAAAAGGGGTTGTATGTGCCGCAACTTGGTGAGGCTAGCTTGGCACCCGTCAATTTAAGGCTGAATGTTCACTAATCTCAGGATCATGCCCGCCGCTCTGGTATAAATTCCTTCATGTCTAGCTCACTGGTTTGTATTTGTGACGTTGTTCTTCTAGGTTCCTCGTCCATGGGACTTCCCAGATCCACCCGTGTTGACATCAAACTCCCCGGAGGGCAAGGATGAGTTGGCTGGCTTCCCAGACAGGGGGCAGGAACTAAAGCCACATCCAGTGACCGTGTAGAAGCCTATACCTAGCCATTCATCGCACCCGTTCCAGCGATTTTCGTCTCCGATACAGTAACTGTAGCTGGCGTTACAGGAGCCACCTTCAAGATATCAAGTCCGTATACCCCTCAAACCTTGGATAATTCCCTAAATTGATCATTGACAATTACGTTACGAAACATTCTCGTTTACTGTCCAATGCTTATTTTCCCTTATTTCTCTGTTTGAGTTGTTACAATTCCGTCGGGTTCTAAAGGCAAATTCATGATTTGGTTCGTGGAAAGAGTTTGTGTTGCTCACCAATGTAATCGACCAAGTCATCCTGAGCAAAAGATGAAACAAATTGATCTGGAATATTGGCCGAGAAACCCTGAACGAAGTTTCATCAACTGATTGAATAGATATTGATCGACTCACTTTGAGTAAGGAATCGTAGTTTGCATAGATGCTTCCTCCTAGCATGAACGATCAGAGTGTCTCTAATCGTTGAAAAGCTGAAACTAAGAGAGAGATGCTTACCTTCAGCTTGAAGCCGTTGCTTGTATTGTTCAATCTGAGCCTCCGAAGCCGAGTCCTTAAACATGACAATGTATCCTGAAGTAATGTATTGAACTGAATGGCAAAAGTGTTAGGGGAATGAAATGACTCACGACCAGACATACTTCTAACTAGCCTTGGTGATAGGTGACAGTACTTATAAAGCCTCGTCCCGTGACTACGGAGGGTGGATCTCAGGGCCGGCTCTTATTCACAGCAACGGAGATGAATCATGATGAATCAGTTAAAGTATAAAAAATGACGCCCGGTTGCGTGCTTTATCAGTGGTCAAACGATGGAGCGCCACCATCTTATGGTGCGTGGCGAGGTTAACCGAGGTTGGCCCATTCAGTGAATATGGCTCAACATACTAGTGGCAAGCTGTCAATAGGAGTTAGCTTTGGCTGCGGCCTTGATGGCAATATGTGACCCTACGCAGTAGACTGATAAAAACTGATTATCTTGATCACAGTTGTCCATCGCTGATTGCTCGTTTACGATCCTCTCTCGAATCCACTAAATATCACATGGCCAAAATCATATCTTACCCTGCTTCTTTCCTTTGTTCTCTCTGGCAAGTTTTCGAAAAGTGACCGAAATCTCAGGAGGTGGCTGTGTGTGACCCTGGGTAGTAGGCTTATTTTGTTTTTAGAGAAAAGCGCACACATCCTGTTTCTTCAGACATTTCTCAAGCAAGCTCTTCTTCCATTCACAAGCTAATGCAGGTTTTGGAAAGATATCTCATAGTCCACTGCTTTTTCTACCATAAATTGGATAGGATAGAATAACTTGCAAGTATCGTGCTTCTCCACATGGAATGGTGGGTGGACTCCTTGTTCTCTTGATGAGCTCTCTGATAGCCGAGCAACGATTGTGATTGACTGGATGATCAGTTACGATGTAGACTCCGATGAAATCACATAAGCACGTTCTACGGGTGGTTGCTCAGGCATCAAATTTGAGCAACGTCAAACAAGTATGATCACTCTCCAGATGTATCTAGCAAGGGTTTCTTCCGACAATGTATCACATTAAAGGAAATCACCGAAATACTGATACTAGGGATGGTCCTAGATGTAATTTACACTGTCTGAACTGAAGTTTGATTGGATCATGATAGACGTCTCATTTGGAAAAACATAATCCACCCTGTTCAAAACGACCGGAAAGTCACCGATTGATAGACATTGATGTGGGTTGAAGGCCGATCATTATAACCATGCTAGGTGGATTGTGGAACAGACCCAACTTTTTGAGAAATCAGATCGGATGACGTGACTGCTATGTATGGGGTGACACTTCCGTGGTGGGTCGGGTAAAAAATAATCCATGTGTCCGAGGGGTGACTGACTCTGTCCGAGGGGAGACCGACGCTGTCCGAGGGGAGACCGAGACTTTGTTTTAAACATGTGCCCTCACTGGATCGCGAGAGTTCATGAACTAAATATGGTTAGAGCATTACATGACAAAGCCAAGTTGCATTGTATTGGGCGTCAAAGGAATCCTCTTTCTCTACGCACGGTCTTGTATGACTGTTGCCAACTCATGATGCCTACAATACGTAGTTCAGCAAGACTAGCTACCAAAATACTAGGAAAGTCTTCTTCAGGCAACAGCAAAGGATACGATGCTCCAGTGGCGGCCGTGAAGAGGAAAGCTGTCGAAGAACGGTCTGAAAAGCCTGATGGCAGTGTGAGGAAGAGAGCTCGCAAGGGGGCATCTGGTATCCAAGCACCAACTATGACCCCTACTCAGCCTCTCCCTGCGGTGGCCGCGCTGATGCCCAAGGACGATGCAGATGCGCTTGTGCCTGCCACATTAACATTTTCCCTTGAAAAAGCCAAGGAGCATTTGATCAGGGTAGACCATCGTTTTGAGGACATATTCGATAGGATGCCATGCAAACCTTATGAGAATCTGGAACAGTTCCATCCTTTCAGGTTGGTGCTGCACTAAGAAGATCTCCCATCTTGTACTCATGGTCAAATGATAGAGCACTATCAACTTCAATCTTGTATGTATTTACCTTCTTCGATGAAACATAAAAAAACTCTTATAATGCTTGTCAATTCAGAGGACAGCAAATATCGTGGATGGCTGCTAAGTCAATTACCCACAAATTCAAACGGTTATATGATCCAACACTTCCTGAGAAACCGGGACAAGTCGCGTACGTTACTTCAAAGAATTCTTTTCGACGCAGGCGGATCTTATCATCATCATCATCACAAAGGGCGGATTCGTTCCCAACTCCTGTTCAAGTGGCGGCAACAGAGACATCTATTCTAAGAACAGCTGGATTGAGCATGCGTAAAGCAGAATACAGTGCGTCAAATTTTACTTGAATGAGCATGTCTATATTTTTGTAGTTCAAGATTTGGCTCAGCGATTTGCGGACGGTCGCTTGTCAACAGAGAAGATACTGTCCGCTAATGACGAGGAGTTGGCTGAAATGTTAATACAGGTGCGAGGAATTGGGCGTGTAAGTATGATATCCAATTGCTCCCCACGAGCGAATGAACTAGTCTCATACCATAATGTTCTTTTGTTCGGCTATGTCACAGTGGACCGGCAAGTGGACAGTGCCCTATCAATACGACTTGATTGAACTGATGAATTTAGTTGATATGTTTGCAATATTTTCTCTCCGACGTCCAGACATCTTACCAGTAGGTTCGTTGTCACATTTTGATTACTATCGAGATCGCCGTTGAAACAGTGTTTTGAAGGAGATCTGAGCGTGCAGCGTGGGATAGCACGCTGGACTTTGGCATTGCATTCTCCTGTGGACCGTGTCGATATTAGCCCACAGAAGATTAACACGGAATCATTGACGAAAAAGTCCGAGTCAGACTCGAAACAAGTAGATGATGTTGACAGTGGCGATGAAACTGAGAAGGATTCTTCGATCTTAAGCGAGACTCCCAGCCACGACAACTCCGGTCCCAAACGACAGGTCAAGGACAAAGATGTGGATACACCAGGTGGAATTCCTCCCCCTTTCACACCATCTATATCCCGAACCTTGCGAAAGCCTGCAGGCCCAGAAGTCCGGCCTCTTCCCAAGACGCTGAGTGTCACTGAGCTGCGGAGCCGGATTGGAGGCAAGAAAAAAGTCAAGTACGTGCTGGTGAACTTGGAGTTTTCCGCGGCACTGAGGGCTATCTATTTTAAGAGGGGCGCTATTGATCCCACAGGAGATGGAAAATCTTACAGAGCACTGGAAACCATACAGGAGTATTGGTGGGTCCCGAGCGTCACATCACATCATGCGGCTGCAGACTTATGACACATGGAAAAAGGGTGCTACTATATGTGGTCTCTTGCAGGGGCCGCTACGGAATAATTATGTATCCTGTCTGTCGATGAATAGACAATGTCTTTCTGTCAATCCACTTTGGAGCGGAGAGAGACTGGATAGAAAAGGCAAGTGATCGATCATCGACCAAATGCGGAAAGGGCATATTTCATCCATCGGACTTTGGCTGCTCCAGTCTGCATATATTGTTCGACCTCGCTTGGTTTTTCCCCTCATCCTCTCCTCGCTTTCTCGCTGCCTCCAAGCATTTCTTGAGCCATCTTCTGTCGTTCTCTGCTAGATTTACCAAAACATTTTATCACAGCACGAGTTGCCGACTCGATGTTTACCTCCAGCAATAGCTTTTTATCAGCTCTCTTCTCCCGTTCTTCAACTCCGGGGACAGATGCTCTTCGCGCAGCTGTCCAACCTTCAAAACCTCCTCTTCCAAAATCTCCTCTTCCTCCTATGGAAGACGATTTGTCGACCCTGGAGCCGTTTCCGAATTTGCGTCTGCCTTCCGTCATGGAAGAAGTGTCTGAACTGTTCATGTCTGCGTCGCTAGGTTCAGATTCTGCTCAGGGTGCGTGCAGGTTTAAATTCAGGCGCATGTTTCTTACACTTTCTGCCTGACAGATGACCCGTTGGCCATTGCTGCACGTCCAATCCATGTTGGGTATCTCGCCGACAACCGCCTAATTTCTGGCGAAACTACCCCCTTCTTTTCCCTGGCGCCGACAGCCCCGTTCAAGCATCACTTCAATACCAAGGCCCAGCTGCATTCATTGAACTTCCCTCAAGATCACAGTCTAAATTCCGCCTTTGTTGAATTATATCAACTTGAAGATGAGCTCGGATCAGGGGGATATGGTTTTGTGATGACTGCGCGACACCGCCTTTCGCGAAAAGAAGTTGCTGTCAAGTTCATCATCAGAAAGAAGGTTCCGGAGCATGCATGGACGGAGGATGAGTTACTAGGGCGACTTCCGACGGAAATTGTGCTCCTGTCTACCGTCAACCACGACAATGTGGTGAAGTTTTTTGACCTCTTTGAGGATGAGGTCTACTTTTACCTGGTATGTCCTTTGTGCCCTGTCCAATCAGAAACCCGATTTATTCAACTCACCCCCCTCGCAGGTGCAAGAGTTACACGGCACACCATGGAAAAAGGGGCAAGAAAAAGCACAGAAGTTTGACAGTATTGCTTCGACTCCGTCTTTGTCCCCATCAACATCTGAGCGGTCCCTTGAATTATGCTCCGGACCCTCTACGCCTCCACAGGAAGGATCTTGTTTGCGTAATGATGGAGAGCATTGTCGGAATCCGTCCTGCTTTGAGCATACAGTTCATTTCAGTCCGCCAGAAATCAGTCAACGTGCTTCGCATGATCTATTCGAGTGTATTGAGCAATCGGATGACAAGCGGTTATCGGAGTCACAAGCCCGCCATGTTTTCGCACAAGTAGTTGACGTTGTGCACTATCTTGATAGCCGGGGCATAACGCATCGGGACATCAAAGATGAGAATCTGGTGATTGATCATAACCTGAAGGTACGTTGAAACACGTCTTGAGTATGGAACACTGATCGAAACAATCTCCAGGTGAAGCTGATTGATTTTGGGAGCGCTTGCGTTGCCGATCCGGAGAAACCTCGGCCGTACTATGCTCAGTTTTTTGGCACCGCTGCCTATGCCTCGTCGGAGATTCTGCTCAAGAAACGATATCAGGCAGCCCCTGCTGAAATTTGGACATTGGGGATTCTCCTTTCGTATCTATTGACAGGAACGTCACCGTTTCCTTCTGTGAGGGCTGCTGCGCAGGGCAAGATTGTCATTTATAAGCCTCCTGGGGCGACACTGTCGAAGGAATCTTTAGATCTGATGCGGAGGTGTCTTGATCCCAATCCTAAAACGCGAATCAAGATACAGGAGGTGAAGACTCATCCGTGGTTGATTTCATGAGCATTTGTGTTGTTTCAAATTATTGGAACTTTTTGTGCCTGGTGTTTTAATTGGTAGATTTGTTGGCGGCGGGATTCGTTTTGTTGGGACTAGATTTGTAGTTTATAGTTTCTTTTTTAGTGATGCATAGGTATGTCCACAACATTGTTATTCGCATTTGTATTTGTAAAGTATCTTGCATAAATCATAAATGTTGGTATCAACCAATTGAATTCCACTGAATATTATTGGACACTAAGTCTATCACGTGATCACCCGATCCCTACCTGAGCACGTTCTCTCTCTGTCTTAGTTGATCATGTCTCTCGTTTCGAGGTATGCTGGTATGTCAAATTCTTGGAATATGTAGTCTAAGAGTGCTTATATGAACATGGTAGCTAGTTGTGTAGCAAGACGAACCTTTGTAAGACCGCAGCAAGGTGGATCGAAAGCTAGCGATTTCGTGAAATAATAGATCAGCTGAATTGACATGGTTTTTCTCAGTTTGCCGCTCCTTCAGTGCATCGCTGCCGACAAGACAAGCAGAACAAGCACAGACGATTCCACCACCTGGTTCGACGGATACTCCGCCTGCTACTGAGATTGCTAAACGAGGGTCAAACCAATTTAGTCTCGAACATCCACAGAACCGTGCAGGCGAGTTTTTTTTTCACGTTGATAGGGAGCTGTGCTCATATATGATAAATGCTTCCTTTTTTCTAGAGTATGTCTTGTCAACACTTGACAAAGTGACCAATTGGGCTAGACAGGGTTCCATGTGGCCCATGACCTTTGGTCCGTGATACACACTTTTCTTTCTACACTGAGAGAGAAGAAATATTCAATACATCTACCCAGGCCTTGCTTGTTGTGCAGTGGAGATGATGCATATGGCCGCTGCTCGCTATGACCAGGACAGGCTAGGGGTTGTGTTCCGTGCCAGTCCGCGTCAAAGCGACATTATGATTGTGGCTGGGACTCTGACGAATAAGATGGCACCGGCACTGAGGAAGGTGTATGACCAGATGCCTGAGCCCCGTATGTTTTCAGTTTCAATAGAAGGAAACGGCTGACTGTGGCGACAGGATGGGTTATTTCTATGGGTTCGTGTGCAAATGGTGGTGGTTACTACCACTATTCCTACTCTGTTGTTCGTGGCTGCGACAGTGAGTCATTTGAATGGTGTTGTCCAGGTTCGGATTTTTTTAATTTGTTATAGGAATTGTTCCGGTCGACATTTATGTGCCCGGATGTCCTCCGACTGCTGAAGCGTTGTTGTATGGGATGCTGCAGCTGCAACGTAAGATGCGGAGAAGCCGCAAGGGAGTGCTCTGGTAGGTGTCTGGAAGTCTTCCGGCTGCTTTTGTGCTGATGACGAGGGGCTGTAGGTACCGAAAGTAGTGCTAGAGAATGTTGATAGAGTAGAAATAATACAGAATTAGAGTGGGGAAGACCGCGTGATGAGAAGCGTTACATGAGTAACACTGCCAGCCTCCGCCCACATCTTCCTCCCCATTGTCCTCGCCGTCCTGCCCAGCGGTCTCCTCTACATAGCGATTGGCTAGGACGTCGAGCATTGTGTCTACCCTAACGTACCCCGCAATGGCGGCTGCCCTGCATGTATCCCACACTGAATCTGTCCTTGGACCGCTATGCCCACAGCCTCCTGTGATGGATCTCCGCTCTGGAGATAACAGATACCCGACGATTTCATCCTCACACTCACGAGCGAGCAGTGCAGCTGTGCAGGACCAGCCAATGCAGGGCCTGTCGTCTGATGGCAGCGCTCTGTACAAAAGGAGCTCGGATGCCACGAAGAGAGGCCCAGGAAGATCCTCGGGAGAACAGCAACCGTCGTCGGCTTCGCAGAGCTGGCCACCAGGCCGGGCCTTGCAGAGCATGCTGTCGGTGCCCTCACAGTCACCAGAGCCACCTCGGGGCAGTGTGTCTTTGGCCCGTCGTGTGGTGGACAGGTACAGCCCTGAAGATCCTCAGCCAGGTTCTTCAGAAACGCCTCAGACTGCCATTGAATCCAGCAACAACACTCCACTCACCCGCACAGGAACTCCTCAGTTTGTCCGCCCCTCCCAAGATCGTTCTTCTCCCCGCCATCCTGCTGCTGCCGTCCCTTCCAGCTCCTCTCCTGCACCGACCAATGCTCAATATTCGCAAATAATGCCTCTTGCCGCCTCACCCAACTACTCTCCTCCTGTCGCCCCCCGAAATCGTGCTTATCCTCAGCAGCCGACATACATCACTCCGACAGACCCTGTCAACCCTCTCAATCCTGTCTACTCTCCGCCGCAGCCTGCTCAGCCACCGCCTCCCCCAGAGGATGTCTGTCTTGAATGTACCATGCGCGACCAAGAGATGGCCGATGTTGATGTCACCTCGCCAGGCGTTTGGGACCGAGCCAGCGATGCTGCTTTTGAAGAGCTGAAAAGACGAGAATTGGAAGATGAGGT
>Ga0153952_1000101_pt1 | contig 22737 bp, 27 predicted proteins | sample TSNJ036MetaG_FD_104746 | JGI IMG/M metagenome (GOLD analysis project Ga0153952, IMG submission 104746) | Attine ant fungus gardens microbial communities from New Jersey, USA - TSNJ036 MetaG | ecosystem: Host-associated > Fungi > Mycelium > Unclassified | place: USA: New Jersey, Wharton State... | reverse complement strand
CCCCGCCATCAAGCTGTAATTATCGACGAGGCGCACAAGTTTATTCAAGCCGCGCGTCAGATGTACGGAACGGAATTGTCAAACCGCACCATCCCCCCGATTGCGAAAATGGTTCGCTCTTTCGCCTTTGAAGAGGGGCAAAGCACCTACAATTTATGGCGGTACGCGGATAAGCTGGACAGTTACGCGAAGAATCTGTTCCGCGTGCTGGTTGATAACGTCCCGGACAGTTGCACCGACGACGAGGCCGAGCGGTTTAAGACTGTGATTAACGGCAGGGCCGGGCAGTATCTGCGTAAAATAGGCGAAACGCTCGGCCTGCTGGCGGCGGAGCTGGAGGAGCGTCAGGTTCTGCGGATATACGCGGGACAGTACGCTTACATTATGCGGGAGCTGGCGAGTCTCCGGGAACAGATTGCCGCGTTTGAGAACCATGACGAGTTGATCTACTGGCTGGAAGCGCCGGAGGGTCTTGGCTCCCTGACGGGCGGTTCGGATGAGATTTTTCTCCGCGCAATTCCCAAGCGGCTGGGAGAAATGCTCCACGCCGATTTATGGGGCAAAGGCGTTCCCGTTGTCCTCACTTCGGGAACGCTTTCCGCGTCCGGCGATTTTACCCACATCAAGCAGGGCTTCGGGCTGGACAGGCTGAAACCCGGTAAGCTTGTGGAAACGAGCAAACCCTCGCCCTACGATTACCGTGAGAACGCCTTGCTTTACATCAGCGAGAGCGTGCCGTTCCCCGACAGCCGGGACGCGCGTTATATCGCGGCGGTAGCGGACGAGACGGAGCGGCTCATTATGGCGGCACACGGCCACACGGCGGTGCTGTTCACATCCTACCGCGTGATGGAGCTGGTCTTTGACACGCTTAAGACGCGGGGACTGAGCCAGTCTGGCGGCATTCCGTTTCCCCTGTTTAAGATGGGCCGTGGCGGGACGAACACCATCGAACGGTTCCGCGAGAGCGGCAACGGCGTATTGTTCGCAGCGGGGAGCATGTGGGAGGGCATCGATCTTCCCGGCGACATTCTCTCTATGCTCATAATTGTGAAGTTGCCGTTTTCGGTACCAGATCCGATCAGCGAGCACGAGCGGACGCGGTATGGCAGCGCGGAGCAATACAAAAACGCCGTTATTATACCGGAGATGCTCGTCAAGCTCATGCAGGGCTTTGGGCGTCTGATCCGCTCCGAGTGGGACACCGGCGTTGTGGCAATCTTGGACTTTCGTGTCCGTGAGGGCGGAGCATACCGGAGCAGGGTGCTTCGCGCTCTGCCGGGTTGCCGGGTTACAAGCTGTATCGAAGTTGTTAAAGCCTTTTTGAAATTAAAGAAACCGCCGAAATATTTTCGCAACATAAGGAGGAATTTTTATGCTGTCGCAAGCTGTAAATAATACATCAGATTATCCCTCATCTTACCGTGAGGTTAAAATCGGGAAAACGCTTTACCGTGTTACAAGCGTGTACAAAGGCGAGATTGACCTTAAAAGCGCATTGGAGGATTTGGCTGTACGCCGTATAGTGTGCGATTCCATCGGTTCATTTGACAATAATATGGCGTTATTGTAAGGAAAAACGCAAAAAGGAGATGCAATTTAAGGCGGTCTATGGTAATATGGAAGCGTAAAATCATATTGCCGACTTGCCTGTTTGCCAAATGAAGGAGGCTATGGTTATGGCAAAGCAGAAAGAGCATAAGGTCGGCATTTACGTCCGCTTGTCCAAAGAGGACTCGCGGGCGGGGGAATCGGTCAGTGTGGAAAATCAAAAGCTCATGCTGACCAAGCATGTCAAAGAGATGGGCTGGGAGCTAAAAGAAATCTATGTGGACGACGGCTGGAGCGGCACGAACCAGAACCGTCCGGCGTTTCAGCGCATGATAGCCGACGTCAAGCAGGGGTTCATAAACACTATTTTGATTAAGGATTTATCCCGCCTGGGCCGCAACTATCTTGAAGTCGGCACTCTAGCCGAGGTGTTCCTGCCGGAGCAGGGCTGCGAGCTTATCGCGCTGAACGAAAAAGTTGATGAAATGAGCGTTTTTCGCAACTGGTTCAATGAACAGCACTCGAAATCAACCAGTAAAAAGGTTAAGGCGGTCAAGCGCATATGCGCCGAAAGCGGGAAATTTCTCGGCGCGTTCGCTCCCTACGGCTACAAAAAAGACTCTGGTAACCACCATAAACTGATTGTCGATGAAATGACCGCTCCAACCGTTCGCAGTATGTTTGAAATGCGGGTTAGCGGCATGAGCTTTCGGGCAATCGCGGTCAAGCTCAATGAAGATGGTGTAACATCCCCGAAAGAGTATTATTATGACAGCAATAACCGCAACAATCCGCGAAAATCCACCCAGTCGTGGCGCGATAACACAGTCAAGCGTATCATCGCCAGCGAAGCCTACATCGGTAATACAGTTCAGTGCAAGGTTGGCACGGAGTCCTACAAAAATCATACCCTCGTCAGCAAGCCGGAGGATGAATGGATACGCGCCGAAAACACCCACGAGCCGATTATCAGCCGCGAGCTTTGGGACAGGGTTCAGGCTCTTTCCCTCAAGAATCTGAAACCGCGAAAAACTAAGGAGGGCGAGCTTCATCTGTTTTCAGGGCTTCTCGTCTGCGCCGACTGCGGCTGCAAAATGAGAGGCAACACCGCACGGGTAACGAGAAAAAGCGGGAACGAATGGCAGCGTACAAGTTATTGCTGCGGAACCTACGCAAGAGCCGGAAAATCCGTATGCTCCTACCACGGTATTGATGAAGAATCGCTTTCCGATATTGTCATCGGTCATATCCGTGAAAAGGCGGGAATGGTTGCTTGCGACGAGGATCGCATTATCGGAAAAATTCTTGCTATGCAAAATAACGAAAACATGACCTACCGCGCCGCATATCAAGGCGAAGTGGAAACGCACACAAAGCAGATTGCCAAGCTTGATTTATTGATCGAAAATCTGTATAACGACCGGGTTACCGGGGTTGTGTCGGAGGATATGTTCAAGCGTTATGTTGCGAAATACGAGCAAGAGCGCATCGACCGCCTACAATCGGTGGAAACGCTGACCAAGCGCATACGGGCAATCAAGCAAAACAGCGACAACGCCGCCACATGGGCGAAGTTGATTAAGCAGTACACACAGCTTGAAACGCTGAACCCAGAAACATTGTTATTACTGATTGACAGGATTATCGTGGGCGAATCGCAAGTTGTCGGCACGGAGCGTGTCCGTGACATACAGATTATTTATAACTATGTAGGTGATTTAGACAGGCTCGGCGCTATGGAATACAATGGCTGGGAGGTGCCGGCTGATGAGCGGGAAGCTGTATAACGTAGGAATGTATATCCGCCTGTCGCTGGAAAACACCGCTTATAAGGGAAAGGATTCCGAAAGCATCGAAAACCAGCAGGCGCTCCTTACCAAATTCATCGGTATGATGCCTGGCTGGGTGGAAAAGCGTACCTACATCGACAACGGTGCCAGCGGCGGCAATTTCAACCGCAAGGGCTTTCAGGACATGATGGCGGATATCCGAAGCGGCGAAATCAATTTGGTGCTTGTAAAAGACCTCTCGCGCTTTGGACGCAATTATTTGGAGGCCGGCAAATACCTTGAGGAAGTGCTTCCATCACTTAACTGCCGCTTTGTGGCGTTGGATGATAATATCGACACAGAAACGGGCGAAAATGATATTATGCCTTTCTTAAACGCGATGAACGACTTTTATCTCAAAAACCTCAGCGACAAGGTGAAATCAGTTCTGACGGCAAAGGCGAAAAATGGTCAAAAAATCGGGAAAGCCCCATACGGCTATCGGCATAATACGCAGGAGCATACTGTGTTTGTGGACGAAGGTGCAGCGGCGGTTGTAAGACGAATATATGACATGAGGCTAAACGGTGAAAGCAGCGTTAAAATCGCCGAAATGCTGAACAGAGAGGGTGTTCCCGCACCTGGCAGCGAGTTTTGGAGAGATTGCACGATACTTGGAATCCTACATAACGAGTTTTATGCCGGTCATTCGGTTCAAAACAAGAGAACCTCTCTCTCCCATAGGAACAGGAAAGCTGTTTTTCGCCCGGAGAACGAGTGGATTCGCGTCATGGATACTCATGAGTCCATCATCTCTCCCGATATATGGAACCGGGTGCAGGCTGTGAATCGTCAATGCGAAAAACCTTATGAAAAACGGCGGAAGCCGGAGCCGGGCATCTTTTCGGGGCTTCTCTACTGCGCCGATTGCGGCACAAGGCTTAACAGCAACTGCCAGACCAACAAGAAATCAAAAATCTTCTGGTATTATTGCGGAGTTAGCAAATCAACGGGCGGGGTTCAGTGCTCGCCGCGCGGCATTGGTGAGGTAACACTCAAAAGCCTTATTCTCGGCCATATTAAAACGCAAGCTGAATTAATTTCTATTGACAAAAACGCCGTTTTGAGCAAGCTGAAAAAATCGCTTATCGGAACCGCAAAAAGCAGAAAATCAGACAGCTTGAAAAAACAGCGTGAGCTTGCGGGACGGCTTCATTCCATTGAAACGCAGTTGGAAAAGCTCTACGAGGATAAGGTCATGAAGATTATTTCAGACGATGTTTTTAGCATGATGTCGCAAAAGTTGGAAAGCAAGCGGCGGGATAAAGAGGCGCAGCTTGACGAACTCACGCAAGCCGCGGCGCAACTCGAAAAAAAGTTCAACGATATTGACCGCTGGATGAGGCTGATTGAAGAATACGCCGTCACCTATGATGTTGACAGGAATTTGCTCGAAAGGCTGATTGACCGAATTGAGATTGGCAGGCAGGATGTCGTAAACGGCGTGAAAACACAGGATGACATCCATTTTATTGAATAGTGTTGTACCAACTAATACTGACGCAATCCCCCAAGCCGCCGTCACGATGATCCCATGAGCGACATCGCCGGAGGCCGGCGTGACTGTTGCCAGCTTGGAAACCACCCCGCCGATCCAATAATCGTTCAAAACGATATTGCCGCCAAACAACATACTGAGCGCGGTGAACAACATAGAAACCATTGTGGAGCATATGATATTTGTCGCGATGGAACCGCCGTTTGAGCGCATTGCCGTGGAGATAAAGGTAAACAGAGCGGCAAAGCTAAGGATCGCCAGCATCTGAGACAGGATTACGCTTAACAGGCTCCCGGGAGTTGAGAGGCCGTGCGGGTCAAATCCCCAGACAATGGAACCCGCCGTTAAAAGCGCGGAGATAAACAAAGTCTGCATGATGACAGCCGCAAGGCCGCACACGATGAATTTTGAAAAAAACACCTTGACGCGGTCGGCTCCGCGCGATAATGTATTCTTTATTGTTCCATAGGAAAATTCCGAAGTAACAAATACAGCAATGAATACACCGACTAACAGCACATTGAAATTCATCGGCAGAAATTGCTCCAGTCCCCATACGGCGCTGGCGGCTTGTGACTTTAAAAGCGCGTTGTCATAATCATGGTCACCGGGACCGAATCGTGACAAATCACTTTGAATCTCCACATGAAAGGCCGTCACCATCAAAACGCCGAATACAAGGCACAGGGCGGTGCAAATCCAAAAAGCCTTGCTTTTTTTCAGCTTGTAGAAATCTGATTTCAAAATGTTAAGCATATGCTTTGCCTCCCATCAATTCCAAAAAATAATCCTCTAGTTTATCACCCTCCGGTATTAAGGCGTTTACCATGACGCCCTCTTTGACCAGCCGGTTGTTTATGTATCCCGCATCCTCCACATGGCCTTTTATGCGGACGGAGTTCTCAGGTGTGCGCGTGTACTCGGCATCGCTGAATATATCTCTTATCACGTTTTCCGTCTTCTGCGCATCACTTGTATGAATAACAAGATTTTTCCCGCAGCGGCCGGAAAGTTCGTTCGCTTGAAACTCATCCACCATTTTCCCATTACTGATAACGCCGTAACGGGTCGCTATTTTTTCAAGCTCTCCAAGGATGTGGCTGGAAACCAATATAGTCATACCCTTAGCGTCATTCAAACGCTGTAGAAAGTCCCGTACTTCCTTGATACCCATAGGGTCAAGGCCGTTTGTCGGCTCGTCCAGCACAAGGAACTCCGGATCGCCAAGAAGCGCCATCGCAATCATGAGCCGTTGCTTCATGCCAAGCGAAAAGTCTTTCGCTTTTTTGTTGCCGGTATTGCCAATTCCAGCCAATTCGAGAAGTTCGGCGCAGACCTTTTTATTCTGTACGCCTAGCAATAATCGCTGCGCCTCCATATTCTCCATTGCCGTCATCACCGGATATAATGCCGGGTTTTCAATGGTACAGCCTATTTTGTACCTTTGTGAAACGAGATCGCCGCTCCCAAACAGCGTTATGCTGCCGCTGGTTGGAGCCGCAAGACCACATACCATACGCATCAGCGTTGTTTTCCCGGCTCCGTTCTCTCCGATGAATCCGTAGATGTCACCCTTTTTTACGCCGATGGACACATGATCCACGGCCGGTTTCCCGGAAAAATCCTTGCTTACTTCCCTGGTTTGAAGAACATAATCCATTTTATTTCCGCCTTTCTTTATTTTGGTCAAATGAATAAGCTTTTTGATGAGTATCTTGGATAAGACGCCACATGATATCCGTGAAAAGCGCGACCGCCATACCCATAATCCAGCCCGCTAAAACATCCCCGGCGTTGTGTACGCCCAAATAAATCCGGCTGACGCCAATGAATGCCGTTACTGTTATTGAGAACAGCAGAATGGACAATCGTATTTTATTGTTTTCCGTCCATCTAAACACAATGAGCGCCAACAGAGCATATAACGCGGCGTTATTCATGGCGTGTCCGCTTGGGAATCCGTATCCTGCCGCGCCAACCAGCCTTAGTATGTCGGGCCGGTCACGCGCGATGGCGATTTTAAGAATAACATTCAATCCGGCGGACATAGCCGTATTGATTGCAATCGGAATACCAAACTTCATTCGTGTAAACGGCAAAGCTAAAAATATTCCGGTGACCGCTATGATAACAAAGGCGGAGCCCATGTTGGTAACTGTAATCATGATTTCTGTGAGGGCAGAGCTCCTGTATTTGATAATCGCCGCGTAAACGCTGCTTTCAAAATCCGCTATGCCGCCATTAAAAACCAACGCGGTCAGTATGCCAAAAGATGTGACAAGAATCAGCACGGCGGCTATTCGCAGCCTCGGATGAAAAACTTTCCTGTGTATGACAGTTCCTCCTATCTTAGCCCTTTACCCAGAGCAAAGCCGGGGCAAGGTATGTCAAAACGAGCATAATCACAGCTGCTGTCGCTACTCCTGCCACAATCGCCGGAAATGAGCGTTTGATTGGTAAATCAAGAAACGCGGCTATCAGCGAGCCTGTCCACGCGCCTGTCATCGGCAGAGGGATAGCAACGAATATATAAAGCGCGAACATGACCTTTCCGGGATATTTTTCAACCATTTCAGCACCTTTTGTCAGGGCTTTTGTTTCATATTTTTGGGCAAGTTTGTGGAAGGCTTTTGTATTTTTAAGCCGGTCAAGTACTTTTCGCACAAATAACAAAATGACCGGAATAGGCAGAACATTACCGATTATGCTTATGACGGCGGCGTTTATCCACGGTATTCCCAAAATCGACGCCGCGATCAGCCCTCCGCGAAGCTCCGCTACCGGCAGCATCGAAACGATAAATACCACGACCTGAGGTGATACATATTGCCTTAAAAACTCGATTGCCGATTGTACCATTTAGTAACCCCTTTTCCTTTTATCCTTGAATGCCGTTAAAATTCCCTGCCCGCAAATTTGATCCCACTCACCGAGAGGAATGCCAGCGCATACCCCGCCAAAACCGCGATTCCCGTCAAAAGGCTTCCAGAGTGATGGTTTGTACCGCTACGCCGTGGCTACCACTATTCGTTTTTGAAGTGGCCCCCACAAGAACACCGGTGATCATCAGGGTCGCTATCGTTATTGCCAAAATTTTTCTTTTCATAATGTGCCCTCCAAATTGATATAATTCAGTTTGTTTTGCTGTTGTGTCGCCATTGTAGGGCAGTTATATGAACTCACTTTGAACTGGAACCTTAAATCTTAACAAGTTCTCCTCATACCAATTCTTATTACTCTTCCTATTGTACAAAGCAAAAATTAAGAGGTCAGAGGGAATAAATTAAGAAAAATTAAGCCCCTCGCTATAAAAGCAGAGAGACTTAATTTTTATACACTAAATCACTCGCTCTTGGGAATGGTCACACTTACGGCAAAGCCGTGTCCTGTATTCGCAGCGCTTATCGTCCCGCCATGCGCTTTGACGATCTGCTGACAGATAGATAGCCCCAGACCTGATACCTTCCTGCTTTTGTCCGACGTATAAAACGGCTCAAAGATATGCTCCATATCATTTTCAGTAACGCCTTTGCCGTTGTCCTCCGCAATTAATAAAACCCCATCAGAGGTCTCCTGTGCCGTTAGACGAAGGGTCAACCCGTCATTTTCATTGTGGCGCAGCGAGTTGCCATAAATATTGGTGAACACACGCCGCAGCTTTTCACCGTCAATCTTAACGGCAGCATTTTTCGCGCAATTGTTATCGATTTGGAAGCCCACTCCCTTATCTCGCATGATTTCCGTGTATTCATCGCAGATTGAATCGCACAGGAACCCGACTTCCACCCGTTTTAGATTGAGCTTACTCTCCATAGACGAGCTGATAAATTCATCAAACTCGTTGACGATATTCTCGATGCTTTTGGCCTGCGAATAGATCGTCGTCAAATATGCCGTCTGCTTTTCGCGGCTCAAGTCCTTTGTCATGAGCCGTTCTGAAAAGCCCATGACAGACGTAAGCGGCGTCTTAATGTCGTGGGAAATAGAGGCAATCATTCGGTTTTGATTTTCTTTCTCTTTTTTCAGTTCCCCGGCCAACTGGAAAAAACTGCGTTCGAGCGCGCCAAGCTCGTCCCTACGCTTCGATTCTTTCGGCTTGAGGCCAAGCTTCTGATAATCATCCATTTCGTTTTTCAGCCGAACTAAGGGCTTTACATACCGACTGTGTATGATACAAGCGACGATAACGAGCGAGGCAAACAATACAAAAAACTCAATCAGTATCATGATATCCTCCGGCCCATCCAAACTGCCCCAGACATCCAGCTTGTTTTTCAGAAGCAGGACATAATCCTGTCCCGAAAGCGTCACTACCGTGACGGCGGAAAAGCTAACAATACCCTGCCTCCGCTTCGGGATATAAAGTGTTTGTCTTGTGTGAATACCTGTAAGCTCAAAAAACATATGTGAATCGTTCGCATTTTGCGCAGTTAGAAGCATCATCGCGTTTTCATATGTGCCGCCGTCTATGAGCATACCGATTTCCCCGGCGTCCACCATCGCCGCTTCATCGTGGCGGTCAATAATTTCCGATAGATACGGTATGGCGTAGGAGCGGGCAAAGAGAAGGAGGATGACAATATTTGCTGCAAATACAGCGAGTATGGCAGAGGGTATCTTATATTTGAGGCTCACCTCGCACCTCCGCCCGGCAGGTTACCGTTGCCCGGATTCACCAGCTTATAACCGACGCCCCACACAGTCTTAATCATTTTATTTTCTTCGTCCACCTTGTCCCTGAGTTTTTTGACCGTGACTGTAACCGTTCCAATATCCGCGTAGTCAAGACCCCACACCGCGTCAAAAATCTGCTCGCGGGTCAACACCTTTCCCATGTTGTCAAGCATATATACGAGCAACTGAAACTCCCTTGTGGAAAGCGGGATGCTTTCGCCGCTCTTAGTAACCTCGTAGTTATCCCTTGAGATTTGCAGGTTGCCAATTGATATGATTTGTGCGCCTGAAACGGAAATTATATTTCGTTTCTCCCTGCGTATATGCGCCCGAACCTTTGCCATCAGTTCCTCAACAACAAAGGGCTTGGTGATGTAATCATCCCCGCCAAGCTCCAGACCGACAACTGTATCTATGGTTCTGTTTTTCGCCGTGACAAACAAAATCGGACAATTCACCTTATCCCTAATTTTTCTGCAAACCTCAAGCCCATCCATTTCAGGCATCATAATGTCGAGGAGTATCAAAGCAAAGCTCTCTTTACCCACCGTGTCCACAGCGGCCTGTCCGTCATGGACGATCATAACCGTGTAGCCCTCGTCAGATAGACTGTCGGCAATTAATGTTGTAATGTTTGGATCATCATCCACAATCAATATGTCGTGCATAAGAATACCCCTCCATTTCTGCCCAAACGGCTTGATTATTTATCCATGATATACCCGATAATCAAAAGAATCAGTCCCACAACAGCCAGCGAAAAAATGCTGATGATGTTCACCAGCAACGAAAGCGGCGTCCCCGCAAATCGGTTGATGCAGCTTATCAGCACATTGTCGGTCACAAAGCCGAGTACCGCCACAATTCCCGCCGTCAAATACCATTTATTGACCTTAACGAATCGGAACAGGGCAACCGCGATCCACAATGACGCAATCCCGGTAATCGCAACCGGCAGACCGATGGGCAAGAACCATGACCTCGCTGAGATTGACCTGTCCACAAAATATAAAAACGGATTGATCAGGACGGATAATGTGGCCAGCGAAAGAAGGAGCCTTTTGCCTCTCGATAAAAACAAGGGCAGCATAACGGCCCAAGCGAGCATCACCGAGCAGATTACAAAAGCAGACCATGTTATCGCTTCGTGGTTGGCAAAGTCTGCGATCCCGCATACACCCGCCGCAACAATACAAAGCAAGGTCAGGATTAAAAATGCGGCGATTAAATATTTTCTTTTGGGTAGAACAGGCTTTTCCATGCTTTTTCCTCCTAACCAAACAAAATTCACAAATTCACCTGTACGCCCTAAAACGCCATGACAATCCCTTTGTCATCTGCGTATAGAGAGCTTAGTCCCCCGGTTGGGACAATGAGTATTTCCCCGAAACGGAATTTATCCTGAATCCTTTGGGCGAGTTGCTTTGCCAGCATACCATTGTTACAATGCGAAATCACCAGAGGCTCGCCCTCTGTTTCCTTGCCGCTGCTCTCTATCAGGGAAACGAGTTTTTCCAGTACCTGCGTCATCCCTCTCGGCTTGGAGAAAAGCGCGATATTTCCATCGCCGTCCGCCCCCATCACAAGCTTAATGTTCAGCACGCTGATGATCTTGCCGGTGATTTTACTCAGGCGGCCGTTTTTTTGTAGATTATCGTAGCGTTCAAGAACAAAATAGGTTTTCATACTATCAATGAACGATTCGATTTTTTCGATGATGGTGAGCCGATCCGCGCCTTTCGCAATAAGCTCCCGAAGTTTTACCGCCACCAGCACCTCTCCGGCGGAAGCGCTTTTGGAATCGAACACATGTATGTTGGCATAACCGTTTTCTTCCGCCATTTTTTTGCCAAGAATCGCGCTGGTGTAGGAGCCGGATAATTGACCGGACAGGGTAACCGCAAAGGAAGGACTAGGATGCTCAAACGCCTCCTGATACACCGCGGGCGACGGCGACGCCGATCCCACCGTATCATGACACGCTTTCATGGCGGCTATAAAGCTGGGCAGGTTCAGAGTACTGTCATCCACATATTCCGTTTGCCCCAACCGCATCGTCAGCGGGACGGTCGTTACATCCAGCCGTTTTATGAGTTGCGGCGTCATGTCGCAACAGCTATCTACAATGATTTTTCCATTCATGCTCCACAGTACCTTTCTCGCGGGTCTTTTCTTAAAGCATTTCACGGGTCATCAACAGTACAATGGCAAACGCAAATACTGAATCAAGGCCGCCCAAGATCAGTTCCGTTACCGTATGACGCTTCATTTTAAGGCTTGCCCAAAATAGCGCCACATAAATAAGTAAAGCGGTCAGAGCCTGCGGCCCGATAAAATAGACCATCGTCACAACGGGGCCGCAGACACCGCAGGCGTGGCCGCTGGCTTTCCATGGGGTGAAAGAGTTGAAAGCCGTGAGCAGCGTTACCGACAAAAAGTAAGTCCAGTATATAACATGCACAATCATCGGCGCATTTGTGGCTGTTGCGAATATTATGCCACATAAATACCCGACAACCGATGTGATAAAAGCAAGCTTTCTTTGTCCCGAGCGCTTATCTCTCTTAAAGAGCGGGATAAAAGACTGCAACGGGTATGCAAGCACCGGCAGCACCGCCAGAAAAAAGATGGAGGCCAAATATTGCGGCAAACCGCCAAGCAAGGCCGCATCGCTGAGATACAGCGAAGTCATAAGCAGCAGCGCCATGATGGGGGCAATAGTAATCACTCGAATGACCTTTGCCGATAATTCCATCCTCTCTCCAGCGTTACGCATTAGCGTCCTCAATCATGGTGGAAACGGTTTCTTTCCCCAGCGCCTTGCGGTTATTCAAGATATATCCTAAAATTGCGATAGCGAATGAAATAACGACAATGCCGAATGTTATTGCGATATTGTAAACCGGGTTTAAGATCGCGTCCCTGTAAATCCCTATTGAATATAATACCGCCGAGTTGATGATAATGCCAAAAACTGCTGTAATGCCTGCCGCCAGGTACCACTTGTTTATTCTAAGGAATCGAATCAGTGCCGCCGCTCCCCACAAGCTGAGAATAAACGTAATTGCCGCTGTCAATCCAATGGTTGAAAACCAGCTTTTTGCGGGCGTTTGCAAATCTATCAGATACAAGAAAAGAATTGTAGCTGCGGAAATAGCCGTAAGTGTAAAAATTACTTTATGTTTTTTGGCACAAAGCAGGGGAGCGGCGATGATCCATAAAAACGGGACGGCGCACGAAACATATCCAGCCCACGTTACCGCTCCGTGTTCGGCAACATCCGCGATCAGGCAAGCACCGACCGCGACCGCGCAAAGCAAGGTAAAAATGAGAGATACCCCTTTCAGTATCGTTGGCTTCCTTCCGCCTGACATCATATTTTCGTCTTCCTTGTTGACTGCATCCCTTTTGTTCTCCATAAACATTGTTTTCCCTCCTTATCATGTTTGCTGATTAGGGCGTGTTCAGATTGATGTAATGAGAACATGCCCTAATCCACTGCGGCTACATACCGCTCTATCTGGCTCTTTGGTGACATTTTCAGTGCGAATCATATCTTCCCCTCCTGTTTTGACTTACTTACATTCTTAATGGTAAGCCCCAAAAATTAAGAGGTAAGAGGGGAAAAATTAAGAAAAATTATCAGCTTCCTTGTGGCTGTTCATTTCTCGCAAGACACGAATTCCCAAAGGAATAGAGATGGCAAAGGTCGCTAAATCCGCTGCCGGCTGGCATACTTGCACACCGAATATCCCCATGAAAGGCGTTAATATAAACAAAAACGGCAGCAGAAACAATCCCTGTCGTGCTAACGCGAGGATGCTGGCCGGAATTACATTGCCGATGGTCTGCATCATCATACTCATGAGAATGATCCATCCCAGCACCGGGAAAGCGACGCATTGTAAACGAAGCGCAATCGTACCAATCTTGATGACTTCCATATCGTCTTTACGAAATAAGGCAATAATATTGGGAGCAAAAATGAAACCTAAAACGGCGAGGAAAACCAATGCGACCGTGGCAATTCTCATACAAAACCAAAACGCTTTTTTAACCCTGTCATACCGCTTCGCCCCGTAATTCAAACCACACACCGGTTGGAAACCCTGCCCAAATCCGAGCAGCGCCGAGCCTGCGAACATGGTTACTCTCTGCACAATGGAAATGGCGGCAATGGCGGCATCACTATAACTGCCCGCCACTTGATTCAGGCTAATAGCGGCTATGCTGGCAAGGCTCTGCCGGCACAATGAAGGAAATCCGCCCTTTAACATGTTGTTATAAGCAGAGGTACTTGGCGCAAAGTTACTTAGATGTATCTTGATGTTGCCTTTTCGGCAGCAGCCAACTAAAAGCAAACAGAAACTCACAATCTGGCTAATCATGGTAGCAAGCGCGGCGCCTTTAACCCCCATGCCAAAAACAAAAATGAACAATGGGTCAAGAGCGATATTCAAAACGGCTCCCGCTACCATACCAATCATTGCATAAAAAGCGCTGCTTTGAAAACGCAATAAATTGTTGAGCATGAGTGAGGCCGCCATAAAAGGCGCTCCAATAAGGATAAACCGCATGTAATCGCAGGTGTATGGCAGAATCGTTTCTGTCGCTCCCAGAAATCTTGCCAACGGTTCCATGAAAACAAGGCCGAGAACTGCCACCAGCGTTCCTGCGATAAGTGCGGAGAAAAAACCGGTGGCGGCCATTTTCTGTGCGTTTTCTAAGTTTTGCGCGCCTAATTCCCGTGAAATATAATTTCCTGCTCCATGGCCGAAGAAGTAACCGATTGCTTGAATAATCGCCATAAGCGCAAATACTACGCCAACCGCAGCGGTCGCGCTTGTGCCAAGAGAACCGACAAAAAAAGTATCCGCCATATTATATAAGGCGGAAATCAGCATGATAGCGATGCTTGGAATCGCTAATCGACAGACCAGCTTTTCAACCGGATCTGTTGTCATGCGTTCATATTTTCCGCCCAATTCATTCACATTTTCCAACACTCCGGCACTCCTTATCCAGAAATTTTTCAAGCGTGCCGCTGTTCCTCACCGGCACGCCGTGGGATGGGCAAAGCCAATCAAACGAAAGTGTCCGCAGAAGTGATAAAGACGAAAGTAGCTGGCCTTCTTCCCAATTCATCCGGGGCGGCATCCTCTTGAACCGTCCATTTGGAGTTTTGAAAAGATCGCCGGTGAACACAACCGAGTTGTATTGAAAGATATGGTGTCCGGGCGTATGACCGGGTGTGGGAATCGCTTGTAGCTTTCCAAAATTCCCGGAGCCTTCAAAATAACGGCAGTCCGCCGGTTTTTGTGGCCTTATGACTGACTGGATGATACGTTTAACGCCGGGCCGTTTCATTTCTCCCATCAAATATGGCGCATCGTCCGAGCCAATCCAAACGGTAGCACCGGTAGCCTCCTGTAGTTTTTTGATGTTGCCTGTATGATCCACATCATGATGAGTGAGCAGGATATGGGAAATCGTTTTTGGCTCTATATTCAGAGCTGTCAGTTCACCTAAAATCCTCTTTGTCTGACCCGGCATCCCGGTATCAATCAAAATGTGGTCTTCATCTTTGATTAAGAAAACATTGCTGAACCTTGGCGTTTCCAGTAAAAAAATATTTGCAGTTATATTCATACAGAATCCCCTCTTTCCATACGCCCTAACAGGGAGATATATCCCTCAATCATTTTGGCAAAGCTATCGTTCACATCAGCGTTGCCATGAAAAAATCCTGCTGCCTCCAACGAGACAAATCCATGCAGCGCACTGCGGAATCCACGGGTAAAGTGAGTGATGTCTTCCTGATCGCACTTATATGACTGCAACACTTGATACAAGACTCGTACAATAGCGCGCCCTGTCTCCGCAAGGCCGGGATCTTCCAAGCTCGCCGACCGGATAAAAATTTTGTACAATTCAGGCTTCTCTTTTGCAAAGCTGCGGTATGCTATCGCCATTTCCATTAATGCGTCATCTTTGCTACGCCCTACTGCTATGTCGCGCACGGCCACTTCCAATTGCAGCATGGATGCCCGCGCAAGACCATTCAATATTTCATCAATCCCGCTGATATGCTTATACAGCGATGCGGGCTTGACGCTTAAACGGTTTGCTAACTCTTGTATAGTCAACCGTTCTATGCCCTGTTCTTCCAGAAGTTCTATTGCCGTGTTTGTAATTATTTCAGTGGTAAGCCCTCTTTTGCCGGCCATAAATACCCTCCCCATAAAGCTAATATCATTATATAATAAGCTAATATAATTATCTTGTCAAGAAAAATCATCTCCCTGCCATGATATTGGCAGGGAGGATTAACCTAATGAGCGGAGTGATATGGATATGATAATGGTTTTCTATCACTGCTACGTTATCTAATACGTTACAGGGCGAAAAATTGCCGTTTTGATACTTTTTTCAAACGGTAGTGGGGATACAGGAAAGTCCGGCATGGCATTCGTTATAACGCCGTGCCACCTTTATTCTTTCAAGGCGCTATACGGTATTCGGCGGGAACCTCACCGCTCTTTTCAAAAAATGGCGTCCAGTCAAGGCCGGTGGCGATTAGGTAGCCATGCTTTGCATAAAAGCCGGGTTCGTGTTTTTCAAGGTTTTTCCCGAACCGTTCCATGTCAATGCCTTCAGCCCATTCAGTCGGCATCTGGATAAAACCAGATTCGTTAATGTAATATCGCGCTAGATCTGTCGGGCCTTTGACGCCGTTATATACTTCGTAACAGCCTGTATTGCCGGAGAAGTCAATCACCTGTTCGATGCCGCGCAGCACTTCGGGCTGTAACGGACTCTCCAGCATAGCCTCCAGCAACTCGGTATTCTCTGTGGATAATCCGGCGAGCAGGGCGGCCAGATAGTTTGCCATGTCAAGACCGGCGCCGATGACCATGCTGTCCAGCTTCCCGCCGAAACCCGCGTCACAATCCGAAATGCTAAATTCCGTACCATCAGCGCCAATGGCACGGAGCGCAGAGCGCGCTTCCTCCGGGCTTGCAGGCAGCGTCAGCCACTTGTTCCCGCTCCCGACAGTTAGACAAACCTTGATACCATTCATGTGATTACCTCCATAATATTATTTAACGGAAATTCGCTATCTCTATTTTACCCCTTTATATATACTTTTTAACTGAGCATGTTGTTTAACGTCCGGGTTATTCAGAATGTTCTTGCGGCTCTTTTCTTATCCGAGCAATCATCTCAATAACATCATAGTCTTTTTTAACACGATATGCAAATACTAATGTTTGCATATCGTGTTCTATTTCATGTTTCATTTAGCAATTATAATGTAAACAGAGGTGATTTGCTGTGGAGAAGAAATTTATCGTGACGCCAAAGGAAGAAAGAAGCGTCACTATGACTATACGCATTGATTCGGAATACAACAAAAAGTTGGAAGAAATCGCATTGAAAAGCGGACGCTCACGAAATGAACTCATTAACATGGCAATCAAATTTTCCCTTGACAATATTGAGTTTGTAGACAATAGCTCAAAAAATAAATAGAACCGAAAAGGGAAAATCCCGCTTGTACAATGACAAGCGGGATTTCGGTATGAAACGGCGAATATATGGCCGTTTCGATGTTTCTGCGATAAATTACGCGGCGTCCGCATCCCCGAATTTGATGGCGGCAAGTATGTCGTCGCTGGCCTGTTTCGCGGGAGCGGCAGGAGCGGCGGGGTTGCCGGCAGCGCCGTTTACAACCTCGCCGTTACCGAATGGCAGGTCAAGACCGCTCATATCGGCAAAATCCTCCTCGGCTTTGCTACGGGCACCGCCAAGCGGTTCGCCGTCCTCGACCTTCTGAACATGGTTGAGGCCGCAGCCAACGCCCTTGTTGCCATTGGTATTAAAGGCGTAAAAGTTGAGGCTTACTCTGGCGTAGCAGCCGGAATACACCTCGTCCGGGTCAATTATGTCCTGAAGCTGCAAGTCCACAATACGGGGTTTGCGGACGGAGCTTGCGTTGAGGAAAAAATGTCCCCTGTACTCGTCCCCTTTTTCATCGGCTTCGGCGTCGCCGTCACGAAGCGGGTGTTTGAGCGGGTTTGGTATCTTGCCGTTCCACTTGCCCGCCTGCCCGAGCTGGGCGGCGGCGTTGATGGCGTCCTTGATTTTTTGCAGCGTCGCTACATCCGTTTTGGGAATGAGAAAGCTTGTGGAGTATTTCGGAGCCTTGCCTTCCTCCTCCGGGCGGGGTTCCCAAATGTAGGCATAGGACAGGATTCCCTTGCCGGTAACTACCTTGCAAGCCTTGAGCAGATTTTCTTTTTGAGTGTTGTTAATAGTAGCAGCCATGATTACAATTCTCCTTTATTTTGGTTGTATTTATGTATGATAGCGACCAGGTCATCGTTGCAAAACCCGGCCCGCATCATCATCCATGTGTTTGTGACCTCTTGCTCGGTTCCCTCGAAAAAGGGAACCCATTCTTTGCCGTCGAATGAATAGCGGATTGACCTTTTCAGCTTTTTTAGCTTTACCCGGTCAGCTTTCTGCGGTTCTAATCTCCCGTCCATTTATCCGGCCTGCTGTGTTCCGGTATCGGGGAGCTTCCACGCTATACAAAAGGCCCCGCCCGATATCTGCGTGAGAATGTCCAGCCTGTTAAGCTCCCTGCTGATAGAGTACCAATGGGAAACAGGCGGCAGGCTGATTTCAACCGCGAGGTCGCAATAGCTGACGCCCTGCGCGGAGAGCCTTTCTATCAGCGCGGTAATCTGATTTCGCCCAACATTGTCATACCACAGGCTTTTTTGCTCGTATCCGCCGCTCCACGCGGTAAACCGGCTGCGAACATTCCGCATAAACTCCCGGACGCGGGGCATGTTACCCCAGCACCACACGACGCCCATCGAGAGGGCCAGCAGCGCGCCGAGTGGCCAAACCACAACCAGACGCAGCAGAAACGCTATAAAGGCCATGAGCCAGAACGGAGCGGCGGCGATCATGTCGCGGGCTTTTCGGAGCATGGATAAGAGAGTGTCCTTTACGTTTTGCATTTTCGTTCATCTCCTTTTGGTTTTAAAAACAAAGGCACTCATATTCTCATATGAAATGCCTTGTCAACTGATTATGTTATGTCGTAATAATTCATTGCCTTATCAATGGCGCTGCTTGTTTCGGCGTCCTCATTCTCCACAGCCGGCACAATAGGGGGAGCCTCGGTGAGATGCCTGACGCTTCCGTTTTGGTTTTCCGAAGCCCCCAATGCAGACCGTCCGCGCCCGTTTTGCAGGTTTTCAGCAATCGGGGTTTTCGGCGTGTATGTGCGCTCGCTCTGCCGGTACATATCCATAAGTTCCTCAAAACTGATCCCCATAGGATGCGTTTTCATGTAATACTCTATCGCCAGGGCGATAAAGGAGGATTTGTACTGCTTATCCACCGAAGCCAGCGCCCGCGCGGAGCTTACATGCCTGGGGTTCCGACCGTTGAATTTTAGATGAAATTCCAGACGCGCGCTTTTTTCTTTCGCCATAAGCAACCACCTTTACTTGCGCAGGAGGGCGCGGAATGCCATTTCCTCATAGCCCGCGGCATTCGCCCGGATATCCCCGATAAAATCCAGCTTTCCGAACAGATGGCGGTAGCTTTCCCAACAAGCCTTGATTACTCGGGAACCGCCGCCCATGAGCAGTACATAGCTGCTTCCAAACGGCAGCTTTTGCTCGGTCAGCTTCATCAGGAGGTTATCGGCATAACGCTGGATACGCTCACGGATAAAACAGGCGTCCGCCTCGTCCATCCGCGCCGTTTTACCGTCCAGCACAAGGCTGATAACGGATTCGGACACATCCCGGCCGCTCTTGGCCTTTATTTCCGCGCTGATCTCGTTGTACGCCGTAATGATGCCTTCCGACAGGGAAATGTGGATATCGGGCTGCGGCACTCCGTCCTTCAGCACAACCGGGTCAACCGTCCCGCCGCCTATGTCCAGCAGTATCGCCAGAGGCTCTTTCGCCAGAATGTCGATAGGGCGGCTTTCACCGTTCAGGCGGTTTTCAAGGGCCAGCGTCTCCATTTCGTCGGTAGGCGTGGGGGCCAGCAGCGCGGCGTATCCCTGCGGACACACGATTACGCGGCTGACGTCTATTTGATAGCGTCTGTCATTATAGGTAAAGTCGGCCTGTTTCCTGTAATAGTCCTGCGTTTGCTGTTTTAAGTTTTTGACCGACAGGTGGACGGGCGGCAATCCTGTGGCGAGTACGATATTATAGCTGCCCGGAGGAACCTTGTGCTGCGCAAGCTCCTTGCCGATGGCAAAGAGGGTCAGCAGGAAGAAATCCTCGTTTGTGGTCTTATCGTCCCGCACCGGCTTTCGGATGCCGGAAAGGGCAAAATGCCTGCCCCTGTATTCCAGCATATCCTCAAACCGCAATTCCTTACCGGCAAGCTCGGTATAACCGGATGTAAAACAAGCCGTTTCGGTTTCGCCGCTCGGATATGTTATGACGATTTCCTCGCCGTCCTCAATCGTGAAATAATCCCTATATTTGCTGTCAAGAAACCGGATGGTGTTTGTGTTTTCCATTACTGTCTCTCCTTATATACATTATTGATTATGAATGCTCATTGCGGTTTTAGAGTTTTGGACGATAACAAAAGCGAGCCGCCCCAAGTGTGAGCAACCCGCCTTATCATCTACGTTTTTATCAACATCAGTTCTTATACGACTTTTCATCACTTTGACGGCAATCTACCACATAGTCAATAAAAACATACTTCTTGTCAATCAAAAATACCAGTTTGTGCCATTGTGAAATAAATGCTTTTTTATATGTATTGGGAGGCAGAGCAGGGCTGTCCTCATTGGTATATGGATACGGGTCTTTGGCAAGCTTTTGAAGTTCCTTACGGAATGAGGCAGACAGCCGCTTTGCCGCCGGAACGCTTACGCGGGCCAGAAATTCCACATGCCTGTGAAGCGCTTCTCTGGCGGCTGTGGATACAATAACCGTATACTCATCTTTTGCCATCCTCCACCTCCTTGATAATAGCATCCATTTCATCGGCCACTTGCAGCGCGGGATAACCCATGAAGCCATTAGAACGCTCTTGCTGAGAGGCCGCGACAGCGCGGCTCAATTCTATGTCCATCCTGCCGGGCGACAGCGAGAGCGGAATAGCCCTCTCCCGGGCAATTTGTTTATAAAACATGGTAATTGCCGTAGTCGGGTTCAGACCGTATTGTTCCATAACCAGCTCGGCTTCATGCTTTAAATCCGCGTCAATTTTCATACTCAAGCCAGCTTTATTAGACATACAAATCACACCTTTCGTATATCCATTATATCATTCTGGATATATATAGTCAATCAAAATCAGATATTAAGGCTCATTCGTCCGCTTCCAATGCGTTATAATGCAGGATTAAATCTAATTGCATTACAGCGCATAGCTCCTTTAGTTTTTCGAGCTGCGCGCGGTTATATTTTTTATGATAGTCATATTGCTCCTGATAAAGCTGTCCTAATCGTTGCAATTCTGCGTATGCTTTAAACTTTTTCTTTGGCAAATTCAATTTTGATAAATCGAACCACCCCGGGATTGGCTTGTACTCAATACTGTTTGTGCCGGTCATGATTGCGGCTCCTTTTTATAATGTAATGTACAGCACAAGCAACTGTTTAAGCTGCTTGTGCTGTACCGGCTTGGGCTTACGCCGCTATCTGCTGCCGACCCCAATAGAGCTGTGGATGCCCTTCGTCGTCATGCCCTTTGAATACGGCGCCCTGATGGTGTTCCAGCTCGAAGCCCATCTCCGCGAACAAGTCCTCAAAGGAAATATCCTGCCCTTTGAGGAAACGCAGCATACGCTCCTTTAGCAGCTTGTATTTGAGGCTGCAAAAACAGGCGAGCGTCGCTTTCGTCAGCTTGCCGACGTCCTCGTTTTCCTCCAGAGCCGACGAGTTTTGCGCCTCGTCGTAAATCAGCATGAGCCTGCGGCTTGCCAGCTTGACGATTTTTTGAATCTGCCGTTTATAATTCTTGACGCGGCCAAGCGTGATTAGAATAAAATCGCCGGGGAACACCCGCCGCAAATCCGCCCGCTTTTTGATTACCCTGTGCGGGATACGGTATGTGGAGAAGAACGGCGCCCACGTTGTTTCAATGGAGATTGCGGAGGATACCACCACAACATAATCCGTCTGCTCGTGCGCCAGCCTGTACATGCCCTGCGCTGTGCCGGAAACGGTCTTGCCCGCACCCTGGGACCAATGCAGGTAGGCGTAGTTTTTTTGCAGGCACAGGTTGGTATCATTACGCTCTTTGTCACGGGAAGTGAACTCCATAGTTTTCACCCCCTTTCCGTCCGCAGATTGGAAAGGGAATATTCCTAATTTCCTTTCCGGCACTACCTCGCTGGGGAAAGGAAAAATAGAAAACTTTTGGAGAAAAAATTGGGGGGAATTTTGGTAGGGGGCTTAATGGGGTCAACAGGAGAAAAGCTGAAGCGTTAATGCAGTTTTCATTAATGCATTTCTTCCAAAACGCCAGAATGAATATGGCATAAAACGCAAAAACGCCCGGTAGGATATAAATCCTATCGGGCGAATGCGGCATTGTATGTCTTATTTTATTATTTATGCGGTATACAATGCTGCACTGATGGGTAGAAGATTCCCGCGCATAAATAACACAGCTTTTTTTGATAAATCACCATGAAATTCAAATGCTATCTTTGGAATTAGCTTTGGGATAAAATATAACATGGCGGCATCCTCCTATTGCCGCCGCACTTCTTTATACCTTCATTACAAAAGAAAAAGCTACGGCGGCTTTTCACAAAACCGCCCGTAGCCTTCATACTTAAAAATAAGCGCAACAAAGCGTCTGCCACGATTGCGGTTTTTTTTGATTTGCCGCACAGACAGTAAATAAATTATTGAGCTTTCTGTTGTTGTCTATTTCGCTTCTATGGTATAGGCGTATACTGCGCCGTCGTTCCAGCTACCTACATACAAGGTATTTGCATGAACCAATACAGCGACACACCCGCCGATCTTATCAACCACAATTTCTGTTGTGCCGTCCGGGGCAAGCGTCCGTACACAACCATCCCCGTTATCGGCGGCAAAAATGATGTTTTGGTCGTTTGTGTCTATCCCAACGCCGGGGCGTCCAAATTCATCTGAAATAGTGCTTGTAGTT